>FWWL01008172.1_pt1 | contig 13641 bp, 7 predicted proteins | sample 2228331 | NCBI WGS metagenome assembly FWWL01 (sample SAMEA103939775, study PRJEB20133) | metagenome | reverse complement strand
CCACCCGCCCTAAAAGATTTCATAGGGGGTTGGCCCCCTAGTAATACCCCCATTTTAAAATTAGGATAATGTCCTTATCCACCCTAAAAGATTTTATAGGGGCTATGCCCCCTAAGTGTACCCCCGTTATTTAAGAAAAGTACCTTAGGCACGAGGCTAGGCCTCTTTTTTGATATAGTGTTCTAGACACCCCCATTATTTGAGAAAAGTGCCTTAGGCACCCTTAGGCACCCCCTAAGTGTACCCCTTTACTTAGCATCTTATTTAGAGTAATTCTCAATTTAAGAATCCAAGTATCTTTTTTCATTGATTTAGGTAATTTTTCTTTAGTTCTCATTAGAAACGCACTTAGGGCAACTTCTCACTTAAGGCACTCTTAAGAGATTTTATATCTGGTTCTACACAAGCAATAAAAAACTTGTGTAATAGCTATCCTACTGGATATGAATGACGATTTTTTGAAGGGGCTTGTTCTAATCTTGTGCTTATTAATTGTTTATTTTGGTTGAAATATTTTTTGATGATAAAACTTTTATAGTATCGAGTATAGCGATAAGAGCCACAGCTAGTAGTATTACATCTATGAGGGCAAGTATTATATCTTCCATGAGAATATATTTATACAGATGGAATACTAGTGAACCTAGTGTAGTTGCTAACATGAAAATGGCTGGTACTCCAGCAACTAAGAAGTTTTTATTTTTTCTAACGAGATAGATTGATATTACAGTCAATGCAAGTGCTGCGACTAATTGATTAGCTGTACCGAAGAGTTTCCATAAAGAAAAGTAAGCTCCACTTAGGGCAAGGTATCCCGCCGGGATTAGAACTATAAATGTTAATATGTATCTACTGATATTTTTTTTGAAGAAAGATACAAGTATTTCAGATAAGATAAACCTTGATATTCTGGTAGCGGTATCGAGTGTAGTTAAAACGAAAGTATTAAGCATTACCATGGCGAAAGCGCTACCTGTCCCCATGAGTAAGAGATCTGTTAATCTTCCATACCCGATGGCAAAAGCTTCCACAGCTCTACCTTGGGAGAGGTAATCTATAAGTTCTCTTATTGTTAAGAAAAAGATAATGCTTGCTATTACTAATATGGCTAAGATTCCTTCTACTATCATTGCACCGTATCCTACAAACTTACCATCTTTCTCGTTGGCTAACTGCTTAGAAGACGTTCCTGAAGCGACTAGTGAATGAAAACCTGAGATAGCACCACAAGCGACTGTTATGAATAAAACAGGCCAAAATGGATCAGTTATACCAGTTTCTCCATCGACTGCTAAACTGCTTATACCGAAAAAAAGGTGTTTTATCTCTGGATTTAGGATTATTCCGGATACGAAAATACTTATTATACCTACTACAATACCAAAAACAAGCAAGTATGAGCTCAAGTAATCTCTAGGTTGGAGTAAGAAATTGACAGGTAAAACTGAAGCAAAATAGCTATAAGCTAGAAGTATCAAAATCCAAATATCTTGGTTTGTTACTATACGTATATTGTAGTGGAAGGAAAGAAATAGTGAAATTGAGAAAATAATTAGGGAAATGATTGTAGATATAACAAGATTGTATTTCTTTTTGTAGACTAAATATCCAAAGATGGGGGCAAGAATGAGCAATATTACGCTTGGTAGAACTATTCTTGGTTCGTTAGCGAAAGTAGTTGCTGTAAATATTGCAAAAACCGCTACTATTATGATAAGGGCAAGAAGTACGAATATAGCCATGACTAAACTAGCGAAGCTACCTAGCATATCTTTAGATATGTCGAAAATTCCTCTTCCATTGTTTCTAACAGATACCATCATAGAAAGGTAGTCGTGTACTGCCCCAAAAAACACTGCACCTATTAAAACCCAAATCCAGGGCCCACCCCAACCGAAAAGACCTATAGCTAGAGTTGGCCCTACTATAGGACCAGCACCTGCTATAGAAGAAAAATGATGACCAAAAAGAACAAATTTATTAGCGGGATGGTAATCTATGCTATCTTTTTGAGTAGTAGAGGGAACTGGATTTGATTCACTTGCGCCTACAACCCTGTTTTCAAGATATCTAGCGTACAGAAAGTAACCTATGCCTATGAGAAAAGCAACTGATATTAGGAAGAAAATTATGATCATTTTATCCTCCTAAATTTTTGCTAAAAGTATACATAATTACTATGATAATAAGCAATATTTTAGAGAGCTTACTCAGAGGTTTCTAATTAAGAATTTTTATTAGCATCCATCTATGGTAATTTCCCGCCCACCCGCTCTTTAGTTTAATTCTAGGGGGTTAACACCCCCTAAGAATACCCACGTTTTTTAAGAAAAGTGCCTAAGGCACGAGGCTAGGCCTCTTTTTTGATATAGTGTTCTAGACACCCCCATTATTTGAGAAAAGTGCCTTAGGCACCCTTAGGCACAGCATCTTGGCACCCACTGTAATTGTTTTGCTAGAGAGACTTCATCCCTCTATAAATCCTTTGTTAAATAGAAATTCCTGGAAACTGTTGAAGAGTTCTCGAAATAATATTCTTAACTTCCTAATAGTTAGAATTCTTTCTTGTAAGAAATCGCCTTAGAAGTTTTTAGATACTTTAAGGCTAGGCTAGTTTGTTTTTGAGTCAAATAGTTAAGCTGAATTATATTCCATTTGCTTAGTAGCCTATTTTAAAACAAACTCGATTAGAAAGGTGATGGTGTAGGTGTTATGAGAAAGTAATACTTAAACATTTTGGTCCATTTCCGATAAAACTTTAGAGGGGTAATGGTATATGAAAAAGCTATTGCTGGTGATAATCTTTTCGGTATTTGTGGTTTCTTACTTGAATGCAGTGGTAAAGGAAATGCTTATAGATTTTTCTAAATTTGAAGAGCAAATATCGAAGGAAATACCTGAACCGAAGGAAACTTTCGAGACTAACGAGAATGGTGTTTACAAAGTTTATATTAGTGCCCAAGAATATTACCTAAACAATTGGAGAGTTGATCTAAACAGTTCGGCGAAAAATATGTCTATAGTTAATATGGTCAATAGTTATCCTCAGAAGGTTGAAAGTAAGATTTATGGTAGCGTTTTAGGTATAAGAGCTAAGTTTCCGATTGGTGATATGCCAGCTTATGCTATCATAAGACCTAATTTCCCTATTCCTGCTATAAGCGAACAGGGTAAATTCATGAATGTTAACAACGGTATTATTGTTAATGTAAACGAGATAAAATCTATCTCTATTAGGATAGCTGGAAGAAATTATCCATACCAGCTTGCTATAAGACTAATGGACAGAGATTACAATATTCACGAATTTTTCCTAGGTGACCTTTACTTTAGTGGTTGGAAGGTTTTGACATGGTTAAATCCGAATTTTGTCGACAATGAAAGGTTGAAAATTCTAAAGAGAGATCCTTTATATCCGAAGCCTATACCTTTTTATAGGTTTGATTCCATAGTCATTTATAAACCACCACAAGTCAGAGGTGGTGATTTTATTACTTATGTTCAGTCAATTGAAGTAGAGTATACACCGTTCTTGATAGATCCAGTTGACGATATAGATGACGAGAGTATATGGCAAATCTTGGCTAAAGAGATAATCAGAAGAAAAAATATAGAGCAAGCCAGACAATCTGATTTCTTCGAACTACTAATTAAGGAAAGAAAGAGAATTCAGGCTATGTATAATGAGCTTCTGAATCAAAATAAGGAATAAGGTTAGAATCATGTCCGAGTTGAGGCAAAATATTGTCTACAAGGAGTGGGTAATAATAGCAAAAGAAAGAGCTAAAAGGCCTCATGAATTTGCTGATAATCAACCTAAACTCGAATCAGACAAGGTCTACGATGAAAACTGTCCATTTTGCCCAGGTAATGAGGAGAAATTTAAACATGAAGAAATCTTTAGAATGGGGGATACTAATAATTGGATTGTTAGATCGGTACACAATAAATATCCAGCTTTGTCTGAAAGCTTAGAGTATAAATGGAGTGAAGAAGGAGTATTTAGGACTATTTCTGGATACGGGGTTCATGAAGTGCTTATAGAGTCTCCTTCACATAATGTACATCCAGCTTTGATGAGTGATGAAGAATTATCAAAAGTTGTTTTTTCTTATAAGAAGAGATTCGATGATATAATTTCGAAAGAAAATATCGAATACATCATCATTTTTAGGAATCATGGTTACAAAGCAGGTGCCTCTCTTGTTCATCCCCATTCTCAAGTGTTAGCTCTACCTATAATACCTAGAGATGTTAAGGTAAGAGTAGAGGAATCGTTTAAATATTTTAGTGATCATGGTGTTTGTGTATTTTGTAGGATGATAGATGAAGAAATCAAAAAAGCCGAGAGAATAATAATTGAGAGTGAATATTTTGTATCCATGGTTTTGTTTGCAGCTTCATCTCCGTTTCATACTTGGATTTTGCCTAAAAAACATAGTTCGTGGTTTGGTGATATCACTCAAGATGAAATTGATGATCTCTCTAAACATCTTAGGTCTATACTCTTCAAACTGTACAAGGGACTGAATAATCCAGATTATAATTACATAATAAGAACTTCTCCAAAATCTTATGGTAGAAATAAATTTTTTCATTGGTATTTGACTATTGTGCCTAGACTTACAAGGTCTGCAGGTTTTGAGTTAGGATCAGGAATGTTTATAAACCCATCCATACCCGAAGAAGATGCTAAATTCCTGAGAAGTATATAAAATACACCTTATCCATTTTCTTATCCTTGAGTTAACTAATAGGATGCTTTACCTCCCTAAGATTACCCGCGTTTTAAAAGAGTATCTCAAAGACTTGGATAGATGATTTAAACAACTTTTATTTGCTTTTTAGAATCTATTTAGGGTACCTCCCACCCACCCACCCTAATTGTTGTTCTAGAGGGCTTTGTCCTCTAAGAGTACTCCCGTTTTTGAGAGGCTAAGCCTCTTTTTTAAGAAAGTGTACTAGACACCCCCATTTTTTGGTAAGTTAATTATAGGGGGCTTCCGCCCCCTAGTGTACCCCCGTTTTTTTAAAGAAAGTGCTTTAAGCACCCTTAGACGCCACCCAAGTTTAAGAGTCTTTCTTCTTTTAATTAGGTAACTTTTGTTTGCTATTTAGCATACTATTTATGGTAAATCCCGCTACCCGCCCTAATTGTTGTTCTAGAGGGCTTTGTCCTCTAAGAGTACTCCCGTTTTTGAAAAAAAGAAGTGCCTTAGGCATCCCCTAAGAATACCCCCCATTCCCTAATAGAATAATTATCTTTTGAATCTAGGCCTCTTTTCTCAATTATAGATGGTTTCACCCCCTAAGAATACCCCTATTATTCAAATTTAGAAAATCAATGGAATAATAGGTAAGGTTTATTTAATAATTCTTGTACATGGGGGAGATTTTGAGAACTGATGTATTGATAATTGGGCTTGGTATAGCTGGTGCTACCGTTGCGTATGAACTTGGTAAGAAGGGCATAGATGTTGTGGTTATATTAAAAGGGGAGATGGGTAATGATGGTAATACTCAGTATGCTCAGGGTGGTATAGTATACCAAGGTCACAACGACTCACCTGAGTTATTGTACAAGGATATAATGAATGCTGGAAGTGGTATAAATAATCCTGAAGCTGTGAGAGTAGTAGCTTATGAAGGTCCTGCTATACTCAAGAATATTCTTATAGATGAGATAAATGTCAATTTTGATAGGGATGATAAAGGTTATCTAGAGTTTACGGAAGAAGGTGCACATTCAGTTAGAAGGATAATATATTCTGGGGACTACACAGGAAAAACTATAATTCAGGCTTTCATAGAAAAGATAAAGAAAATGCCAAATGTCAAGATTTTAGAAAATCATATAGCTATAGATCTGATTTCGTGGCAATTTCATTCTAAAGACAAAATGAGAATGTATAGAGATAAAACATGTTTAGGTGCTTATGTTTTTTCTGAAAAAGAGAACGTGGTGAAAAACATATTAGCTAAGTTTACTGTTTTGGCGACTGGTGGTATGGGTAGGGTTTATCTGTATAACACTAATCCTCATACTGCTACTGGAGATGGATATGCTATGGCTTACAGAATAGGGGCAGAAGTCATAAACATGGAATATACACAATTTCATCCTACAACTCTTTTCCATCCTATGTATAAGAATTTTCTGGTTTCAGAATCTGTCAGAGGAGAAGGTGGTGTGCTATTAAATTCCAAAGGTGAAAGATTTATGTATAAATACGATCCTAAAGGTGAACTGGCACCAAGAGATCTAGTCACGAGGGCTATAATATCCGAAATGATAGAAAACGAAAGCGAGTGTGTATTCTTAGACGCATCTAAGATAGGTTCTAGGGAAAAATTACAAGAAAGATTTCCGACCATTTTCTCACTACTTGAGAAGATAGGTATAGATATGTCAAAAGACCTAATACCTGTAGTTCCTGCATTTCACTTTCAGTGTGGAGGTGTAAAGACAGATATCTATGGTAAGACTACAGTTAAAAGGTTATTGTCGGTAGGTGAGGTAGCTTGTACGGGATTACATGGTGGAAACAGGTTAGCTAGCACTTCTCTTCTTGAGGGGTTGGTATTTGGTTATAAAACAGCTGAGTTTGCTATAAAAAATATCGATAACAAGAAATTCCAAGAGTTTCCTGAGATACTACCTTGGGTAGATACAGGTATAGATTATCCCGACAAGGTGCTTATTAAACATGACTGGAATAATTTAAGGTCAATAATGTGGAATTACGTAGGTCCAATTCGTTCTAAGAAAGGTCTAAGAAGAGCTATGAGGGATACGAGAAATTTATTGCTTGGTGTGGAAGAATTTTACAGAGATACTAAATTAACAAGAGATGTGATAGAACTCAGAAACGCGGTCCAAACCGGATATATAGTAGCAATGTCTGCTTGGTCAAACCGAGAAAGTATAGGTACTCACTACAGAATAGATTAGAACAACTAGGTAATTCTTCTAATCACAGAGACATTATTTTTTTTCTCTACAAGGATTTTGGGAAATTTATCGTCTTTTGCTAGGTCTTCCTTGTGAGTTATGAGGTAAATGTTTATATTTTTGTCTTCCGCAAACTGGGTCAGAAACCTAAACACTCTGTCGTTAAAGTCTGAGTCTAGTGTGTCGAAACCTTCGTCTATGAATATACTTTTTATATTTTTGTTTTCTATAACTTCATTGCTTACCGCAAAAGCTAAAGCTATCGAAAATACAAAACTTTCACCACCACTCAAGCTGTCTGCCAGGTTGCTTATACCGTCTGAATATTTTATATTAAACTTCAAATCCTTAGTCGAAAAATCAACGTCTAACCGTTTGTCATTTATACCTAGCCTGTAGACAAATTCGTTAGCAACTTCAGTTAGTTCATCCATTTTTGATTTGATTATAAAGTTGATCAATTCTTCAGTTTTAAATTTGCTTTCTAGGTTGTCAAAGATTTTCTTTTCTTTTTCCATTTTGTCGAGTTCATTAATATATCGTAGTGACAGATCAACGAGGTTTATGGAGTTAGATAGTATTGTTTTTACTTTGCCTGATATTTCCATTTTTTGGCTTATTTCTAGTTCGATAGATTTCTTATACTTTTCTTTTTCTTCAATTTCCTTATCGATTTGAATGAATTTATCTTTGAGGTAACTTATATCTTCTAGATTTACCCCCATGCTTTTGAGCTGCTCTCTGAAGATTTCTTTCATTTCTATTTTACTCTGGATCAGAGGGATTAACTCAGATTCCAAATAGTTTAGCATGTTTCTCTTTTTCTCAAGAGTAATTTTCTCTTTTGAAAGATTTTCTTGGATAATGTTCCATGTTTCTTCATCGAAAAATTCGCTAAGCTTTTTTTCGTTTTCTATCTTGTTGATGAGCAAGTCTTGGACTTCGAAATGTTTTTTCAGTTTTATCAGTTCGGAGACAAGTTCCTTAACTATTAGATTTTTACCTTCTTCGAGTATTTTCTTTTTTTCGTTTAGAATACTCATGTCTATTTCCATTTTGTGTAATATTTCTTTTATCTCTTCGAGTTTCTTTCTATTTTGGATTATGGTGGATTTTTCTTTTTCCAAGCTATCTAGTTCATTTTTGATTTGATCTAAAGGTTTTTCCAGGTATTCGGTATCTAAACCTTTCGATATATCATTTTTGTATGAGTTCTGCTTTTCGATATTACTTTTGAGTTCTTGTATTTGACCTTCTATTTTGGAGATTTCTTTTTTTATATTTTCTAATTCGTTTTCAATAGATTTTCTTTTAGCTAAAATTGTTTCATCAGTATGGCTTTTATGTTTTTCTGTTATTTTCCCGCCACATATAGGACATGTATCACCTTCGTTGAGAAATTCTATTATAAGCGATGAGTAATATTTTACTTCTTCTTTCTTAAGTCCTTCGAGATTACTGTTGTATGTTTCTAACTTTGAGTTGAGGTGGTATTTCTTGTCCTCTAGGTTTTGGATAAGTTTTTGGCTTTCTAGAATAGATCTATCTATCCTACTGAGTTGGTCGATTTGTAGTAAAATTTGGGAAAGAAGTTTTATTTTGTTATCGATTTCATTTTCCTTAGATAAATCTATCTTTTTCGACAATTCTTTTAATTCTTCGTTTTTGATGTCTATCTTTATTTTCAAATCGTCGAGTTTTTTGGCTCCATACCTGTTTAACAACTCTTGAGAATCGATGACTATCTTTTTAAGTTTTTCGTATTCATTTTTTAGCTGGCTCAGTTTGATAGAAATTTCGTTTATTTCTTGTAGTGCTTTGTCGCTGAGAGTTGTATTATTTTTTAGAATTTCCTTTATCGTAGAAAACTGGTTTTTTGAGAGATGTTCTTTTATGTCTATTTCCAGTAATTCTGATTTTTGTTCAAACTCTTTAAACTTTTCTGATAAAACTTTTTCCGTTTCTTCCATTTGAGATATAACTTTCTGAGCCCCTTCGAATGATTTTTTCTTTTCTCTAACTTTGCTTAGGTCCTGTTCTGTAGTTTCCTTTCTATGCTGGAGAAGTTTTATCTCGTTTTCTAGTTTATCTAGAATCGATATAGAGAACTTTTCTAGAAAATTTTTAAAATCTTTCCATTTCTGCTCAGTATCAAGGCCATTACCAAGATTTTTTAGAATCTCTTCACTATTTTCATGATTTATTACTGATTGTATTTCTTTTAGGGCGTTTGCTATGGTTTGTTTATTGCTTTCGATATCTCTGATTTTTAAGTTTATTTTCTCTTCCATTTCTCTTATTTTTGTTCTTATGAATTCTTGTATTTCTGAGTATATGTTGAGGTCATCCTTGAATATTTCATTTATTATTTCTCTTCTCTTATCTGGTCTGTCTGTTTTGAGAAAATCTGCAAATTTACCCTGTGGTAGTATGACAGTTCTCGAGAAAACATCGTAGTCTATGCCAACCAAATCTTTTATCATCCTATCAACTTCACTTTTTTTGCTACCTTTTTTAACTTCCTCGTTTTCGATAATTTGAGATAGAAACGAGGAGTAAGAAGTTTCACCGTTGTGAATGTTTATTTCTCTTCTTATTCTATATAAATTGCCGTTGGATTCGAATTCTAGAATTACTTTAGAAGAGGTTTTAGGTATTTCGAGCTGGTAATATGAGATTACTCTTTTTGTTTCCTTGTCTGAATATCTTGGAATTCTTTCGAAGAAAGCGAATGTGATAGCATCTAGTATAGTGCTTTTACCTGCACCGGTGTTGCCCGTTATTATTGTGATCGGAGAATCTACTGTGAATTCTAGTAGACTATTTTTGTGAGAACCAAAGTTTTCTAACTCCAATTTGGTAATTCTCATAGGTTTTTTCCCTAGAACTTTTTGTATATCAAATTTTAAGAAATCCTAATTTGTCTTTCAATTCGATTTGCTAACCTTTCTATCTAAGAAAAAATTCTCTAACAGAGAAATCAGAAAATAAAAAGACAGGGGTGTCTAAGAGTGCCTAAGGCACTTTCCTCAAAAACAGAGGTACACTTAGTGCAAAGACCCCTATAATTAAAAAAAGAGGCCTAGCCTCTAAAAAATGGGGGTATTACTAGGGGGTGAAACCCCCTATTAGTTAGCTTAAGACACTCTCTTTAAATAATGGGTGTGCCTAAGGCATTTTCCTAAAATAGGGGGCGAAGCCCTTTATAGTTAATTTTACGGGTAGGGAAGTTAATTTCTAATTCAGAGTGGGGGGTATTCTTAGGGGGTGCCTAGGGCACTTTCCTAAAATGAGGGTATGCTTAGGGATTAGCCCCTATAATTGAGAAAAGAGGCTTAGCCTCAGGGTGGGTTGGGTGGGAGTGCCTTAGGCACTTTTCTAAAAAATAGGGGTATTCTTAGGGGGCGAAGCCCCCTATAAGTAACTAAGGGGTGGTGGATGGGGGATGCTCTAAATCAGTTACTAAGCAAACGGGAAATAACTGCTTAGTCTATACGTCAAGCTTGAGTAGAAACAAATTACTTATCTCCTAAAAAACAGGGGTAATCTTAGGGGGTGGAACCCCCTATGAGTAACTAAGGGGTGGGTGGGAGTTGCCCTAGACGGATGCTAACAAAAATTATTAGGTAGAAATTCCTGCAACAGCTTCAATCCAACTTGAAAATTCAGAAGTTATTGTATATAAATTTATATAATAATTGTAGGGATTTTTTAGAGAGGTGTTTTGATGAGATTAAACTACGTAATAGTCTTTTTAATCATCTTTCTTTCTCAAAGTTATTCACAAGAGAAAGTAGTTATAATACCGTTTTTCACTTATGACAGTTCAGGTAAACTAACATATATCCAAAACGAATACTGTTATGGTGTTGCTAACTCTGTTCATAGATCACTAGAACTTCTGACCAATTTCTCGGTTCAAGAACTTGATATGGAACCTAAGGTGATTAGTATGGATATCAATGAAATCAAGAAAGTTTACGGAGTTATTGATAAATATATTCTTGGAGTGGTTAGTTATGATGAAAGTAGAGTGGAGTATCAAGTTTTTATATACGGTAAGGATGGAGAGCTAAGAAAATCGTATAAATTTAACAAAAGTAGTCAGAATTTGTTTGATTCTGTCGATGAGATAAGTGATTTTTTGTTCAGTAACCTTATACCAGACTATAAAAAATTTGCTTACATAAATTTCTCAGACTTTAAACTAGGTGGTAAAGTATTGATAATGTATATTAATGGCAAAAAGATCGGAAATGTAAGAACTGGCTATAAAAATAGGATAAGAATTTTAGGTAATATTAAGTATAAGATAGAACTCAAAGACAAAGATAATAATGTATTTGCATCGAGAGAGATAACTATAGAACCTGGGAAACAGCAAAAAGTTAGTTTTGAGCTTAAGGCTAATGTAAATATTGGTCAGATTCTATACAAAGATAAAAATAAAAAATATTCGATCTTGATAAATGATCAAAAAGCATCTGAAAATACTAATTTGGTAGTCGATGCTGAAAAAAACTACTCCGTTAAGCTATACAAGGGAGATAGGATCATATACACAAACACTCTATATCTAAAAACTGGTATGAACATTTATATAGACTTTGTCGATGATGGTTTTGGAAAAAGATTTAAATTCATAGCAGGTAGTGGTATCGGAAGCGGTATTATAAACCTAGGTGTTGAATACCCTATAGAAAGATATCTATATGTAGGTGGAAGCATTAGTTTTAACTACCTTACTTTAGGAGAAGAATACCTAGTTGACAGAGTTTTGATATTTTCTTACAGCACTGAGTGTAGTTATTTCTGGTTTAACGATTTGGAGTATATCTTAAATTCTAGAATTTTTGCAAAGTTAGAGTTAATGACAATTTATTTGCCAGGAATAAGCCGTTTTAGTATATTTGGAGTATTACCTAGTTTTGGTGTAGATTTTGGATATTCACTATTGTTTTTAAGAGCTGGATTGAGATTTGACTTTAGTTTCATTAGAGAAAACATTAATTTCATAGGTATTTCTCCAGTATTGACTGTCAATCTGAGAATATAAAGGAGGTTTTGAATGAAAAATATATCCATAATTTTAATAGTTTTTATTTTGAGTATCACAATCATAAGTTGTGATCTATTCCTAGGAAGTAATATCTCGAACGAAATAAAAGAGTTTTATAAGAAACATAGCGACCGAGATACCAATGAAACATCTAGTAATATCTACATACCATCTATATATGTGAGAGTATCAGGGGATGACAGTAAAAGTGGTCTTACTCCAGATGAAGCTTTGAAAACTATAAATCTAGCCATAGAGAAAGCCTTAAGTTCTGGAAGAATGTTAATAAGGATAGAATTAGGTGTATACACCAGTGGATCAGGTTTGAATAGTAATAGTTCAGGTGTGTATGTAACAAACATAAGCAACTTAACAATAGAAGGAGGATATGATAGTAGTTTTAGTAATATATTAGGTTATAGTGAGTTAGATGGTAATGGAAGTTTATATCATATTATTTTCATATCTAACAGTGTGAACGTTGGGGTTAAGAATTTTGTGATTAGGGGAGGTAATGCTAATGGTAGCTTTCCTGATTATGTAGGTGGTGGAGTATTGGTTATAGGTTCTAGTGGTATAACATTGACGAATGTAGTTATTTCGAATAACAGTGCTGACTATTATGGAGGAGGGATATATTTGGTGAGTTCACACTATAACACTTTTTCAGGTAGTGTTGTAAGTAATAGTGCTACTTATAATGGAGGAGGGATATATTTGGATAGTTCATTCAATAATACTCTCTCAGGTAGTGTTTTAAGTAACAGTGCTAATAATGGAGGAGGGATATATTTGTATAATTCAACCAATAACACTCTTTCAGGTAGTGTTTTAAATAACAGTGCTAATAATGGAGGAGGGATATATTTGAGTAGTTCACACAATAACACTCTTTCAGGTAGTGTTTTAAATAACATTGCTACTGATTATGGAGGAGGGATATATTTGGAGGTTTCACATACTAACACTCTCTCAGGTAGTGTTTCGAATAACAGTGCTAATAATGGAGGAGGGATATATTTGAGTAGTTCACACAATAACACTCTTTCAGGTAGTGTTTTAAATAACAGTGCTAATAATGGAGGAGGGATATATTTGGCGAGTTCACATACTAATGTAATACAAGGGGAAGTGAGTTATAACTATGCGAATTCTGGAGGTGGAATATATCTTATTAATGTTAATAATATCTCATTCACATCTCTAACTAACAAAGCAAATACTAACTATGGTATATCCATTATTAACTCTTCAGATATCATTGGTTTTGATAATAATATAATCTGGGGGAGTGGGGCTTTGATTAATGTTCCATCTGATATAAATAGAAACTAATAATTTGTTTATATATTTTTCAGGCTTGGGAGTGTTTCCTGGGCCTACTTTTTTTCTGCTTTTTAGAATCCTATTTATAGTAACTCCCGCCCAACCCGCCCTTTAGTTACATACAGGGGGCTTCCGCCCCCTAGCAATACCCCCTTGAATTAGAAAATAACTCCCATTCACCCTAAAAGATTTCACAGGAGCTTTCGCCCTCTAGTAATACCCCCAATTTTAAGAGGCTTTCTTTCTTTGAGTTAGCTAACTTTTGTCTGCTTTTCAGCATACTATTTATAGTACCTCCCACCCA
>FWWL01008171.1_pt1 | contig 13642 bp, 11 predicted proteins | sample 2228331 | NCBI WGS metagenome assembly FWWL01 (sample SAMEA103939775, study PRJEB20133) | metagenome | reverse complement strand
CGGCCCCGGCGGCGGCCCCGGTGAGCGCCAGCGCCAGAGCGGCGGCGGCCGCGGCGATCCCGACGCCATGTCTCACGGTCTCACCCCCCGCGGCCCGCCGACCGGGCGCCCCGGCTTCAGGCTAGAGCATATCGCCGGTACGGGAAGGCCCCGGCGGCAGCCGACGGTACAGCTTCGGCCGCAGCCGCCCGCGCCGCGCCTCGATCGCCCGCAGCGCCGCGTTCGCCGCCGGAATGCCGGTGACGAACACCCCGTCCAGGGCCTCCTCCCGCGCGGCCTCCAGCCCGATGTCGCGCCACTCGCACGCGTCCACGAACGCCGCGCGAAACGCGGGACACTTCCGCACCCGCGAATAGAGCGCCTTGGCCGACGGCGCCCCGGGCTCGGCCACGGCCGCGCTCACCGACGCCCCGTCCCGCACCGCGTCCAGCAGCCGCCCCAGCGCCTGCGCCGACACCTGCTCGCGCCGACCCGCCCCGTTCCGCCGCCGCCCCCGCGCATGCCGCCAGGCGTCGGCCAGCGCCTGCCGCTGCTGCGCCAGATGCCCCCGCACCTCGGCCACCGCCGCCCCGAACTCGGGCACGACCTGCATCCAGCGAAACACCGTGCAGTACGCCGGCATCGCCGGATGCGCCGTGATCGCCCGCACGCTCTCCCCCTCGGCGATCCGCTGCAGGATCAGCTCCCCCATCTCCCAGGTGAACGCGCTCGCCTTCCACCCCGCCGCCTTGTCCATCGGCGGGATCGGCCATTCACGGGCGGGGCGGTCAGGGGAAGGCGGCGGCATGCGCGGGAGGGTGGCGGGCCCATGCGTCAGATCCGGACGCAAAAGGGCGCGAAGGCCTCCTCTCCCGGCCGCGGCAGCGGCGAGGGAGAGGCCGGGAGAGAGCGGCGCGGCGCTTAGGACCGACAAAGGCGTTGGACCCGCTCGCACCCGGCCCTCGGTACAATGCCCCGCAAGCGGGACGGCCAGCGCCGCCCTCTCCCGGCCTCTCCCACGGCGCTGCCGCGCCTGGGAGAGGAGAAGGGCTAGCTCGTAAGATACGTCGCCGTGCCGAAACCGACGCCTGCCATCATCAGCAGCAGGATGACCACGCCCGACCAGAACATCGACGGGTTGTTCGAACGGCGGATGACGTCGCCGTACGCTCCAAATGTCGGAAGCTCGCCGGTCTTCAGAGCGCGCCAGGCGATGAAGCCCCAAGCGGCCTCAAATGCCAGTATCGACAGCAGCCCTAACTCCACAGTTCGCCCCTCGGACGAGCACCCTTCAGGGTGCCTCCCGCCCTTAAATCCCATGGTTGATTGCGAGCCTGCCGGGCCAGGCGTGTCAAGGACGCGCCTCCGGCGCGCCGCCCCGCGGCGAGCGCTGCGCGCTCGTCCTTGAGACGCCTGACCCGGCAGGCAAACTCCGTCCATGGGTTTCAGGGCTCAGAGTGGCCGCTTGACCAACCCTTAAGTGTTCCCAATATGTTCCTTACCTCCCCCGCAAAGCGGCGGGAGGGGGACCGTCCGCCGAAGCCGGCGCCAGCCGGCTGTAGAGCGGATGGTGGAGGGGGCGAGCGGCCGGCACGACATGCGACGCAGACTGATCACCACCCGCGCCCGAACGATGCGCAAGGCGATGACGGAGCCCGAGGTGATCCTCTGGACCCGCCTGCGCGGCCGGAGCGACGACAAGCCCACGTTTCGCCGTCAGCACCCCTTCGGTAATATCATCCTCGACTTCTACTGCCCGTCCGCCGCGCTCGCCGTTGAGGTGGACGGCGCCACCCATTGGCACGACGAAGCCCAGGCCAAGGACGACGCCCGCGACGCCTGGCTGAAGCAACAGGGCGTCGAGGTCCTCCGCATCCCGGCGTCGAGCGTTTATCACGACCTCGATAACGTCGTGGACGGCATCCTCCGCCGCGCAGCGGAACGTCAGCGGATGCGGCCCGCCCCCTCCACCCCTCGCTCTACGCCCGGCCCAAGGCCGGGCTCGGCGAGCGGTCCCCCTCCCACCGCTTCGCGGGGGAGGTAAAGACTCCCCTCCCGCGCCTTACCTCCCCCGCAAAGCGGCGGGAGGGGGACCATCGGCCGAAGAGCCGATGGTGGAGGGGGCGGGCGGCCGGCAGGGCGTTTACCCCCAACAGAAAACCCCGCCGGCCTCTCGACCGACGGGGCTCCGTCAACTCAGCGCTGATCGCTCAGCCGCTAATCAATACCCTTGGATCTTCGCGTACCGATCCCGGTGATACGCCTGGTTCCCGAACGCCGCTTCCGCCGCCCGCGCCCGCTTCAGGTAGAAGCCGGCGTCGTGCGCGTCGGTCATGCCGATGCCGCCGTGCATCTGGACCATCTCGTTCGAGATCAGGTGGAACGTGTCGCCCATCTTGGCCTTCGACAGGCTGACGAGTTCCGGCACGTCGGGGCTGTCGTTGTCGATCGCGGTCAGCGCGGCTTCCACGGCCGAGCGGGCCAGTTCCAGCTCGGTGAACATCTTGGCCGCCCGGTGCTGCAGCGCCTGGAACGAGCCGATCACCTGGCCGAACTGCACGCGGGTCTTCAGGTAGTCGAGGGTGACCTCGAACGCCTGGGTGGCCGCGCCCAGCATCTCGGCGGCGATGCCGGCCCGCGCGCGGTCCAGCACCTTTTCCAGCAGCTCGGCGCCGCCGGTCAGCTTGTCGGCCGCCGCGCCGTTGAACTCGACGTTCGCCGCGCCGCGGCTGTCGGCCAGGCTCAGCTTGGTGCGCTTCACGCCGGCGTCGTCGGCCTTCACGAGGTAGAGCTCGATCTTGCCGCCTTCCTTGGCCGACACGACGAACACGTTGGCCGCCATGCCTTCCAGCACGAACACCTTCTTGCCGGTCAGCTTGCCGCCGGAGACGGTGGCCTCGACCTTCTCGGGCTTGTGGTGCGGGCCTTCGTCGACGGCCAGCGCCGCCACGACCGAGCCGTCGGCGATCTTCGGCAGCCATTCGCCCTTCTGGCTCTCCGAGCCGCCCAGGATCAGCGCCGAGGCGGCGCCCAGTCCCGAGGCGATCAGCGGCGAGGCGGTCAGCGTGCGGCCCAGCTCCTCGAGCACGAGGCCCAGGCTCAGGTAGCCGAAGTTCGAGCCGCCATATTCCTCGGGGATGATCACCCCGGCCCAGCCCATCTCGGCCATCTCGTTCCAGGCGGCGACGTCGTAGCCGATCTCGACTCCGCTATCGCGCATCTTCCGGAACGCCGTGACCGGGGACTTCTCCTGCACCCAGCTCTTGGCCGCGTCGCGCAGCATGCTCTGTTCTTCGGTAAGAACGGCCATCTGTAATTCTTCCTCTCGTCTAATCCGTGCGGGCCTGAGGCCCTGCGTTTCAATTCGAATTCTTGCTCGTCATCCCCGGGCTTGTCCCGGGGATCCAGATGCGCCGGCCGCTCAGGCTAACCCCCGAGGGCGGCGCTTCTGGGTGGCCGGGACAGGCCCGGCCATGACGTTTAAAGCGCGCGTGTTTTCCGCGTTACTCTCAGTTCGCTTGCGTAAGGTCAGGCAAGCCCAGGATGCGCTTCGACACGATGTTCGACTGAACCTCCTGGCTGCCGCCGAAGATCGTGAACGCCTTGCCGAACAGCCAGCCGCGCACGGCTTCCAGCTCCTCGCGCTTGAAGGCGTCGCCTTCCCAGCCCAGGCCCTGGTGGCCCATGATCTCGAGCGCCATCTCGTGACGCTCCTGGATCAGCTGGGTGCCGGCGTTCTTCATGATCGACGTCGCCGACGAGGGGCCCGAGTTGCCCTTGGCCTCCATCATCGCGCGCACGGCGGTCTGCTGGAAGGCGCGCCAGTTCATGGCGTTGGTCACCAGCCGCGTGCGCAGGTCCTGGTCGTCGAGGCGGCCCTGTTCGTCCAGGCCGACATATTCCTTGGCCAACTGCTCCAGCGGCTTGCCGCCCGAGCCCAGCCCGCCGCCGGCGCCCGTGAGGCCCGAACGTTCATGCTGCAGCAGGCGCTTGGCGATGGTCCAGCCGCCGTTCAGCGGGCCGACCAGATCCTTCTTGTGCGCGATGGCGTCGGTAAAGAAGGTCTCGCAGAAAGGTGAGGAGCCGGCGATCAGAGGAATCGGCCGCACTTCCACGCCCGGCTGATGCATCGTGAACAGCACGAAAGAGATGCCCTCGTGCTTCTTCGAAGTATCCGTGCGAACAAGACAGAAGCACCAGTCGGCCCATTGCGCGCCGCTCGTCCAGATTTTCTGACCGTTGATGACGAAATGGTCACCTTTATCTTCGGCCTTGGTCTGAAGACTTGCCAGGTCCGAGCCCGCGCCCGGTTCCGAGAAGCCCTGGCACCATGCGATCTCGCCGCGGCAGATCGGCGGAATGTGCTCCAGCTTCTGCGCCTCGGTGCCGTATTCCAGCAGCGTCGGGCCGAACATCATCACGCCCATGCCGCCGATCGGGTTGTAGGCGCCGGCCCGGGCGAATTCGCCCTGCACGATGCGCGCCTCGGCGCTCGACAGGCCGCCGCCGCCATAGGCCTTGGGCCAGGTGGGGGTGCCCCAGCCCTTCTCGCCCACCGCCTTGCGCCAGGCTTCCTGGTCCGGGGTCGGGTCGTGGCGCTCTTCGCGCGCCATCGGGTTGGGCTTGCCCTTGAGCGAAGCGGGGAAATTCGCCTCGACCCAGCTCCGGACCTCCGTGCGGAAGCCCTCCAGATCCGTGCCGCCAAAATCGGCCATTCTCAAAATTCCTTCGTGTTCAATATTTCGATCGTCATCCCCGGGCTTGTCCCGGGGACCCAGAAGCGCCGGCGCCTCAGGTAATTCCCGAACGCCGGCGTATCTGGGTGGCCGGGACAGGCCCGGCCATGACGCGTTTCAAGGGGCGGGAGACTACCTCGACTGCGTCGCCTCGGGCAGCCCCAGAATCCGCTTCGAGATGATGTTCAGCTGCACTTCCCACGACCCGCCCGCGATGGTGCCGCTTTTCCCGCGCAGCCACGCCCGTGTCGCGCCCAGCGCGGCTGGGTCGAACGCGTCGCCCTCCCAGCCCAGCCCCTGGCTGCCCAGCAGCTCGACGGCCAGTTCGGCCTTGTCCTGACGCACCTTCGAACCGACGTTCTTCAGCACCGACGTCGCCGCCGACGGCCCCGAGTTCGACCGCGCCTCGTCGGCCGCGCGGCGCCCCGTCAGCTGGAACGCGCGCTCCTCCATCAGGTGTTCGGTCAGGCGGCGGCGCAGGTCGGGATCGGCCAGCCGTCCGTCGTCCTCGACGCCCACATGCTGCTTGGCCCAGGCGATCACGCCCGGCCCCGGCAGCACCCCCGGCGCGCCCGCGTTGTTGGCCCCGGAGATCCCCTGCCGCTCGTGCTGCAGCAGCCGCTTGGCGATGGTCCAGCCGCCGTTCAGCGGCCCCACCAGGTTCTCCTTCGGCACCTTCACGTTGGTGAAGAAGGTCTCGCAGAAGGGCGTCGTGCCGTTGATCAGCAGGATCGGCCGGGGCTCGACGCCCGGGCTCTTCATGTCGATCAGCAGGAAGCTGATGCCCTCGTGCTTCTTGGTGTTGTCGGTCCGCACCAGGCAGAAGCACCAGTCGGCGGTGTGCGCGCCGCTGGTCCACACCTTCCCGCCGTCGACGACATAGTGGTCGCCCGCGTCCACGGCCTTGGTCTGCAGGCTGGCGAGGTCCGATCCCGCGTTGGGTTCCGAGAACCCCTGGCACCAGCGCAGTTCGCCCCTCACGATCGGCGGAATGTGGCGCTGCTTCTGCTCCTCGTTGCCGTATTCCAGCAGCGTCGGGCCGAACATCATCACGCCCATGCCGCCGATGGGGTTGTAGGCCCCGGCCGCGACCAGCTCCTCGGCGATGACCCGGGCTTCGGCCTTGCCCAGCCCGCCGCCGCCGTACGCCGTCGGCCAGGTGGGCGTGCCCCAGCCCTTGTCGCCCATCGCCTTGCGCCAGGCGTCCTGGTCGGGCGTCAGCTCGCGCCCCTCGGGCGCCGCCTTGCCCTTCAGCGACGCCGGAAAGTTCGCCGCGATCCAGCCCCGGACCTCGCTGCGGAAGGCAGTCAGGTCAGCGCCGCCGAAGTCAGCCATGTCTTCCCACCTCATTATGTCCCGTCATCCCGGCCGCAGCGAAGCGGAGAGCCGGGACCCAGCAACTCGGGACGCTGGGTCCCGGATCGGCCTGAGGACGTCCGGGATGACGGACGTTGGTTACGAGCTCTGCGTCGTGTCGGGCAGCCCCAGGATCCGCTTGCTGACGATGTTCGACTGCACCTCCTGGGAACCGCCGAAGATCGTCCAGGCCTTGCCCGACAGCCAGCCGCGCACCGCCTCGATCTCCTCGCGGCTGAAGTCGTCGCCGCTCCAGCCCAGGCCCTGGTGGCCCATGACCTCGAGCAGCAGTTCGGCGCGGGTCTGACCGATCCAGGTGCCCGAGTTCTTCATGATCGACGTGGCGGCCGACGGGTTCACATTGCCCTTCGACTCCTCACGGGCGCGTTCGATGGTGAGCGCGTGCGCCCGGGCGTCCATCTCGTTCTGGGCGATGCGCATGCGCAGGTCGCTGTCGGCGATCCGGCCCTGCTCGTCGACGCCGACGTATTTCTTGGCGATCGCCGAGACCTTGGCCCCGCCGGTCATCCGGCCGCCGCCCTGGCCCGAGCGTTCGTGCTGCAGCAGGCGCTTGCCCACCGTCCAGCCGCCGTTCAGCGGCCCGACCATGTCGTCCTTCTCGGCGCGCGCGTCGGTGAAGAACGTCTCGCAGAAGGGCGAAGAGCCCGCGATCAGCTTGATCGGCCGCGTCTCGACACCAGGTTGATGCATGTTGATCAGAACAAAGCTGATGCCTTCATGCTTCTTCGACGTGTCTGTGCGAACAAGACAGAAGCACCAGTCGGCGTATTGCGCGCCGCTCGTCCAGATTTTCTGACCGTTAATCTTCCAGTGATCTCCGGCGTCCTCGCACTTTGTTGTCAAAGAGGCGAGATCACTACCTGCGCCCGGCTCCGAATATCCTTGGCACCAGCGAATTTCGCCCCGTACGATCGGCGGGATGTGGCGCTGCTTCTGCTCTTCGGTGCCGTATTCCAGCAGCGTCGGGCCGAACATCGAGAGGCCCATGCCCACCATCGGGTTGTAGGCGCCGATGCGGTCCATTTCCTGCTGCAGCACGCGGGCTTCGGCGGGGGAGAGGCCGCCCGCGCCATACTTCTTCGGCCACGTCGGCGTGCCCCAGCCCTTCTCGGCCATCCGCTGCTTCCACAGCAGGTGGTCGCCCTCGGGCTTGAAGCCGCCCACCATCGCGCGCTCACCGGCGCGGGGATCGTCGCGGAGCGACTGGGGATAGTTGGCCTCGAGCCATTCGCGCGCCTCGGCGCGGAAGGCGTCGAGTGCGCTGCCGCCGGAATCGGCCATCGGATCCTCCCTGAAATCTAGTCGGCTAAATACCGCTCTTTCTAATCAGGCATATTTCACGACTTCGGATCGGGAAGGCCAAGCACTCTTTTTGAGACGACGTTCAAATTGATCTCGGAGCTGCCGCCCTCGATCGAGTTGGCCTTGGACCGCAGCATGCTGCGCACCGCCGCCAGCTCGCCCTCGGAGAAGCCTTCGCCGCTCCAGCCCAGGCCCTGGTGGCCCAGGCCTTCCAGCACCAGCTCGTTGCGCTCCTGGGCGATCTTGGCGCCGGCGTACTTCATGGCCGCGGCCAGGTTCGACGGCCCGTTGCCGGCCCGCGCGTCGTCCTGCTGGCGGCGCACCGTCAGCTGAAAGGCCCGGTTCTCCATCAGGTGCTCGGTGATCCGGCGGCGCAGGTCGGGGTCGGCCAGCCGGCCGCTGTCGTCCAGGCCCACGTTCGCCTTGGCCGCCTCGATGACGGTCGGCACGCTCACGGCGCCGCCGATGTTGCCGGCGCCCAGGCTGGCCCCGATCCCGTCCCGCTCGTGCTGCAGCAGCCGCTTGGCGATCGTCCAGCCGCCGTTCAGCGGCCCGAACAGCTGGCTCTTCGGCACCTTCACGTCCGTGAAGAACGTCTCGCAGAACGGCGACGTCCCGTTGATCAGCAGGATCGGCCGCACCTCGACGCCCGGCGCCTTCATATCGATCAGCAGGAAGCTGATCCCCTCATGCTTCTTTGAGGTATCGGTACGTACAAGACAGTAGCATCGATCGGCGTATTGGGCTCCAGAAGTCCATATTTTTGAACCATTTACTAGGAAGTGGTCACCCTTGTCCTCGGCCCGCGTCTGCAAACTTGCAAGATCGGAACCTGCGCCCGGCTCGGAATAGCCCTGGCACCACCAGACGTCGCCCGAGACGATGCCCGGGAAGTGCTCGTGCTTCAGCTCCTCGCTGCCGTATTCCAGCAGGGTCGGGCCGAACATCGACACGCCCATGCCGCCGATCGGGTTGCGGGCGCCGATCTTGCCCATCTCCTCGGCCAGCACGCGCGCCTGCTCGCGGGAGAGCCCGCCGCCGCCGTACTTCGCCGGCCACGTCGGCGTGCCCCAGCCCTTGGCGCCCAGGGCGCGGCGCCACTTCAGGGCGTCCTCGCTCTCGGGGCGCGCCTGCAGCTTCGCCAGCTGCGCGGCGGCGTCGTGCGCCAGCGACTTGGGGAAGTTGGCTTCGAGCCAGTCCTTCACCTCGGCCCGGAAGCCCTCCAGGTCGTGCCCGCCGAAGTCGGCCATCACGCTAGCTCCTTACTTGGGATCCGGCAGGCCCAGGACCCGCTTGGCGATCACGTTGAGGTTCACTTCCGAGGTCCCGCCCTCGATCGAGTTGGCCTTGGTCCGCAGCCAGCCGCGGGTGGCCACGATCTCCGGCGTCTGGAAACCCTCGCCCTCCCAGCCCAGGCCCTGATGGCCTAGCGCCTCGATCATCAGTTCGGACCGCTCCTTGGCGAACTCGGCCGCGGCGTACTTGATGATCGACGTCGCCGCCGATGGTCCGTTGCCGGCCCGGCTCTCGGCGGCCGACCGCGCGATCGTGTGGCGCAGGGCGGCGAAGTTCATCTTGTTCTCGGTGATGCGCCGGCGCAGGTCGACGTCGCCGTCGGCCCCGTACTGCCGGGCGATGCTGGCCAGGTCGCCCGAGGCGCCGCCCGCCGACCCCCCCTCGCCGAACCCGGCCGAGATGTTCTGGCGCTCGTACTGCAGCAGCCGCTTGGCGATCTCCCACCCGCCGTTCACCCGCCCGACCAGGTTCTCCTTGGGGATCTTCACGTCAGTGAAGAACGTCTCGCAGAATGGGCTCTCGCCGCTGATCAGCGGAATCGGCCTTGTCTCGACGCCCGGCGAGGCCATATCGATCAGCACGAAGCTGATCCCCTCATGCTTCTTAGACGTGTCCGTCCGCACCAGGCAGAAGCACCAGTCGGCCTTATCGGCATAGCTCGTCCAGATCTTCGAGCCGTTGATCAGCCAGTGGTCGCCCTTGTCCTCGCACTTGGTGGCCAGGCTCGCGAGGTCCGAGCCGGCGCCCGGCTCGGAGTAGCCCTGGCACCAGCGCACCTCGCCGTTGACGATGCGGCGCAGGTGGATCTGCTTCTGCTCTTCGGTGGCGTATTCCAGCAGCACCGGGCCCAGCATCCAGATCCCGAACGCCAGCACCGGCGGCCGGTACTTGCCCGCCGCCATCTCGCGCTCGAGCACCCGCGCCTCGGCGGCCGAGAGTCCGCCGCCGCCGTATTCCTTGGGCCAGGTGGGCGTCGTCCAGCCCTTGGCCGCCATCCGCCGCATCCAGACCGACTGCGGGTCGTCCGATCCTTCAAACGCCCGCCCGCCCCAGACCGCCTCGGGGTCGGTCTTGACCTTGGGGTCGCGCAGCTCGGCCGGATACATCGCCTCCAGTTCCGCACGCACCCCCTTGGCGAAGGCGTCGAGGTCCGTGGCGCCGAAGTCGGCCATACCGATCTCCCAAAGTCGTGTTGTGAGGCACCGAGCTTAGCGTCCGCCCGCGGCAGGGCAAAGCCAGATTAAACGTCTGTTTGAGCGGACCTGACGGTACGTCGCCTATAGAATGGATTCGATGCGACTCCTTCGCCATCCCGCCGTCGCCGCCGCGGCGCCCTGGACTGCAGCCCTGCTGACCCTCGCGGCGGGCGTGCTGCTGCTTGCCTCCGCGGCCACGCCGTCGATCCCCAGCCGCTTCATCCGGCTGATGGAGTTCGAGCCGGCGATCCTGATCGAGATCAGCCACTTCATGTCCAGCGTGCTGGGCCTGGTTCTGGTCATGCTGGCGTTCGGCCTGCGGGCCCGGCTCGACGCGGCCTGGGCCGCCACCCTGGTGACCCTGCTGATCGCCGCCCCGCTCAGCCTGGTGAAGGGCTTCGTCTGGGAGGAGACGGCGCTGCTGCTGGGCCTTGCGCTGGCGCTGGCGCCTTTCCACTTCGCCTTTCCGCGCAAGGCCGCGCTGAACCGGATGGAGGTCACGCCCGCCTGGCTGTTCTCGGCCGCCGCCTTCGTGGTGGGCGCCGGCATGATCGGCCTGTGGTCGTTCCAGAACGCCGACTATGGCGACCTGCCGTGGTGGCAGGTGATGGCGGACGCCGATGCGGCCCGCTCGCTGCGCGCCTGGGGCGGCGCGGCCATCGCCCTTTTCGCGTTCGGCGTCTGGCGCCTGCTGGGTTCGGCCGCCACGCCGCCGATCGTCGGCGAAGAGGATCCCGACTTCGACCGTGTCCGGGCGATCCTGGCCAAGGCCGAGGTAGCCCGCCCCACCTCCAATCTGGCGCTGCTTGGCGACAAGCGGTTCCTGTTCTCGAACTCGGGCGAGAGCTTCCTGATGTTCGGCGTGCGCGGCCGCAGCTGGATCGCCCTGGGTTCGACGGTGGGCCGAAGGGACGAGCGGCTGGAACTGCTCTGGCGGTTCCGCGAACTTGCCGACGCCCACGCCGCGCGGCCCGGGTTCTACAACATCGACGCCGACGATCTGCCCGACATCGTCGAGCTGGGCTTCGCCATCCAGAAGATGGGGGAGGGGGCGGTCTCTCCTCTCGACAGTTTCACCATCGAGGGCACCAAGCGGGGCAATCTGCGCCGCGCCTGGCGCCGCGCCGGCGAGGAGGGAGCGACCTTCGAGGTCGTTCAGCCCCCCGACATCGCGCCCCTCATGCCCGACCTGCGGCGCATTTCCGACGCCTGGCTGGAGACGCATGCCGGCGGGGACAAGAGCTTCTCCCTCGGCGGCTTCCACGACCGCTACATCCAGGAGTTCCCGCTGGCGGTCGTGCGCTGGGAGGGCCGGATCATCGCCTTCGCCAATATCTGGCCGGTGGCCAACCGCGCCGCCTTCTCCATCGATCTGATGCGGTTCGTGCCCGAGGGGCCGCCACGGATCATGGACTTCCTGTTCGTCGAACTCATCAACTGGGGCCGCGCCCAGGGCTATGGCGCCTTCGACTTCGGGATGGCCCCGCTGTCGGGCCTAGACGACCGCCCCCTGGCGCCGGCCCTCAGCCGTGTGGGCCGCCTGATCTTCGACCGCGGCGAGGAGATCTACAATTTCCAGGGCGTGCGCCACTACAAGTCCAAGTACGACCCGACCTGGCAGCCGCGCTTCGTGGCCGCCCCGCGCAAATGGGCCATCCCGCGCCTGATGGCCGACGCCGGGCTGCTCTCGTCGGGCGGCGTGGCGGGTCTCGCCAAGCGCCCCAAGAAGAACGACGAGTAGGCCCTAACGCCCCGGCGGCACGATCCCGGCCATCCGCTCGGCGGTGGCCACGCAGAGGATGGCGGCCGTGGCGCACAGCACCATGATCGGCCGCCACGGGATCATTCGGGGACCCTTCATCGGGTTGGGCGGACGTGCGCCGCGCCAGCCCGCGAATCCGGCCATGGCGAAGAGCCCGAGAGCGATGGCGAAGAGCAGGCCTGCGGTCATGGCCGAGCCCTAGAGCATTCGCCGGTTCGCTTGAACCGGTGAATGCTCAAGCCCTTTGAGGAGAGGCCATCTGGCGGTCCGAGGTCGATCCGGACACCGCGCCGATGGCCGGGCCCCCAGGCGGGCGCGCCATCCACAGGAACAGACATCGCACACCATATGTAGCGTTAGGGTTTCGTTTACACCCCAGGAATCGGTCTCTAGCCTAAAGGCTGCACGGAGCTAGCGATTCGGATGAGCGCGGGGGCGCCCTGGAGTGTCAAGGGGATCGACCCGAAGGCCCGCGAGGTCGCGAAGGACCTTGCCCGGCGCTCGGGCATGACCTTGGGCGAGTGGCTGAACCGGGTCATCCTTGAGGACGACGTTCCCGAGGAGGTCACCGCCGAAGCCCAGTTCGCCGACCGTGCGTTCCGCGCGGAGGCGCCGCGTCTGCGGGCCATCTCGCCGCCGTCGCCGCCAACGGTTCCGGATCTCGCGCGCGTCGCATCCGCTCTTGATCGCCTGACCGCGCGGATCGAGGCCTCCGAGACCCGCACCGGGTTGGCCATCAACGGCGTCGAACACTCTGTCCGCCAGGCGCTGGCCCGCATCGAGACCGCCGAACGCGACCAGAACGCCGCCGCCGTCCGACTTGAGGGGCTGCTGGCCGAAACCCAGGCCGAGGTCCGGGACAACAGCGAGTGGCGCCGCCGCTTCGAGGCGGAACCCGCCGGGCCGCGTTCCGCCGAAGCGATCCGGATGATGGAGACGCGGCTTGCCGACGGCGAGCCCGAGCATCTGGTCGAGACGGTGCTGGAGCGGCTGAGCGACCGGCTGGCGATGGCCGAGGCCCGCACCGCCGCGGCGCTGGAAGACCTGAAGGGCTCGCTCGCGGGCCTGGACCGCCGTGTCGGCGCCGTGGAGCGCGGCGGCGGGCAGGCGATCGATCAGCGCTTCGAGACGCTGGCGCACACCCTGACCCAGCGCGTGGACGCCGTCCGCGCCGAGGTGGCCGACGCGCTGGCTTCGGCCACCGGCGGCGCGGTCGAGGCGCGCTTCGCCGCCCTGGCTCAGCAGGTCCAGGCCGCCGAGCGCCGCTCGGCCCAGGCGGTCGAGGACATCGGTCGCCAGGTCCTGGCGATGGCCGAGGCCGTCGGCCGCAAGCTGACCGACGTCGACAACCGCAGCGCCGAGGCCATCGACCAGGTCGGGACCGAGGTGGCGCGCATCGCCGGAGCCGTCGAACTGCGCTTGGCCCGCGCCGAGCAGACCCAGGCCGAGAGCTTCGAGAAGCTCTCGGCGGACTTCGCGCGGGTCAGCGACTCGCTGGCCGCTCGCCCGGCCGTCGCCAGCGCGCCGGAGCCTGAACCCGAGCCGGCTTTCGAGTCCGCCCCTGCCGCCGTGGCCGAGGCCTTTGAGGCGCCGTCCGTCCTGGGTCAGCCCCCCGAGCCCGAGCCCGAGCCCGAGCCCGAAAGCGCGCTGACCAGCCTGTCCGATCTGGTGGCCGCCCTGGGCCCGCCGCCGGAACCCGAACCCGAGACCCCCACCGTCGCCTTCGGCGCCGAACTGTTCTCGCGCGCCGAGCCGCTGCAGGATGACCAGGTCGAGGTCATCGACCCGCCGTGGCGCCGCCTCGACCTGGATGTGCCCGACGCCGAGCCGCCGGAAGCCTTCGCGCCGCTGGCCGACGACGACCTGTTCGAGGCCGAGCCGCCCGAGCCCACGCCGCAGCTCTCCACCCGCGAGGTGATCGACCGCGCCCGCGCCGCCGCCCGCGCCGCCCAGGACGCCGCCCGCCAGGCCGATGCCATCGACCCTGGCGCCGC
>FWWL01008170.1_pt1 | contig 13646 bp, 16 predicted proteins | sample 2228331 | NCBI WGS metagenome assembly FWWL01 (sample SAMEA103939775, study PRJEB20133) | metagenome | reverse complement strand
CGTGAAGTCCCCGGAAATGGTCAGGTCGTCCACCCGGCCCTCCCGCAGCCGCGCGGTCACCCGGATGAGGCCCCCTGCCGCCTTGTAGGTGGCCTCGGACACGTGCACGTCCGCGTGGATGCGGACGCCCCGCTGTTGCCGCAGGCCTCCCTTCTGATACAGCCACTCGGGCGAGGACAGCCGCTCCTCCAGCTCTGCCGTTGCCTCCAACTCCCGGTTCGTCAACGACCCGGGAACCCAGGCACGCCCCAAGGTCCGCGCACAACGGTCCAGGTACAGCGCCTTGACCCTTTCCCGGTCCGGAACTGCACCCAGCTCCCTCTTCATGGTGGTCACGTACTCCTGCAGGCTCTGGAAGACCTTGTCCCGCATCTTCTCCGATGGCACCTTCAACACCCGGGCCATGAGCTCGTGGTCGAAATCGAACATCAGGCTCCCCACCACCACCTCACTCCGGCCGATGGAGGCCGCGCCCGTCCCTCCGATCTTCCTGCCCCGGACCTGAATGTCGTTCACCGGCCGGTGGTAAGCGGGGATTCCGAGCTCCTGGTAGGTCTCCACCAGCGGTTCCGCGTACTGCCGGAACCGCTCCTCCACCGTGGCCGGAAGGTGCTCTCGATGGAAAATCCACTGGCAGAAGACCTGGTTCCGGTCCAGGTACACAGCTCCGCCCCCCACCTCCCGCCGGACCACGGGCAGCCCGCGCTGCGCGCAGTACTCCAGGTCCACTTCCAGCTCCGCGTCCTGGTGGTACCCGATGGACACGTACGGGCTGTGAGACGTCACCAAGAGGATGGTGTCCGGCGTGTCCTCCTCCATGGCGTACGCCACCGCATGGTACACCGCCTGAGACCGCACCGGCGACACCTCGCCGACGTCCACCACCCGGATGGGCTCCACCGCCCCCACCCCCTTCAGTCCGCGCACCGGATACAGTACACCTTCCGTTCCTCCAGCTTTTGCCGGTACGCCTCGAACGCCGCGTCCCCTGTCAACAGCAGCTTGATCTCCTCCTCCAGCCTGGACGGCTTCAGACGCACCAGCCACCCTCTCCCGTACGGCTCCTTGTTCGCCAGGAGCACGTCCTGGCGGAAGCCGTCGTTGGTTGCCACGATCACCCCGCTCAGCGGCGTCGGGAACGGCCCCACCCACTTCGCGCTCTCGATGATGGCCGCGCTCTGCCCCCGTCGCAGGGTCCTGCCCACGGGCTTGAAGGTGATGTTCACGATCCGCCCGCACTGCGCCTGTGCGGGGTCCGTCATCCCCATGGTCACCGAGCCGTCCTCCTCCACCCGCACCCAAACGTCGTAGCCCACGTCGTAGTACAGATCCTCCGGGATCTCACAAGCGTTGTAGAAGCCCATATCCCTTTACCGGCACCGGATTCCCTGGGCCGTCAGCAGCTGCTCGTACGCCGCAACCGCCTCCAGGCCGGTGACCAGCATGCTCCGCTCCTCCTCCCACCGGACCGGCTTGACCCGCAGGATCCACCCCTCGCCGTAGGGGTCCCGGTTGATCAGGCTGGGTTCCGCCCTCACGCGGTCGTTGACCGCCACCACCTCCCCGCTGACGGGAGAGGTCACCGGGCCCACCCACTTCCCGCTTTCCACCGTCCCCGCGCTTTTGCCCCGCTCCACCGTCCGTCCCACGGCCTTGGGGGTCACCGCGATGATGGTCTTGGCTAGGTGCTGAGCGACGTCGGTGATCCCCACCGTGACCGTCCCGTCGTCTTCCGGCCGCGCCCACACGTGCTTCTCCACCCAGTAGTACAGCTCCTCGGGGATCAGGCACCCTGCTGCCTCAGCCATGCGCTCCCTCCACGTGGTACAAGAGCTGGTCGAAGGCTACCAGCACGATCTCCCGTCGGTAGTCCTCCAGGAAGCCGGGGTCCTTCCACCGCGGCTTGATACGCTGCTCCCACCGGAACTCGCAGTACGGGCACTGGACCCGGTAAAAGAGCCGACCGCCTTCCGCCTGACCGGTGGCCACCATCTCGCTGTGTCTTTCCGCCAGGTGCTGGTGCAACGGCCCGCGGGCGTCCTCGTAGGTGCAGTACGGGCACTTCACCGCCCGCCCTCCCGGACGGTTTCGTCCCAGTGCTCCACGACGCGGGCCTCCAGCGCCCGGGCCACTTCCCCCACCAGCTCCACAAATGCCCTTGCCGCCTCCGTACCTTGCACCCGGTCGCCCACCAGGCTGCGCACCGCCAGCCCCACCTGGACCAGGTCCGCCACCCGCTCGCTCACGGCCAGGGGAGGCAGGTCCACTCCCCCGGCCAGCTCCCTCATCCCCACGCTGCCCTCTTTCACCAAGTGGGCCAGCAGCCGGAAGTTCACGGGGTCGGACCCCACCCGCAACAGCCGCAGCACCAGCTCCCCGGCCAGCTTGGCCGCGTCTGCTTCTCCCAGCCGCGCGTTGCCTCCCTCGTTCTCCGGCAGCCGGTCCAGCCGGTGTGCCGCCAGCGCGATGCTCCGCACCCGCTGCCACAGGGCTTCCGCGAGCGCCGTCCGGAAATCTCCTCTGTCCGTCACGCCCGAGCGGCCACCTCCAGCGGCCGGCCCACCGCCTCCTCCACGAGCTCCACGATGTCCCTCACCACGATCCGGCCTTCGTTGCCCGAAGTCTTCACCGCGTCGGAAAACATCACGTAGTCCTTCGGGCACGCCACCACGAACGCCTCCACGCCCAGCGCCACCGCCTCCCGGATCCGGTTCTCGCTCGGCCTCTCCCCCGCGGATTCCTCCTTCGTCCAGATCCGTCCCCCTCCTGCGCCGCAGCAGAAGGTGTTCTGCCGGTTCCTGGGCATTTCCACCAGCTCCGCTCCCACCGCCCTCAGCAGGCGCCGCGGGGCCTCCGTGGTCCCGCAGTACCGCGCCAGGTAGCACGGGTCGTGGTAGGTGACCCTTTGCCCCACCGGCCTCCACACCCGGAGCCGCCCTTCCTCCAACAACCGCAGCAGCAACTCCGTGTAGTGGAGCACCTCCCAAGCCACCCCGAACTCCCGGTACTCGTTCCGAAGGGCGTTCAGGGAGTGCGGGTCTGTGGTGAGGAGGAAGCGGAACCTCGCCTGCTGGAGGCTGCGGATGTTGTGCTCCGCCAGCATGCCGAAGAGTCCTTCCTCCCCCACTCTCCGCGCGTCGTTCCCGGAGTTGCGCTCCCCGTCGTACAGGATTCCGAAGTCCACCCCCGCCTGGTGCAGCAGCCTGGCCACCGCCTTCGCGCTTTCCTGACCCCGCGCGTCAAACGAGGCGAAGTCCCCTACGAACCACAGCACCTCCACCGGTTCCTTCCGTGCGTCCTTGACGGCGAAGGGTAGCCCCTGGACCCACTGCCCCCGCTGCCGCTCCGGTCTCCCGAAGGAGTTTCCGTACTTGACCAGCTTCCCCAGCACCTCCCGCAGGCCGCGGTCTGGAACCCCCTCCTCTTCCACCAGCCGTTTCCGCAGCTCCACGATGTCCAGCATGGGAGCGTTCCCCACCGGGCAGACCTCCACACAGGCGGAGCACGTGGTGCACGACCAGATCGCCTCCTTCGAGATGGCGTACTCCCACAGGGGCGGTGACGCCGCACCTGCGCTGAACTCTCGCAGGTTCCGGTTCAGGTAGTACCGCTTGTTGATCTCCAGCGCGGCGGGGCTCAGGCTCCCCCCCACCGCGTGCGCCGGGCAGACATCCTGACAGCGGTTGCACATGATGCAGGCGTACGCATCCAGCAGGCGCTGCCAGGGTAGGTCCTCCAGCCGCGCCGCTCCACCTCCGTCTCCCGCTTTGTCGCCCGCCGCCGGTCCGCGCTGGCCCGCGTGCTTCAGCGCCAGGTTCACCGGTGCCACCATGAGGTGGATGTGCTTGCTCCGGGGGAAGTACGGTAAGAACAGCAGGATCAAACCCAGGGACGTCCACCAGGCGGCGTGCGTCAGCCACACCAGCGCGTCCGGCGGCAGCCACGTAAACCAGCCCGCTGCCCCGCTGGCCAGCGGCTGCCACCCGTCTGCTTTCCCCGAGTGGGCAATCCTCGCCACCTGGCCCAACCACCGGGACCCTACGTGCACGAGGATGAACCCACCGACGATCAGCGAGTCACGGCGGATTCCCTCTTTTACACCAGGGAGGAGGAGGACATCCGGGTTGAAGGTAAAGCTCTTCGGGCGGAACACAAACCGTCGGACGAGGAAGTAGCTCATGCCCACCAGGGCCAGCACGCTGAGTACGTCCGCCACCAGGTTGTACGCGCCCCACAATCCACCGCTGTGCAGGGTCGAGAACTCCGCAAACCCCTCCCACACGTCCAGCACGTTGACGAGAAAGTAGTACGTGAACGCGAACAGGAGGAACGCGTGGAAGAGGGCCACGGGCCGGCGCGTCCGCAGGAGCGTCCGGTGGGACAGGACCGCCACCATCGCCCAGGGCAGCCCCCGCAGGACCTGGCCGACCCTGAACTTGCCCCGCCCCCGACGGACGGCCAGCACCACCTGCCGGAACCGCACGGCCGCGTAGCCCACACACACTGCCACCAGGAGGACGAACAGAACCCGTTCGGGGACCGTCAGCATGGCTGCCTGCTTATCCCTTCCGCCGCTTCACCGCCTCCGTGAGCGCCGGCAAGATGTCCAGCACGTCCCCGACCACCCCGTAGTGGGCCACGTCGAAGATGGGGGCCCGGGGGTCGCTGTTGATGGCGATGATGAGCTCCGAGTCTTTCATCCCCTCCACGTGCTCGGGGGCGCCGCTGATCCCTGCCGCCACGTACAGCTTCGGTTTCACCGTGAGCCCCGATTTGCCCACCTGACGGTCCTTTGGCAGCCAGCCGACGTCTACCAGCGGCCGCGAGGCACACACGGCCCCTCCCAAGGCGGCGGCCAGCTCCTCCGCCAGCTGCAGGTTCTCCTTTTCCCCGATGCCCCGGCCGACGGCCACCAGCACCTCCTCGCGGGTGATGTCCACCTCCCCGGCCTCCGGCTGGATCAGACGGACGAACCGGGTCCGCCTCCGGTCCGGCGACGCCACCGCCACCTTCTCCACCTGCGGCGACCGGTCCGACTTTCCCGCCTCCGCGGGATAACTGCCGGCCAACACGGACACCACCGCGGGTCCGTCCAGCACCACCTCGGCGACCAGCTTTCCACCGTACACCTGGCTTTGCGCGACGATCTTGTCATCTTCCGCCCACAGCCTCCGACAGTAGGCCACCAGGGGCAGTTGCCTGCGCGCGGCCAACGGTGCCGCCAGGTCCATCCCCATGGAGGTGTTGGCCAGCAGGACCAGGCGCGGGGTGCGCTGTGCGACCATTCCTTCCAGTACGTCCACATACGCTTCGGGAGTGTACTCCGCGAGTTCCGGTGTGTCCGCCCACAGCACCACCTCCGCCGCCCCGAGGCCCTCCGGCCACGAAGGGCTGCCGCTTCCCAGAAGCGCCACGGACACCCGCCCGCCCAGCTCGTCGGCGAGCTGCCTCGCGCAGCCCACAAGCTCGAAGGTGACCTCCGCCAGCCGTCCCCCCAACTGCTCCGCGACCACCATCAGTTCGGCGCTCATGTGCCCGTCCACCCCCTAGGCCCGTTTGCCGGTTCGGGTTACACCACCGCCGTCTTACCGCAGGAACCCTCGTTCCTCGAGGATGCCCACGATCCGTCCTACCACCGTCTCCACGTCTCCCTCCAGCATTTCCGCGCCACCCGTTGTCTGGGGCCGAGCGAGGGCACGCACGGTGGCACGAGGGGGAGAGGCGGGCTCCACCTCCAGCTCCTCCACTCTGGACTCCTTCATGGCCTGACGGACCCGGCTCACGGAGACGTACCGGGGCGGCTGGCGTGCTGCCTGGATCCCCAGCACCGCCGGCAGCTCCAGCTCCAGCTCGGCCACCACTCCGCCTGCAAACTCCTTGCGCACCAACGCCGCCTTCTTCGCGGAGTCCACCTCCACGCCGTTCACCACACCCGCGTACGGCAACTTCAGGTACCCCGCCAGCAGCATGGGGACTTGACCGTCCAGGTCGTCCACCGCCTGCACCCCGCCCAGCACGAGGTCGTACCCCAGATCCGGCAGCAGCCGTGCGAGGGCTTCCGCATACGTCCTGCTGCTCACCCCCTCGCCCAGGCCCACGAGCTTGATGGCCCGGTCTGCACCCTTGGCCAGCGCGGTGTACAGCACGTCGTCCGCCCCGTCCCCGTCCGGCACCACGACCGTCACGTGGCCGTCGGTCGCCTCCTTGACCAGGAGCGCCTCCTCCACCGCGTGGTCGTCGAACTCATTCAGCACCAACCGCAAATACTCGCGGTTGAGGTCTGTACCCTCCTGGTTCAGCTCCAGCTCCTCCACCAGATCCGGCACGAGCTTGCAGCACACCACCACCCGCATACGTCCCCCTCAACCGGCCCTCGGGCTCCCCATGGCTTCGTCCACCAGCTCGATGATGTCCCGCACCACAAGCTTCCCGTCGTTCCCCGTGGCCTTCACGGAGTCCTCGAACCGAGGCACTTCGTACGGACAGCAGACCGCCAGTACCTGCGCACCCGTCTCCACCGCTTCCCGCACCCTCCGGTCGGACAGCCGCTCCTTCGTGTAGTCTCTCGAGAAGCTGTCCAGCCACATGCCTCCGCCTCCGCCCCCGCAACAGTACCCGTTCTCCCGACACCGGGGCATCTCCACCAGCTTCACTCCTGGGATGGCCTGCAGCAGCCGCCTGGGGGCATCGTACTCCCCGTTGTGGCGTCCCAGGTAGCACGGGTCGTGGAAGGTCACCACGTAGGGCAGTTCCTTCACGAACCTCCCCCGCAGCTGGTCCAACATCGCCGCCAGCAGCTGCGTGTAGTGGACCACCTCGTACCTGCCCCCGTACTTGGGGTAGACGTTCCGAAACGCGTTGTACTCGTGCGGCCCCATGACCACCAACCTGTTGAACGTGTACTTCGCAAACGTCCGGATGTTGTACTCCGCGAGTGTCTCGAACAGCCCTTTCTCGCCCGCCAGGCGGATGGAGTCCCCATCCTCCTTCTCCTCGTGACCCAAAATTCCGAAGTCCACCCCCAGGGCGTAAAACACCCTGGCCATGGCCCTGGCGGCGTCCTTCCCCCTGGGGTGGTAGGAGGGGTAGCTCCCCACGTACCAGAGGACGTCCACCGGCCGCGGGGAGTTCGGCAGGACGGTCACCGGCACCCCAGCCTCCTTCACCCACTCTGCTCGCCGCCGCGGCGACTCGCCCAGAGGGTTGCCGTATTTCAAGGTGTTCTCGAAGGCTTTCTGCAGCTCCGCAGGCACCGCCCCGTCCTGCACCGCCACCTCCCGCACCGCGGGCATGACCTCAATCATGTTTACTTCCTTGGGACACACCCTCAGGCAGTTCATACAGGTGGTGCACAGCCACAGGTCCGGGTCCTGAAACAGATCGACACCCAACTGCACCTTCCGGTAGATCTTCCGCGGCCCGTAGTCCCCCACCATGTCCACGGGGCAAACGGGCACGCACTTCCCGCACTGGTAGCACCAGCTGAGGGACTCCCCGCCCGGCAGCCCGGTGATCCTCTCCAAAACCTGCGTGTCGTAGTCCCAGATCACCCGCTGCTCGAACATCCGGTTCCAGTGCCCGGAGACGTCCATCCCCTCCAGGACCACCGAGTCCTTTTCCAGCACCTTGTCCACCTTGTCCAGACCGGGCCTGGCCATGCTACCCTCCCATGGCGTGGGTTCCCAGGAACCTCCGCACCAGCTCCGCGGGAGGCGGCACCACTTTCGTAAACTCCTTGGTCATCCGCATCCGCAGGGCCGCGTACACGTACAGCGTGTACACGCATCCCAGGAACACGTCGCACAAGAACCGGCGTTCCGCCCCGTTCGCCCGTACCTGGGTGAGGAACCCCAGCGCCTCCCGTGCTGCCTCCGCGTAGGCAACCGCTTCCCCCACCTTCCGGTAGACCTCTCCCCGCGTGGTACCGTCCAGGCTGGCCCCTTCCGTGATCAGAAGCCGCAGGGCTCCCGTCCGGGTGCGGGGATTCCACACCCACCGGGTCCACAGCCACCACCGGTCCGGGAACACGTAGTGCAGCAGCTCTCCCGCGAGGTCGATCTCCTCACCCCGTTCGGCAACCCCGTCGAAGGCGTTGCAGAAGGTGGTGAACCGGCTCTCCACCGTGTCTTCGGAGTACAGGAGGTCTGCGATGGCGCACTTGACCCGCTCCGCCCCGAGCTCCTGAAGGATCCTGTCCGCCCGCCTCCGGACCCCGAAAATCATCCCCAAGACCGCCCGCAGGCCGTCGCCTTGCAGCCCCCGCAGCGCGCCCGGGTTCAGAAGCTCCTGGAATCTCCTGCTCTTCTCCGCCAACTCCCCTACGATCCTCGCCAGTTCGCCCGCGGGTATCCCCTGCAGCACCTCCTGCAGGAACTCCTCTGCCGGCCGGAAATCCACTACCTGCTCGTCCAGCATCTCGGGCTGCCCCGGTTGGCCCTAAGCCTTCAGCGCCGCCCTGCGGACGGCTGCCACCGCCCGCATGGCTGCCGCCCCCGCCATGGCCATGGTGTCGTCCAGGTCCTTGGGGCCCGCTGCCGCCCCCGCCACGAAGATTCCCGGCACGGACGTCGCCACGGGGTCGATCCCCTCGTGGGGGACCTCGATGAACCCGTACTTGTTCTGCTTCAGACCGAGGACCCGCGCCACCTCCCTCGTCCCCTTGCTCGGCTCCATCCCCACGGACAGGATCACCATGTCCATCAGCACTTCCATGGGCCGTCCGAGGGTCGTGTCCTCCCCCCGCACGAGCAGCTTGTCCCCCTTCTGGATCACCTCCGTGGCGATCCCCTTCACGTAGTTCACCTTGTACCGCTCCTGCGCAGGCCAGTAGATCTCGTTTTCCCAGTAGCCGTACATCCGCATGTCGATGTAGAAGATGTACACCTTGCAGTTCGGTACCTGCTGCCGGATCTCTATGGCCTGCTTGGAAGCAATGCCACAGCACACCTTCGAGCAGTACTCGTTCCCGATCTGCCGGTCCCTGGACCCCACGCACTGGATGAAACACACCCGCTCTGGCGGCAGGCCCGTGGACGGCCGGACGAACTTCTTTGCCTTCAGCATGGCCTCCGCCTCCGCCAGCGTGATCACGTCCGGGTACTCGTAGTACCCGTACTGCTGGGTCTCCCGTCCTGGGTCGAAGTGCTGGAAGCCGGTGGCCACGATGATGGCCCCCACCCGAACCCTGTCCGTCGCCCCGTTTCTGCCGTTCGCGATGGTCACCTGGAAGTCCCCCACGCTCCCCTCACAGCACACCACCCGGCTTCCCGTGCGGATCTCCACGTTCGGGTGGCCCGCCACCGCCTGAATCAGCTCCCGCATGACCGCTTCTGCGTCCTGGAAGCCGTGGGTGAGCGCCGCGTACTGCTCGAACACGGGCGTTCCGCCTAGCTCCCCACGCTCTTCCACCAGAACCACCCTGCCGCCCAGCTCCGCCACGCCCCGTGCGGCTTCCAAACCCGCCGGGCCTCCGCCGATCACCAACACCCGCTGCTCCGTCATGGGCAGCCGCCTCCTACGCTCCCACCCTCGCCTCGAAGTGCTCTGCCGGTACCGCCGCGTCCACGTCTTCCCACGTCAGGTACTGCTTTTCCCCCCTCCGGATCCGCGCCAGGTCGTCCTCGAACTCCCTCCACCGCTCCTCCCAGTCGATTCCCATCTTCTCCAGCAACGGCCTGTAGTCCGCCGCGTGCCAGTGCAGCTGGCACACCCGGTACGGGTGCGCCCCCATGGCCAGCGCGGCGAACTGCGCCTCCGACATCACCGGCACTCCCACCTTCTTGTTGTGCACCTGGGCCGCGAACTGGCTTTTGTCCAGCGTGGTCACGCAGCCCGTGTCGTGCGTCAGCACCACGTCCGGCTTCGCTTCCTCGATCATGGTCTCGATCTTCCGGCTCACCGCGAAAGACCTGGTAAAGTCGCGCTGCACGAGGATGTGCCGGAATCCAAACCCACAGCAGTCAAACCACGTGGAGTAGTCGGCCACCTTCGCCCCCAGGGCCTGCGCCACCCCCGTCACCACCGCAGTCCTCTGGCCCCCGTAGATGTCCGGGTCGTACACCGCGTCCCCCTGGACCAACTTGTAGTAGTGACAAGCCGGGTGGACGGCCACAGTGATGTTGCTGCAGTCACACACCCGCCGGGCCGCAATCTGCTCCCGCACCGCGTACACCCACTCGCTGTAGTGCACGATCTCTTCCGGCATCACCATGGGCCTGCCCAGCTTCCTCATGATCTCCCGCACCTGTCGCCTCAGCTCCGGGTGCTTTACCAGCTCCTCCCGCACCTCCTTGTAGTGGCCGTAGCTGGTACCGCAGTGGATCAGCGGATAGTACCCGGACTCGTACGCCGCGGCGAAATTCCTCACCGCCACCGCCGCCTGCGCGGCAGCGTTGGACGTGGCCGACGCGTAGTAGTTCCAGCCCGTGCACGAGGTCTGGTCTCTCGGGTCGTCGTAGTCCAGGCCCAGCTTCCGGTGCAGCCAGAAAATCGCCGTGGAGTACCCCGGGATGTGGCCACACTGCCCGCAGGACTTGTGGTGCCACGTGTGCCCCAGCGGCACCTTCTTCGTCCTCCCGTACTTGGTCCCCAGCTCCACGAACGGCTCGGGGACCCGCTGGACGATCCACTCCCCCTCCTCCTCCAGCTGCAGCACCGCCTCCCGTACGTCCTCGGGTACGGGAAGTTCCGGGTCCCGTCGGAAAACCCGCGCCTGCCCTCCTGCCGACGCAGGCTCCTGTGCCCTCTGCTCCATCTCAGCACCTCCCCTTCCCGCGCCTACCCCGCCAGCGCGTAGCCCTTCTCCTCCAGCAGCTCCTCCATGACCTCCGTGAGGATCATGTGCAGCCCTTCGTCCACCTCCTTGATCATGTCCATCACCCCCGTCATGTGCCAGATCAGGTACAGCTCCGCCAGCGTCTTCTCGCTGACCTCCCACGCTGCGGAGGTGGTGTGCATGGTCTCCGGGGGTACCGCCCTGCGCCACACCTCCAGGTTCTCCGCGGTCTCCTTCGCCACCGGGCCCCAGTCCGGAAAGGCGTCCGCCTGGATCATGTCCGGGGACACCTGTGTGCCGGTCGCCATGATCTTGTAGATCACCCGGCTGTAGCCCTCCAGCGCCTCCTTCGCCGTCCTCAGCCCGTTCCGGACCGCCACCTCCCGCATGATGGTGATGAGCCCTCCCGGAGAGTTCTGGCGCGGGCAGCGGTTGCACGAAAAGCACTGCGAGCAGTTCCACACGTCCTCGTTCATCTGGTAGTAGACGAGCTCCACATCCTCCCTCGCCAGTGCCTGGGCGATCTTCCGCGGGCTGAAGTCGTAGAACCGGGCAGACGGGCAGGCCGCCACGCAGATCCCGCACTCGTAGCATCCGTACAGGTAGTCCGGGAACCGCGGGTCGCTTTTCACCTCCTGGAACAACCGCTCCTTTACTTCGTACGGTACGTCCGCGTACCGTTCCAGCTTCGGTGGAGCATGCAGCGCCATCTCCCCTTCCCCCGGATTAGAACGCGATGACTGCGTCGGCCTCGAGCGCCATAAAGTTGAAGGCCGCGCCCCCGATCATCTCCACACCCTCGATCAGGTCCTGCAAAGTCAAGCCGTGGAGGTCTAGACTAGGCTGGCACACGTACAGCTTCACGCCCAGGTCCAGCGCCTGGTCAATGAAGTGCCGCAGCGGCGCGCCTCCGCCGCCCTTCTTGGGCACGATGAGCTTCTCCGGCACACCCCTCTCCAGCAGGGTAGGCCCGTTCATGGTGAAGTAGATGCCCACGGAGATGTCCATGGCTGCTGCCGCCGCGGCCAAGTAGAAGGGCGTGGCGCTCCTTTCCGGCATGTCCACCCCGTGGGTCTGGACGTACAGAATGCGGCGCTGCCCGTCCCCTTCCATGTAGCCCTCCCGACGTCAGATGAACAGGGTCACGTCTGCCTGCGAGGCGAAGTCCAAAAACGTGCTGGCTCCCGCGCACTCTGCGCCGTCCACCAGGTCTTCTTGCCGGATTCCCATGACGCCCATGGTGGTCGCGCAGGCGAACAGCCGTACCCCGCTCTCCTTAGCCATCTCCAGCAGCTCCTCCACGGACGGCATGTTGGACTGCTTCATCCACCGTTTCATGATGGCGGTGGCCAGGCTGGGCATGCCGGGGAGTGCGCCGAGGATGTCGGGCACCTTGAGCGGCACCGACCGCAACGGCGGGGGCATGGCCGGGTTGCCCACAGGGGAGACCTTCAGGCGGGACAGGCGGCTTTTGTGCAGCAGGTCCAGGCCGTAAAAGGTGAAGAAGATCCCCACCTCCCACCCCATGGACGCCGCGGTGGTCGCGAGGATCAAGGGGGGGTAGGCCATGTCCAGGGTACCCTTGGAAGCCACCATAGCCAGGCGCCGGGGCCGGGAGAGCGGTTTGCGCTCTTCCCCCTCCGCGGCCGACCGGAGTTCCGCCTCCCTCTGCACCCCCGTCGTCCCTGCCATGCTCATCGACACCACCCCCCGTTTATTGCACCCGCGAGCCGCGGGCTGACACAACCCGCGCAGGGGGGAAGGCTTCCTCCCCTGTTCGGGGGAGGCCCTTGCCAGCCGTGGACGGGAGACTGCGCCACCCCGGGCCGGCCTCAGCAGGCTCCTCCAGGAGCGCTGCGGGCGGACCACCGCCGAGCACCGAGCTACGCCCGGCTACCCCGGCACCAGGCCTCCGTCCAGGCGGCACCCGGGTCCGCGAGCACCCAGGCGCGTGGCGTCGCAGGCCAGCATACCCGAAGGGAGGCCACATCCGATGTCTGCCTAGCGGACCTGAGCCCGCGCCAGCACCTCCTCCACAGCCTGCACCAGGTCACTCCATTGCGGGACGCCCACGAAGCGCCTCACCCCCTTGCCGACGACGATGGTGGGCACACTCAGCACCTCTGCCTCCCGCGCCTCCGCACGCCCCCGCTCGCTGGCAAGGCTCACAATCCGCACCTCCACCTCCGGCCGCTGGGCGGCGAGCGCCTGCGCCATGCGGATCGCCTGGGGGCAAGTGGGGCATACGGGGTGCGTGAACACCTGCAGCGTCACGCGCCGCTCGCTCATGGTACCTCGTACCCCTCGCAGTGGACGCAATCGTCCAGGTTCCGTTCGGCCATCAGCCGCTCGTAGGCCCGTACCGCTGCGTCACCCGTGAGCAACATTGACAGTTCTCCGGCCAGATCAGAGGGCGCCAACTGCACGAGCCAGCCCGCTTTGTACGGGCTCCGGTTCAGCAGACGCGCGTCCTGGACCAGGCCTTCGTTGACGGCCACCAGCCGGCCCGAAAGCGGCGTACGTACCACGCCCAGCCACTTTCCACTTTCGATCACGGCAACCGTCTTACCCCTCGCGTAGTCTCGCCCCGTCCTCTTGAAGGTCACGTGGAGGATGCCGCCGGCCACCGTCTGCGCCACGTCCGTCAGGCCAACAGTCGCCGTGCCGTCCGGATTTACCCGTACCCACAGGTGCTCTTCCACGTTGTAGTAGAGGTCGGTGGGGAGAATGCAGTTGCGAACCACGGCGAACACGCCCGACCGTCTCCGCGTTCGACGACGTTACAGGATCCCGCGGGCCACGAGGGCGGACAGGGCCCGCAGGCCCGTGCTAGCGCCCAGGTACAGGCCCAGGGCGTACAGCCAGCCTTCCA
>FWWL01008169.1_pt1 | contig 13647 bp, 10 predicted proteins | sample 2228331 | NCBI WGS metagenome assembly FWWL01 (sample SAMEA103939775, study PRJEB20133) | metagenome | reverse complement strand
GACGCAGGTTCTCCACCCCCACCGGGTCGCTATCGCTCACCCGCAGCGCCCGCAGCAGGTCCCGGTTCGGGTCCGGCCCGAAAAGCCTCCGCTCCAGCGGCTGCGCCGCATACCGCCGGTCCGGCTCCAACCGCTCCGGCGGCAGGGGACGATCCCCCACCGCCCCCACCGCCAGCACCGTCCGCAGCGCCCCCTTCAGACTGGAGCCGGGCAGGTACGGCTGCCCGTATACGTCCTTCACCTGCTCCAGAATCCGGTTCATCGCCGGTCTCCCCCGCAACCGGTAGCGGATGAGGGGGGAATCCGGGGCGAAGTCCTCCTCCCGCAGATACCCCGCCCGCACCAGGTCCCCCAGACGCATCCCGGCGATCCGCCGGGCCACCTCCCTCTCGCTCCACCCCTCCGCCACCGCCCGCTCAAAGACCGCCTCCAGCAACCGCTCCGGGTGCACCACGCAGACGAAATCCCCCCGCACCAGCCAGTCCACGTCCTCCAGCAGCGTCCCCCCGCTGCCGATGTGCAGCGGGGAGAGAAGTTCTATGTGCGCCGTCCAGACGATGTCCTCCATCCGTCGCCTCCGTTCCTCCGGGCGCGCCGCATCGGCCCGGCCGCGCCGGCCCCCGGCGGACGCCCGCCGCACCGCCGCTCACGCCGGGGGGATGCTCACCGGCACGGGGAAAGCGATGCCGTAGCGCCAGACCTTGTGGCCCGTTTCCCCTCTCTCCGGGTCCATCACCGCCGGGGTGACGTCGGCCAGGTCGCCGCAGGACGGCCGCGGGCCGTCCGCCGGATGGCAGAGCACCGACCCCTCCCCCAGCATCCGCACCGTCCGGCGGCGCAGCCGCATCCCCTCCGGGGAGGCGATCCAGCCGCGCCGGGCCACCAGCGTGTACGCACATCCCTCCCCCAGCACCCCCTTCTCCACCTCCTCCCGCCGGGGATGGTACGGGGAGAGGGTGAGCCAGCGCGCCCCGGGCCCCGGAATCCCCGGGCCCGGAAACTCCACCGGCCCCTCCAGGTCAAACTGTCCGTACCCGGCGCTCCGCTCCCCGCCCAGGCCGCCGTCCCCCAGGACGGTGAGGAGTTCGGTCAGACGTTCCTTCTCCCCCGCCGCGGGCTCCTGCAGCCACTCCACCAGCACCCACAGGCCGGCGCGCGCCCCCCTCGCCCGCCCGAAGCGCACCACCCCGGCCTGGTAGAACACCGCCCCGCCCGTCACCCGGTCCACCGTCACCCGGGGGACGATGCGCTCCGGCCCCCGAGTCCAGAGGCGGATTTCCCTGCCCTCCTCCCGGAAGGCGTCCAGTTGTTTCCGCTCCTCCGTCGTCACCCACAGTTCCCCCTCGTGGAGGAAGTTCTCCTCCCCCAGCCACTCGTCCAGCGGTTCCCCCTTCAGCCAGCGGGTGAAGACCTCTCCGGAGACGAATTTCACCCCCTTGAGCCTCCGGGTGTGCTCCTCTGCCCCCTCCAGGCGGGGCGGGACCGGGGGTTTGGGGAAGAAGAGGACGTCGCCCGCGCAGGGGAAGGCGGAGGTGAGCCGGAAGGGCGGGGCGTCCTGCGGACCGGGGCCGGGGAAGCGGGCCAGGAACGCCTCCAGCGCCTCCGGGCCCTCCAGGTGGCGCAGCGTCAGGCAGAGGGCGGAGAAGAGGGTGTCGGCGGGACAGACCAGGTCGGTCGCCTCTATCCCCACCCCTCGCTGGCCGAAGTGAAACCCCGTCCGGGGCAGCAACCGGTACAGCACCATCGCGGCCACGGCGCCCCTCACCCCTGGGGCGGGAAGAGGGTCTCCCGCACCCACCGCTGGAGTTCGTCCCACTCCCGCAGGAGGTCGGCGACAGTGGTCCCCTTCCCGGGCCAGTCCACCACCTCCCGGTAGGCCGTGCTGCGGCGGGCGTAGAGGCGCAGGTTCTGGAAGACCACCTTCCCGCTGCCGCGGGAACCCTGTCCTCCCAGGTAGTCGTCCTCCAGCAACTGCATCGCCTCTATCACCGTGAGCAGCCGGGGGACGTCCTCCTCCTGGAAGACGCTGTAGATGATCTCCAGCCCCTCAAAGACCGTCCCCGCCGGCACCCGCTCTATCTGCCGCGGCACCGCCGCCGAGGTGACCCGGTCAATCGCCGCCTCCCACTTCACCTCGGTGTAGGGGAGGTCGGTGCGGGCCGCCTTCAACTGCTCCGCGCTCCGGGGGCTCATAAAGGCGTCCCGCACCACCAGCCGGGTGGGCGAGGAGGCCGGCTTGTCCCCCGGCACCCCGAAAATCGGGCAGACCGGGCAGGCGTCGTACGCCCCGGTCTCCGTGCAGACGTGGATGTAGACCTTATTCTCCTGGATGGGGAAGTTCTGCACCCGCCCGGTCTTCTTCTCCGTCAGCGAGCGCATTTTCCCCCGCACCGAGGAGCCGGGGATGTAGGGGATGCCGGTGAGCGGGTCGCGGATGACGGGCATGTCCACGCCGCCCACCTCCAGACCCCCCGCCGCCCCGCCGATGTGCAGTCCGGTGACGGCGCGGATCTCGCCGGTGATGAAGACCCGTCCGTGAAGGGTCACTCTTCGTTCGGTCATCATTCCTCCTTCTGTTCCTTCCCGCCATACGCGGTGTGATACGAGAGGATCGCCTCAAAGAAGTCGGCGAAGCGCAGGAAGCGCTCCCGGTCGTCCTCCACGTAGTCTATCGCCCGGTCCAGCACATCGGCCAGCGGCTTCACTGCCCGCTCCCGCCCGGCCTGGTACTGCAGCCGCGGCTTGAGCATCAGCAGTTGCCGGTAGGCCGCCGCCCGCTGCTCCTCCCCCTGCCAGAACATCTGAATCTCCTTCACCGCTCCGAAGATGTTGCGGATCTGGCGCTTGGTCAAACTCCCGCTCAATTCCCGGCCGATCTCCCGCGCCCTCTCCACCAGCAGTTTCGGTTCATCCCCGGTGATGATGGCGCGGATCTCCTCGTCGGTGATGGGGAGGGAAAACTCCTTCTCCTTCGGGTCGCTCATCGCTCTTCCTCCTTTCGGGTCAGGAACTCGGCCCAGCGCGCCACCAGGCCTATCAGTCGGATCCGGCCGTTCAGCGTCCATCGCTGCAGGTCGTTCAGCGCTTCCTGCACCTCCGCGGGCTTCCCCCGGGCGTAGCGCGCCAGGTGGTAGGCCTGCTGCCACATCCAGGGGCCGTAGAGGACCTGATCTTCCTTCACCTTCTTCCGGATGTTCCCCTCGCGGTCGGCCTGGAAGCGCTGATGGATCGCCTGCAGACGCCCCAGCAGGCCGCGGGGGATATCCCCCTTCCGGATGAACGCCGCCAGTCGTTCCACCCATTCCTGCACTTCGTCCAGTTCGTCCCAGCCCACCGTCTGGCGGAGGAAGGAGAAACTGTTCTTGCGCAGGACCCGGCCGTTCCGGGTGTACCGGTGGGCCTTGGCGCCCTCCAGCGCCTCGGCGGCCCGCTCGGCGGCCCGGTAGAGGGGGAATTTGCGCCCCTCCAGCGTGACCGCCCCGGAGATGTGCAGGAAGGGGTTGCCGCCCACGTAGTCGGTGAAGGCCTTCTGCACCCGCCGCGCCAGGATGGGCAGCAGGTGCCACGGCCCGACGATGAAGAGGTCGTCGCCTCCGGCGTAGATGACGTAGAGGCGCGCTTCGCCGCGACGCGCCGGCAGCCCCATCCCCGGCTTCTGGCTCACCTCCCGGCAGAGGACGTCCAGGTATCCGGCGAAGAAGCGGTCCAGTTCGGCACTGATGGCGGCGGTGGCGGCCATCGTCCGGAAGAGCCACCCGTCGTACGTCAGGCCGCGGGTCATAATCCTCCCCAGGTTGTCCACGTCCATCCGCAGGATGCCCACCCGCTCCACGGCGCCGTCCACCGCGGCGTCGTGGGCCAGCAACTCAAAACTGCGGATGCTCCCCGGCCGGACCGCCTCCGAATCCCCGTAGTGCTTCCGCCACCACTCCACGTCCTTCTCCGAGGCCCGCGGCGTGGTGTTGGCCAGGAAGCGGAAGCCGTGGGCGCCGCGGGCGAGGAAGTCCGTCTCGTTGAGGAGGATCTTCGTCTCCTCCGGGGCCGCCGTCTTCTCCCAGGAGTCAAAGCGAACCCACCACCCGGAGAGGCGATGGAGGATTTCCTGCCACCGCGCTCCCTTCCCGTCCGGACGGCGGCGCAGGAAGATGGCCCGGTCGGGCCGGCCGACTGCCTCCGCCAGGTCGCGGAAGGTGGCGCAGTCGGCGCACATCCGCGGCGCCTCCTCCCCCACCTCCCCCTCCCCCACGTCCACCAGCAGGAGGGTCCGGTCGCCCATTTCCTTTGCGGTCAACTCCCGCTGACAGACGACGCAGAAGTGGCCCCGTTCGCCGCCGTCGCCGGTGGGCCGGAAAAGGAGGTCATAACCGTCAGGGTGACGGGCGATCTCCAGGAAGCGCTGCGCCTTGCGGCGGGCGATCTCCTGCTGCAGGCAGCGGGCGTATGTGGTCCCGAACCCGCATGTCCCCACCGCATCGGCCAGGAGGGGTACCCACGCCAGGCAGACGGCCAGGTCGCCATGGAACACCTCCAGCAGGTCCCGGTTGACCGCCTCCCGGATGCGCTCCAGCGTTTTCACCGTTTCTTCCCCTGCCGGGGCCAGGAGCATGAAGTTCCCCCCGGCGGCGTATATCCGGTTGGCCGGATAGAGTTTCAGTTCGTCCAGGATGCGCTGCGTCAGGGCGTCCCCCAGCAACTGGATGAAGAGGGAGCGGCCCCGCAGCCCCCTGGCGGCGCCCCGGGCGGTGATGGTGTATATGGCCTGCTGGATGCCGGGGATGTCCCCGCCGATCAGGAGGAACTCCTCTGGAGGCATTTCCCCTTTGCCCGAGGCGACCCAGAGGGCGGTGACCGTCTTCCACTGGTAGAAGAGGCCGACCCCCGGTTCGCCGTACGTGTTGGGGAGCGCCCAGGCGAACCGTTCCATCAGGTGGTGGAAGGCGGTGGGGAAGCGGGGATCGTCTTCCGGAAGCGTTTGCCGGAGACGGTGGTATTCCCTCCGGAACTGCTCGCCGGTCTGCTGCCGGTCGGCGGTCAGGTTGTCGGGGACGGTGGGGGAGGGGAAGATGACGGAGGGGTCCATCTGCAGGGGATGGGGGCGGAGGTATGCCGGAGGGGCGCGGCGGTCGTCGGTGGGGTCTTCGGGCAGGTGGACCCGGCAGAAGATGGAGAGGAGGAGGGCGTTGGGGTCGGGCGGGGGCCAGGCGGTGCCCAGGAGTCGCTCAAAGGGTTCCAGGGGGGACTCCGGGGGACCCTCCAGGTTCACCCCGGTGGCCCGCTGCATCAGATAGAGGCCGTATGCGACGGATAGGTCCGCCGGTGGTGCGGGCAACGGACACCTCCTTTCGTCGTCCCGGATGCCGGGACGTGGGGGAAGGGAGCGATGCTGCTTCTGGTTTTGAGCCTTCGGGCTTTTTAGTTCATCGTTGCGGTGGGATGGCAAGTTCCCCGGCTGCCCTGACACAATCCCGGCAAGATACGCGCCTCCGCCGGATGGACCGAAGCCTGCTTCCGGGCAGCCCTGCCAACTCTGCCGCCTTTCCCCCGGTTCTCTGGCCGGTTTCGGGCGAACAGGGTGCACATTGCACAGATGGGCGCAATCGTTTCCCCCAGGATTTCACCAGGAGTTCTTAAGCACACAGGGCAGGAATAGCCTTGTGTTATAAGCGGCAGCAGTTTTGATCACATAAAAATCAGCAGGACCAGGAATTGCATTTAAAGGCCAGGAGACAGCGTTTTTGAACCCTGCAACTACAAATTCTCCATCGGAAGTCGGAATAACTGAACGAGCATCATCGTTTTCAGGGCCACCCCACAACCCTGTCCATAGGGTATCGCCGTCGCTGCTTAATCTCAACACCCAGAAGTTGTCAAAGTTCATTTGTGGTGTCTGGTAAACCTGAGAATAGGCCGCCACAACATATCCGCCGTCAGATGTTTGAACGATATCCAGACCGCCATCATACCTTCCATAACTGCTGATGATCCTCGTCCAGGAGATATCTGCGTTTGCATCCAGTTTTACGATCCAGGTGTCTTCGCTCGGGAATTTCTCTATCATGCTTGTTGCGCCAGCAATGACGGCCCCTCCATCACTGGTGGATGTGATCTTCATAAATTTGTTTTTAGGGCCTTCAGCGAAGGTGCTTGTTTTCAGGACATTTCCGCCAGCATCAATTACGAAGCAGGTTGCAAAGCCTTGCTGGATCAGTCCTCCGCAATACGCTTCACAGGTAACTGCGGTGATAATGAAACGGTCATTCTGAAATAACGTCATAGAGGTTCCCATGTCCTCATTTCCGAGATCGTATGTTTTTGTCCAGACGGCATCGCCGTTTGAGTTTAGTTTTACTAACCACACGTCTGATTTTCCGTCCTGAGTGCCAAACGATTGTGTATGACCGATCAGGAAGAAACCGTCATCGGGAGTTGCTATGATGTCTGCTCCGCTGTCATCCTGGCTTCCCCCGAATGTTTTTTCCCTCACCAGGCTCCCATCCGGGGCAATTTCCAGCAGCCACGCTTGTCTTGCATAGGGGAACACATATTTACTGCCTGTGGCAATATAGTTATTCCCTTTGAGTGTGACAGCAGTTAGCAGATCGGCCCCATTTCCTCCAAACTGACGCGCCCAGATGAGATCGCCCTGCGAGTCCATTTTGATAACCCATCCATCCCAGTTGCAGCCTAATTGACAGGGAGTTGGTCCCGTTGCGCCAACCACAACAAAGTCCCCGCTGGGGGTTTCAACAATATCCCAGGCAATATCCGCATTCCCCTGATTATCAAATTCCTTTTCCCAGGTGGTCGGTTGAGAGACGGATATGGCTGCTATGGGCGATGGTTGGGACAGTAGCGTGCTGGCAGGCGTTGCGAAAGAGGTCAGGCTGGATATCATCTCTCTTTCAAGGGGTGCGGAAGCACAGATGCTCAATAGAAGCAACAGGGTAATCGTGGCGCGTTTCATGGCTTTCTCCATCAGGGACAGAGGTAATTACACCATCCCGGTAGGACGGTCAGTTACCCAACCGCCCCCGCACAGATCCCGGTGGGCGGTTTTCCCCCCACCAGGCTCTTTAGAGGTGCTGGCGTCCACAACAACAAAAAGCCCGCCACACCGTGCCTTGACAGTTGGCGGGCCTTGTGGTAGAATTCCTTCCGCCAGGCGGTCCGCCTCACCGCCCCGGCCAGAGCCTCGGGCTTCCTGTGCAAGCCGCGAGGCGTTTTTCGTTTTTCTGCCGGAGATTATACTCCTTCTTCTCTCCGGCGCAAGCACGCAGGGCGTGAAAGCCCGATCGCGCCTTTACCAGTATACCACAGCTTCATTCCGAATTTTCGGAAAACTTTTCCGACTCCCAGGGCTCTTTGACAACGCGGGTGATGCCGCACCCATTGCGGCATACGTTCACCCTGAAGTTTGGCCTTTCTAACAATTTGCCTTGTTTTTATCGCAAATCCCCCGCAAAGGGGTAAAAGAGAATAAATATTTTTCATCACGGCGGCGAAGCCGCCGTGATGAAAAATATTTTCTTTCGGTTTTTCGCGGGCAGGCAGATTGCCCTTCCCCTTCTTTTCAAGGAGTTCAGGCCGAAAAGGCCAAACTTTATCGGGTTGGGGACTTATCGGGTCAATCTGGCCCAGGCGGGGGGAGGCCTTACTCCTTCCAGGCAAATCCGCTCAGCGCCCAGAGTACCACATTCGTGCCGTAGAAGACCCAGACCACCCGGAACATCACCTCTGAGATGGCACCCAAACCGAGGTTGTATATCTCGCCGGTGATCTCGGTGGCAAACCAGCAGGTGGCAGCAATCGCCACCATCCAGGCATTCGGCCGGGGAAGTAACCGGTGGCGCACCGTCTCCCAGGCAAGCCACATCGTGGTGCAGAAGAAGGCCGTATAGACCGGAGCAATGGCTGCGTGGCCCACGCGGACGATCTCCGGCCACAGAAGGACAAGCAGAACCGCTGCCAGGCCGTAGATGAGCCCCGGCAGCCAGATTTGCCCCCACAGGCTGCCTCCGGCCTTCCACGCCGGCGCGCCGTGCCCTGCAAGACGAAGGATCAGGAAGATGTGCGCCGCAATGGAGAGCACCCCGCCGATCATAAACACCCACGACCCCACGCCCAGGCTCGGGCTGACCGCTACCACGCTCATCAGGATGTCGGTGGGCAGCATGCAGCAGAAAGCAGCAAAAAGCAACCACCAGTCCCGGTCGCTCAGGCGGTGCTGGCCAATGCTTAGAACCAGGACCATCGCCAGCAGGGTGATCATCGGCTTGCCGATCGCCGGGTAGAGAGCACTGGTGCCCAGGAAGTAGTTTGCCCAGTCCACTCCGAAGACCGAACCGGCCAGGAGGAGGATCAGGCCGAGGAGAACCAGAACCCGGGCCATTTTTCGGGGCGGTAAGGCCTGGAAAATCATCGTCACACTCCAGTGTGGGATACTGTTGCGACCACAGATGTGGTTGCGGATTAGCGAATAACTCCAGAACAGAACAACGCCAGCGCCGCGCGCTGCCCTTCCGACGGCCGGAGCACTTTACCAGCGTATCTGGCTTCCTTGCGTTCAAAACCGCAGCGACAGACAACTCAAGCCGCCGTCCATCTTCCGGTATTCCGACACATCCAGCACCAGCACCGAATAGCCCAGATCGCGGAGAAGGGCCTCAAACCCCGGGTAGCCCGCGGCCACCAGCACGTAGTCGTTAACCCGTACGCAGTTCGCCGCATACTCCTCTCCCGCCGGAACGCGCACCAATTCGTAGCCGCGGAACGCCGCCTCCTCTGCCAGCGCGTCCACAACCACCAGTCGGTTGTCGCCCAGGTACGCCAGGCCGCTCTTCAGGTGCAGCAGGCCCGGCAGCCCGCGGATATCCACGAAGGCAGAAGTATACCCCTGCCGCGCCAGCCACTCCGCCAGTTGCCGCGCCCCTTCTTCGTTCGTGCGCCGGGATATCCCGATGAAGAAATGATCCCCTGCCTGACAGACATCGCCGCCGTCCAGCGTCCCGGACGCCTGAATAGCATCTACCGTGGGATAGAACTGTACCAGGGCCTCATGGATCGCCGCCACTTCTCCCCGGCGGCTGGGGGCGCCGGCGCGGGTGAGCAGGGCGTCTTGCGGGGTCAGGATGGCGGTATCCTCCACAAAGGGGGAATCGGGGTAAGCGGGGTCCGGCGGCAGGCGGATGAGGGTGAGGCCGCACTGCTGCAGGGCAGCGCAGTATTGCTCGTGCTGCTCCAGGGCCAGTTCGTACACCGGCGTGCCCAGGTTGGCGGTGGTCAGGCCCTCGGCGAAGTTGGGTGGGGGTGGACGGACGATCGCGTGGGTGAAACGCATACGATGCTCACCCGCAAGGTGAAGAATGAGAACTCATCTTGCGTCAACCAGCCCGTTTGCTTTCAGGAACTCCTCCGGTGTGTTGAATGCATTGAAGAAGAGAGGAGTACCCGCAAACGAGAGAGGAGAAACGGGGCCGATCGTCATAAAGGAGTATTCCCTGGAACCAACGTCAAATGAGGAATGGGGGTCGCGGAACGATTGGTAGAGGTCCAGCGCTTTACTGCGCCCGCCGACCAGTTCCTTCAGGGCGTTGAACTCCGCCCCCATTCCCAGGCCGAAACCAAAGAAAAAGATACGTAACTGTTCCAGGATTTCGCGATGCAGGCTGGAGAGGGTCTGGCTGATGAAGAGCCATCCCACTCCATATTTGCGAGTCGTGCGTGCTGCGTCAATCAAGATGCTCCGGACTGCTTTCTTCTCCTCCTTATCCGGCTCCTCCCGAGGCGCCAGGCGATGCGCTTCGTCAATGAGTACCAGAGTGTTCAGGCTGCGGTTCTGCTTGTAAGCATACTCTGCTGCCGTACGAATCCCCTCCAGCAACCGTTTAATGACCAGCGCTTGTATCATATCATTCCAGAACAGGACAACTCCCTGGGACTGGAACTGCTCTCCGCTAAAAAGCGGGAGCACGTTTAGACTGCCGGTGGTTCGGCTCGCTTGTTCTACCGACAAATCTATCACGACAAGAGGACGTTGCATTTGCTCGGGATTGAATAGATCGGCCAGCAACCATTCTACCTTTTGTGCCCCCTGGCGATCTTCGCGAAATAGTTGCGTGACAGGAAGCCAAACCGTTCGGTACAGATCATCCCGATCGGTTTCAGCCATCTGCTGACGTACTCGTTCCCTGGCTTCTCTTGAGCCATAGAACCGCACCAGGATGCGCTCTTCCTGCAAGTACCCCCAAACCCTTTCAAAACTATCTCTTTTATACAAATCGGCAAGACGGACTCCGCCTTTATCCAGCTGCTCGCTTATGACTTCTGCTGCTTGCCGTTGGTTTTCTACCGCTTTAACACCAAGCCTCTGAAAGAACCCGGATTCCAGAAGAATTTGTTCAAACAGGTTCCACCGGTCCAGTACCAGGTCCCTCACTCCATACACCCGGGTCGGTTTCCTGAGCCTGCTCAGGATGTCTCTCATAGGCAACCGAAATTCTCCCGGCACTGTTTCTCCTCTGACTTCTTTAGCAAACTCGCCCTGGGGATCAATCACCAGCAATGCCATCCTGGGATAGCGAGCGTAGGCCAGCAGGATCATCTTGGCAAGTACCGATTTGCCCGACCCTGTCTTCCCGAAAATTCCCAGATGGTAGGCTTCGCCTGCACCAGATGGCCCGCTGTCAAAGTGCTTGAACCACAGGGGCAGGAGAGGCTTGGACCCATAAACGTGTCCCAGATAGAAAAGCTGATCCTGGTACGGTGAGAGCAGTTCGTTAAGCACATTATCGTCCGCCAGGCAGACAGGTGTCCCGGTGGCTGGCACGGTGCCCAGGATGCTGGGGCGGTATCCGTTTGGCCCTGCGGAGAAAACCGCACTGATGGTCATCTCCCCCAGATGAGTATCCTGGCGTTCGCTTACCGCATCCACCCGACCTCGCTGTCGGATTAAACTGCGCATTGTCGGGTCCTCGTGCCAGACATTCCGCAGCGTCACTTCGGTGATCTGTCCCAGCGCGTAGTGGGATAACCCATCCTGGATGTACCGAAATAAGGCCAGTTCTCCCACCAGTTTTTTCTGAACAGCCCCCGCCAGAATATCCAGGGCCAGTTCTCCTGTGGAGGAGGGAGACCCCACAACGCCAATCCGTTCCGCCGCATCAATAAGTTGATCCAGATTCCTGTGAGCGTTTGTCATATTATGCTCCTCCTTCTGTGCGATATCCGTGCAAACCCAGGAATATCTCGTCTATGTTCCCCTCGTAGGTTTCCGTGAGGCGCTGAGTGGTAACCTGACGGAAGGTGGGAATCGCCCGGGGCAGATGCTTCACCATACGATCCGCCATATACAGCGGGTAGGGTTCCATCACAGCCGGAGCCCCACACTGGTAGCGAACCCCGTGGAGAATCGTGGCCAGAAGGGCCGAATTCTCCGCCGCAGAGCGGGCCATCTCCAGGCGCAGGGCCGGAAGCCAGGGATAGGGCCGATAGTAGACAACGCGAATTTCTTTCAACAGCCCGATGATATCTTCTGCTAAACGAACGGCATCTTCGGCGGACGAAAGGGGACCCACATTCAGATGCCACGGGGCGCGAGGTTCTTCCAGCACTTGAGGGCGGGTGAATTCCCCCGGTTCCAGCAGAAGTGAGAGCAGACCACGATCATCGTGTGCCTCTGGCCATCCCAGGGCTGAGCCGATTTCTCGATGGGTCGTGTATTTGGGGACGGCGACGTAGCAGCGATCGGAGCGGATGGACGCCAGAACGGTGTGGTAGGCCTTTAAAAATTCCGGCATTCGGCGCAACAGTTCCTGCGCAACTTGCAGATGGGGGACTTTGCCCACCTGATTCAGTGCCTGGTTGAAGTGAATGAGCGGGGTAGTGAGAGAGCCATCCAGGAGCACAACCTGGTGGGGGGCCCGAACAGCCAGTTCCAGTTCCAGCCCGATCATCAACGCCCGCAGGATGGTTCCCGTCTCCGATTCGTGCGGCTCTGCTTCTATCCAGACTAGGTGACGGGGTTCTGGCCAGTAGCGGGTTTCTGAGGGCGGCGTCAGCCCCTCTACGGCCACCGCCGCAGCGGCGGCCAGGTCACTGGCAAGGAGACGCTCAATCGCATAGGAGCCGTCCACGCCGCAGGTAGTGGGGATGGGCACATAGGGGAATTCCGCATCGCGGGAGAGCAACCCGCTCTCTGCCAGTTGAGCACGCCATTCCTGCCGGCAAGTTCGTGTCTGCTCAAACTCGCTCAGCAGTTTCTGGCTCAACCCGTCGGTGCGCTCCAGTATCTCCTCCACTAAAGCGGCGGGAAGTTCCGCAAAGGGGCGATCCGATGTCTCTCCGTTCATTCATCTACTCCTGTTTCCAGGATCAATCGGCGCTCCAGTTCGGTCTTCTCCCACGACCGCCACCCGTCCACGCGCGTCGCGCGCGGTAACAGCCATCGCTCCCGCCACCAGTCCACCAGATCGGCAAAGGGGAGATCGCGATATACCGGCTCGCTGGCGCGCCCTTCCATATACTCCTTCAGGTTATCAACCAGGGGAAAGAGGAAAACCTCCCGCCGAATCCCGTGATGAAGCAGGTCTCCCGAAAGCCCCAATCGCTCCAGTGCTCGGACCATGGTCTGCCACGTACGGCGGGGGCCTACCCCGAAGCCTCCCCGAGTGGAGACCCCCTGCTCTTCCAGAAATTGCCGGAAGAGAGGATATAATCGTGCCAGATGGAAGGAGCCGTATCCCTCTGTATAGCCGATGGACTCCGCGATGAGGATGTCCTTATAGCGCAGACGGTTATACAAACTGCTGCGACCAAATGCGCTGATCGTCGTAAAAGCGACCAGATGGGAGGGTAGGACACGTTTTTCTATCTCCGTGACCCGGCCGGTATATTTGCGCCGATAACATTCCCGAACCTCGTTGGAAGCGGCGATCAAAGCAACCAGTTTTCCCCCCAGTAACCGGTCGTATGGAGGAACGGCTCCCAGTGTCTGGATATCCATCGTCTGGTTGACCAGTTCCACCTTCCGGCCAGCGGGATACCGGAACAACCGATCACGGGCCGGGAGGTCCAGCGGAGGGGACTGTATGGCCAACAGACCGATCAGTTTATCGTTGGACCGATCCAGGATCAGAAACCGCAAGCGGCGGCCGTATCCCTTGGAGAAGGGAAGGGACCAGAGAAGACGGGCCAGACGGAAGAGATCGTGCTGCCACTCCTCGGTAACCTCCACCAGAAGGGGAGATATCCGCTCTGGAACAATCTCCTCTCCGCCGGCAAACCAGGAAAGGTAACGGGAAAGAGCGCGGCGAATCCATTCCTGACGCCTGGCCAGTTCTATCTCACAGGCGGGCCTGTGGAGAGCCCGCAGCATATCCTTACTGATCGCCGGCGGAAGCAAACGACCGTCTTCGCTCCAGACGAATCCGGCCTCCCGGAGCGCACAGATTATCTGCTGACGGAGTTCCTCAGGGCCTCTCTCCACAATGATTAGTATAGCGCTAAATGCCTGCTTGACAAGTTCTTCTTTTCGGGTTTGCGCTCCTTTGGGGGAGCGGTACACCGCGCGGTTTCTGCTGATAATTAATGTTATATGTTGACAATTCCCCCATTTCGTGCTACAATCGCCTCAAATCAGCCCTTTATCCC
>FWWL01008165.1_pt1 | contig 13653 bp, 12 predicted proteins | sample 2228331 | NCBI WGS metagenome assembly FWWL01 (sample SAMEA103939775, study PRJEB20133) | metagenome | reverse complement strand
TGTTTCTGTTACAGGTATTCTCTGAACCCTATGAACCCCACTTTCATATCTTAAAAGTTTGTAAGGATTTTTTCCCTCAATTAAAAGAACCGCCTCCCTTATCCCTCCTAAATCACTTTCCCTTAAATCAGTTAATGAAACCTTAAATCCTTTTCTTTCACAGAACTTAAGATACATTCTTAAAAGGTCTTTTGCAAAAAGTGCCGCCTCTTCCCCTCCTGTTCCTGCCCTTATTTCAATAATACAGTTTTTATCAAAATTGTATCTTTCCTTTTCTGCAAGTGATAAAAGAAAACTCTCCTTTTCCTTTAATTTTTTTTCTTTCTCCTCCTTTAAATATTTAATCATCTCCTCCTCTTTTTCCCTTTCAATTAAAATATCAATTTCCTTTAATTCCTCCTCTATTTCAAGGATTTTTTCAACTATTTCCGCCTTTTCAACTAGTTTTTTATACTCCTTTGTTAACTCAGAGAATTTTTTCTTATCCTTTAATGTTTCAGGATTTGAAAGTTCTTTTTCTATTTTCTCTTTTCTTTCTATAATTTTTATTAGATTTTCCATCTTACCTTTTTTCTCTTTCAAATTTTTCCTTTAAAAATATATATTTTCTGTATTCTTCAATTTCTTCTGACTTCAATATCTTTATCTTTTGGTTTTTAAATTCAATAAGTCCTCTTTTTTCAAGGTCTTTTATAAGGGATAAAACTATCTTCTTATCTATTCCTGTAAAATATTCTATTTCTTCAAGGGGTATCTCCTCACTTATTCCTTCCTTATATCTTATAATCAAATATGTAAGAAATCTCTGCTCCTCATGCCTTATTGTGAGCAATCTTAACTGTTCATCAGCTGTTCTTAATCTTTCAACCATTGTATCAATCAAAAACTTTATCATTGGGTCGGAGTTTATAACACTTAATATACTTTCTTTACTTAGAACTTCAAGAATTGTGTTCTCTAAGGCTTCTGCAGAAGCGCTTCTTGGTTTTCCATCAAGAACAGCCATTTCCCCAAAAATTTCTCCCTCTTTCAAAATTGCCAGTGTTTTTTCTTCCCCCTCTATATTTTTATATATCCTGATTTTTCCCCTTTTTATAATATATATTTCATCTCCCGGGTCACCTTCCCTGAAAAGAATCTCACCCTTTACAAGCTCCTTTTCAAAACCTCCCTCAAGCATTATTTAAACCTCTAATATTTCAACATTTGCCCTCGGCACTATAACCCTTCTTCCATCCCTTAATTCCACTTCTAAAACCCTTACCTTTGCCTCTGTCTCTATTAATTTAAGTTCAGGAGGAAGACTTTTTACCTTCCCAATTTCACCAAAATAGGGGTCTCTTATTATTCTTACTATCGTTCCCTCTATAAGTCCCTCCTTTAAAGCATCCTCTTCTTTTATATCTTCAATTTTTGGGTAAGGAATTATTATTTCAGGTCTTATTACTCCTGCTCTTATCTGAGTCGCCCCATTTATTGAACACTTTTCCCCTTCTCGTTTTTTTAAAAGTTCAAAGGTTCTTTTTGCCATTTCAAGCTTTCCAAAACCCTCGGTTAATATAAGGGTTACCTTTAAAGGTTCTGAACCTGTTATTGCAACTCCTATATCATATCCCAGAAATTTTCTAAGATTTTCATCATCAATACCTCCCACAACACATCCTAAAACCCCCTTTTCCTCAAGTTTTTTTAGAACCTCAGAGGTTATAAAACTTCCCCCAACAACAATTGCACCTTCCAAATTTTCTTTTAATTTCGCTTCTGTAAGAGTTTCATCAGGAGAATCAACAAGAACCTTTAATTTTCCTATTTTCTCTCCACCAACACCAAAAATGCCCTGTATAAAAGTGGCTGTAGTTTTCATTATAACCCCTTCCTCAGGAATAATATCTTCCACGATACCATCAAAATAAGCCTTTACTTCCACAGGAATAGGTGGTTCTCTTATGATCACCTGTCCTGTAACAAGTGAAATTTGCTCAATTTTTCCTTTCACAGGAGAACGAACCTCTGTTTTGAATAGTCCAAATAATCCCTTGCTTAAAGCAATCACTTCTTCCTTTTCAACTTCCTCTCCTTCTTTTTTCAGCATTAAATTTGGTAAATCCTGTGGAGAAGTTCCAAGTAGTCCTGCAACATTTACGGGATGAACATTACCAGGAAGAAGTGTTCTTGCAACAACCTTTTCAGCTTTTACAAAATCTCCCCTTTTAACAAGAACCTCCCCCTTTAAAGGTAATCGTCTTTCTTTTAAAATAACTGTTTTCTCAAGAGCCTTTAAACCTGGTGTATATGCATGTGCCATAGAAAAATTATAAGTTATTGATATTTAAATTTAAAAACTTTATAATTAAAATTGAACTTTTTAAAGGAGGAAAATTTTATGAAAAAAAATAGATTTGCAACGATAGAGGAAGCACTTGAGGATATAAGAAAGGGCAAAATTGTAATTGTTGTGGATGATGAGGACAGAGAAAATGAGGGAGATATGATAGTGGCAGCTGAGAAGGTTACCCCGGAGCATATAAATTTTATGGCAACTTATGCAAAGGGGCTTATTTGTTTATCCCTTACAAAGAAAAGAATTGAGGAGCTCAGGATTCCCGATTTTTCCCATACAAATACTTCAAAAATGGGAACTCCTTTCGTAGCCCCCATTGATGCAAGAAAAGGCGTTACAACCGGTTCAAGTGCCTTTGACAGAGCAGAAACAATAAGAATAGCCGTTGACCCCAATACAAAACCTGAGGATATTGCTATACCTGGTCATGTGCATGTTTTAAGGGCACAGGAGGCTGGGGTTTTGAGAAGAGCAGGACATACAGAAGCTGCTGTTGACCTTGCAAGACTGGCAGGATTCTATCCAGCTGGTGTTCTCTGTGAAATAATGGATGATGATGGTCATATGGCAAGACTGCCAAAACTCATTGAAATAGCAAATAAATTTGGTCTTAAGATAATTACAATTGAAGATATAATAAGATATAGAATAAAAAGAGAAAGACTTGTAAAAAGGGTTGCAAATGTTAAATTACCAACCACCTTTGGAGAGTTCAGACTGTATGCCTATGAGGACCTTGTAGATGAAGAAACACATCTTGCCCTTTTAATGGGAGAACCCGAGGGAAAGGATAATATTCTTGTTAGAGTCCATTCTGAATGTGTTACAGGAGATATTTTCCATTCCTTAAGATGTGATTGTGGAGACCAGTTAAATAGAGCTCTTGAAATGATTGCCTGGGAAAAAGAAGGAGTCCTTGTTTATATGAGACAGGAAGGAAGAGGCATAGGGCTTATAAATAAATTAAAAACTTATGAATTGCAGGAAAAGGGACTTGATACAGTTGAAGCAAATAAAGCAATCGGTTTTCCCCCTGATATAAGGGATTATGGGATAGGAGCTCAGATTCTTCTTGATTTAGGTTTAAAAAATATAAGACTTATAACAAATAATCCTGCAAAAATAGTTGGGCTTGAAGGCTATGGAATAAGAATAGTTGAGAGAATCCCTATTGAAGTTGAGCCAAATAATATAAATTTTGAATATCTGAGAACAAAAAAGGAAAAACTCGGACATTTACTTGAAAAGATTCAAAAGGAAGGAAGGAAATTATAATGGCTGAATATTCAGGAAAATTAATAGTAAAAAAAGAGGATAAATTTTGTTTTATAGTCTCAAGATTTCATTCTCATATCACCTTTGAAATGCTCAATGGTGCAAGAGAATTTTTAAAAAGATGTGGTGCGGAGGAAAATCAAATTGATGTCTTTATTGTTCCTGGCTCAATTGAAATAGTAACTCTTTTTTCCTTTTTAAAGGAAAAATATCCTGAAAAATATAGTGCCTTTCTTTTCCTTGGATGTATTGTGGAGGGTGAAACAGAACATCATACTCATGTAGCAAGAGAAAGTATAAAAAATGTTATTGAAATTGCAAAGGAAAAAGGAATACCAATAGGGATGGGAATTATTACAGTTTCAGATACGCTTCAGGGAATTGAAAGGTCAGGAGGGAAAATGGGTAACAGGGGCGAAAGTGCTGCTCTTTCTATGCTTGAACTTCTAAGATTAAAAGAAATAGTCCAAAATATTTGAATTGCCAGAGATTTTAATTAAAAACATAAATATAGTTGACCCTGAGGAAGGGATAAAGGAAAATTATGATATTTTAATTGAAGGAGAAAAAATAAGGGGAATAGGAAGGGAAATAAAAAGGGAAGGGATAGAAATAATTGAGGGGAAAAATCTTTATGCTTTTCCGGGTCTTATTGATGTTCATACCCATTTAAGAGAACCCGGCTTTGAGGATAGGGAAACAATAGAAACAGGTTGCAGTGCAGGAGCAAAGGGGGGATTTGTTGCCTTATTTGCTATGCCCAATACAAATCCGTGTATGGATAGGGGTCCTGTTATAAGATATGTAAAGGAAAAAGCAAAAAGTTTAAATAAATGTGAGGTTTTTCCGGTAGGAGCAATAACAAAGGAAAGAAAAGGGGAGGAGCTTGCGGATTTTTATGAATTAATTAAAGAGGGAGCAATAGCCTTTTCTGATGATGGAGAATTTGTTCAAAATTCAAAACTTATGCAAAATGCCCTTTATTATACAAGGGATTTTAATTTACCCCTTATTCAGCACGCAGAAGATAAGTTTCTTTGTGAAGATGGTATTGCAAATGAATCTCCTTTCACAATTTCTCTGGGTTTAAAGGGAAGACCAAGAGAAGGAGAAATACTTGCTATAAAGAGGGATATAATCCTTTTAAAGAAAACAAAGGGGAAACTACATATGGCCCATTTATCTGCAAAGGAGAGTGTAGATTTAATAAAAAGGGCAAAAGAAGAGGGTTTAAATATTACATGTGAGGTTACTCCTCATCATCTCATTTTAACAGAAAAAGCAATTATAAATTTTGATACGGATGCCAAAGTAAATCCTCCTTTAAGGGAAGAAGAAGACAGGGAAGCCCTTGTTGAGGGTCTTAAAAGTGGGATAATAGATGTAATTGCAACAGACCATGCTCCCCATAGAATCCAGGATAAGGAAAGAGAATTTGACCTTGCGTCTCCGGGAATTTCAGGTCTTGAAACAGCCTTTTCCCTTATTCTTACCTTTTTTTATCATAAAAATATTTTTGATTTAAAGGATATTGCAAGATTTATGTCCTATAATCCTGCCAAAATATTTAAACTTGAAGGTTTTGGTGGAATAAAGGAAGATTGTTATGCAAATTTGACTGTTGTTGATATAAATGAGGAATGGGAAGTTAATCCTTCTCAATTTTTAAGTAAAGGTAAAAATACTCCTTTTAAGGGTTATAAATTAAAGGGAAAGGTTAAATACACCCTATATAAGGGAAAAATAACATACAAGGAGGAAAAAAATGAAGGGAAGGGAATTTTATGAAGATTTTTTCAAAAAAATCTTAGATAACAAAAAGGGAGAGGAAATCTTTGTTTCTTTTCTCTTTGAAAAAAATGAAATAACAAGGTATGCAAAAAGCAAAATACATCAGAATACAAGTTATGAAAATTTCAGGGTTTTAATAAGTATAAGGGAAAAAAATAGAATTGCAACAAGAGCTTTCACAAATCCTCCTTTAAGTGAGGCTAAAGAGCTTGTTAAAAAAACTTATGATATAATTGATTATTTTGCTCCCTGCGATTATCCTGATTTCCCCGGAAAAGATAGCTATAAGGAGGTATTTACCTTTGATGATAAGACATATAATATAACTGAAGAGGAAAGGGCAGAGGCAGTATATAGGATTAATAGGATTCTTGGAGATTTTGAAGGATTCGGAGTTATAAATACAGGTGGAAGTGAGATTGCCCTTTTTTCCTCAAAGGGTCTTTCTGCTTATAAAGTTTTGTCTGATGCTCATGTTACTATTACAGCAATGAAGGATAGTGCAAGCGGGTGGGCAGAAGGGCATTCCAGGATTTTTTATGAGATAAATATTAAAGAGCTTGCAGAGGAGGCAAAATTTAAAGCAGAAAATTCCTTTAATAAAATTGAGATTGAACCAGGAGAATATACTGTCTTCATTGAGCCAGAGGCTGTTGCTGATATCTTTTTATTTGCCTCATATTTAGGTTTTTCTGCAAGAACATATCAGGAAAAAAGAAACTTTCTTCTTGGAAAACTGGGTCATAAAGTATTTTCAGAGAAATTAACAGTTATTGAGGACCCTTACTTTGAAAATGGTTTTGCCTTTCCCTTTGATTTTGAAGGTGTTTCAAGGAAAAAGGTTGAGCTTATTTTTAAGGGAGTAGCGAAAAATCTTCTTTATGACAGAAAAACTGCTTTAAAAAAAAATAAAAACTCCACAGGAAACGCTGCAGGTTTTCCTCCTTCAACCTTTCCCTTTCCCTTTAATCTTGTTATTGAAAAAGGAGATAAAAGTAAGGAGGAAATTTTATCAGGTATAGAAAAGGGTATATACATATCCAGATTTCACTATACAAATGTTATAAATCCTTCAGAATTCATTATAACGGGTATGACAAGAGATGGAACATTTTTAATTGAAAAGGGTAAGATAACAAAGCCTCTTAAGAATTTAAGATTTACAGATTCCTTTTTGAGGGCACTTAGTGATGAGGAGATAGAAATATCAAGAGAAAGAAAACTTATTTCAGAGGCAACCTCCTATGATTTCAGATTTTCTGTGGGGCTCTATACACCTTATATGATGCTCCCGAAACTTAGATTTACAAGTGGAACCGAATTTTAATTTAAAGCTTTACCATACTTTTCATTTTATAAAGAATATCATCAATAAAGGAAGGTCCGTAGTGGGCTAAAAAATCATAAGGTAATATTATTATTTTACTTTCTCCAAATCTTTTTTTAAGTTTTTCAATTATCTTTTCTTTTTCTATCTTATCAGAATGGGGTTCATATAATATTAAATCAAAACCAAGTTTTTTTGTTTCTTTATCATCTGGTTCAAAATAACTTTCCTTTTTATGAGAGTAAATATTATAAAGTCCTATAAGTCTTAGTCCATCATTTATATAGCTTGAAGAACCTATTGTGATTTTTCCTCCAAGATATACTTCATAATAAACTTTTTTTCTTATTTTTTCTTCTTTTAATTCATTTATATTTTTTAAAAGTTTTTCAATTAATGTGTAGCCCTCCTCAAGACGATTTAATATAAGGCTTAATTTTTTTATGTTATCAAGAATACCGTAAATAGACTGGGGGACAAAACTTACAAAGGCGTTATAACCTCTTTCAAGAATTTCAAAGGCAACCTTTCTCTGAGCTCCTGAGGTTAGAAGAATTAAATCGGGTTTTATTTTTTCTATTCTTTCCCATAAAACTTTTAAATAGGAGCCTACCCTTTCATAATTTTTAATTTTTTCAAAGGGTCTTCTGCAATAAAGACTTATTCCCTTTAATTTTTCCTCTGCTTTTAACATAAAAATTGTTTCTGTAATATCAGGGGCAAGAGATATAACTCTTTGCGGATTATCAGGAATTTCTATTTCCCTTCCAAAAAATTCAGAGAATATTTTCAATTTATTATTTTAATGAGCAAGGATACCTCCGTAAAAAGCTGTTATAGAAATAAGTATAACTGTAAGAATTCCGATAAAAAGGGCAATTTTTTTCATCCCTTTTATATTTGAAACAAAAAGCCATAACCAGATGGAGATAATAGTGAAGATTCCCAGCTGCTCGTGTGTTTCAGCAAGCCATTTATTTACATCTTTTTCAAAATTTTTGATTTGATTCTCTCCAGAAAAATAAACAGGAATTGTAAAAAAGGCAGATATAAGAAGGGTTATACGGGCAGATTTTTCAAATTCAGGATATTTGAAAGATATAATTAAAAATAAAAAGGAAAGGAAGCAAAGGGCAATGGGAAAATGAATAAGTTTATTATGAAGATGCTCAAAAATAGCTTCCTTAAAAGAAGGCATGGAAAAACTTTCAACTTTTTCTTTAATCTCCTCAGATTTTTTTTCTATCTTATGTTTTTCTTTTTCATGAGCATAAAGGGGATAAAGAAAAAAACCTTTTAAAAGTAATAAAAAAAATAATACTTTCACTTTTTACCTTTCTTATAAATCATGGATTTGAACCTCTAATATGCAAGGATTTCATCATTTGTTTTACCTATGAATTTGAAATTATAATCCATTTTTTTCAGGATTTTAAGGCATTCTTCATGTATTTCTGAACTATGGGTAGAAAGAAATATTATGGGATGGAATTTCCTTAAAATTTCTTTTGCACCTAAAAGAACCTTTAATTCTGCTCCTTCCACATCAATTTTCATATAATTGGGTGGGGGTATCTCACCTTTTAAAAAAAGCTCATCAAGACTAACCATTTTAACTTTTAGTTCTCCCTGTGAGGATATGTAACCTCTTAAACTATCTTCCCCTTCTTTAAAAAAAGTGGTTCCACTTCTCTCTCCTACAGCTGCTTCAATGACTTTTACATTTTCACATTTGTTGAGTTTTAAATGCCTTTTTAAATAGAAAATGTTTCTGGGTAAAGGTTCAAAAGCAATTACCTTTCCCTTTTTCCCAACCAAGAGGGAGGATAGGAGAGTATAAAATCCCACATGTGCTCCGATGTCATATAAAACAGTACCTTTTTTAATCATCCTGGTAAAGATTTTTTGCTTTTCATATTCGTAAATTCCAAGCCAATTGCTATGAATACTTGAGCCCACTATCCATTTTTTACCCTTTAATTTACCTTGTAAAATAAAAATTACTTTTCCTTCAGGGATCAGCTTTAAAGGGACTCTTAAAATTTTACCCAAGAAGCTTCTGTGGGAAATTATTGGAAGATTTATCACTAAACAATAGCCTTTTCTCTATAAACTCCATATAAAACCTTTAATGTATCAATAATTTCTCCTTCTGTTGCATATCTTTTTACACATTCAAGGATATAAGGCATTAAATTTTCTCCCCTTTCGGCAGCCTCCTTTAATCTTTTTAAAGAATTATGAACAGCTATGTTATCCCTTTCAGATTTAACCTTATTTAGAAATTCTATCTGTTTTTTCTCAATTTCAGGGTCAATTATAAATGGGGGAACCTCTATTTTTTCTTCTGGATCCACAAATTTGTTAACTCCAACAATTATATAATCACCTGATTCAACCCTTTTCTGAAATTCATAAGCAGCATTTGCTATTTCTTTTTTGAAAAATCCCTCTTCAATACCTTTTAAAACACCATCAAGAAAAGAACCCTTACCCATCTCAAGTATTTTTTCAAAGTATTTGTAAGCTTCCTCCTCCATTTTATTTGTTAAGGCTTCAACAAAATAACTTCCTGCAAGGGGGTCAATTGTGTTTATAACTCCGCTTTCAAAGGCAATTACCTGCTGTGTTCTTACAGCAAGGACGGCTGGAAGCTCTGCTGGAAGTTGTAAAGCTTCATCATAAGCATTTGTGTGAAGACTCTGGGTTCCTCCTAATATGGCTGACAAGGCTTCAAGGGTTGTTCTTATTATATTTACAAGGGGTTGCTGTGCTTGAAGAGAACATCCTGCTGTTTGTGTATGAAATCTTAGCATCATGGACTTTGGGTTTTTCGCCTTATACCTTTCCTTCATTTCTCTTGCCCATATTCTTCTTGCAGCTCTATATTTTGCTATTTCCTCAAAGAAATCCATATGGGCATTGAAAAAGAAGGAAAGACGGGGAGCAAAATCATCCACATCAAGTCCGCTTCTTATTCCTGCCTCAACATAAGCAAAGCCATCCGCAAGGGTAAAGGCAAGTTCCTGGATAGCTGTTGAACCTGCCTCCCTTATGTGATACCCAGAAATTGAAATTGTATTAAACTTTGGAAGATGCACTTTTGCAAATTCAAAGATATCAGTAATTATCTTAATCGAGGGCTCAGGTGGAAAAATCCATTCGTTCTGAGCATGATATTCCTTAAGTATATCATTCTGTATTGTTCCTCTTAACATATGTGAAGGAACCCCTTGTTTTTCCCCAACAGCAATATACATTGCAAGAATTATTGCTGCAGGCGAATTTATTGTAAAGGAAGTGGAAACCTTATCAAGGGGTATTCCATCAAAAAGAATTTCAAAATCCGCAAGGGTATCTACTGCAACCCCTTCCCTTCCCACCTCACCTTCTGCAAGAGGATGGTCTGAATCATAACCCATTAAAGTGGGCATATCAAAGGCGGTGGAAAGTCCTGTCTGTCCATGTTTCAATAAAAATTTAAATCTTTCATTTGTATCTTTTGCTGTTCCATATCCTGAAAACTGTCTTATTGTCCATATTTTCCCTCTATACATATTTCCATATATTCCTCTTGTAAAAGGAAATTCTCCTGGGAATCCCAAATCCTCTAAATAATCAAGTTCTTTTATATCAAGGGGAGTATAAAGTTCTTTTATATCAAGTCCTGAAATTGTTAAATATTTTTCCCTTTCATCTTCAAAACTTTTCTTGCAGCCTTCTTCCCATTTTTTCTTTTTCTCTAAGATTTTTTCTTTATCCATTCTTTTTAAAGCTTATTTAAGGGATTGGAACCCCTTTTTCCAAAATATTCAAAAAATTCCCTTTTTATATCCTGAAGGGTTTTCCCTTTCTCTATCTCTTTTAAGAAATTTTCAATTATTCCGTTATTTTCAATAAAATTTTCCACCTCATCCCATATTTCATCTTTTAAAAACTCAAGTAAAAACCTTTTTCTTCTTTCCCTTATTGTTTTTTCCTTTAATCCTGATTCTTCAATATATCTTTTATGTTTAATTATTAATTCCTTTAATTCTTCAATGCCTTCTCCTTTTAATCCCTGCGTAAGAATTATGGGTGTTTTCCATTCTGATTGGAAAGGAAGGAGTAAAAGGGCGCTTTCAATTTCATTTTTTATTTCCTTAGCTCCGGGTCTATCTGATTTATTTATTACATATATATCACCTATTTCCATTAACCCTGCCTTCATTGCCTGAATGTAATCTCCTGATTCAGGTGTTAGCACTACAACAGTTGTATCTACAATGAATTTAACCTCAAAATCACTCTGTCCAACTCCTACTGTTTCAATTATTATGTAATCCATTCCGTATGTTCCCATTAAAAGGGAGGAAAGATATGTCCTTCTTGATATACCCCCTATCCCTCCTCTTGTTGCTATGCTTCTTATAAAAACTCCCTTTTTCATTGCAGAACTCATTCTTATCCTGTCACCGAGTATTGCTCCTCCTGTAAAGGGACTCGTTGGGTCAACTGCGAGTATTCCTACTTTTCTATTTTTCTCCAAAAGCCGGACCGCAAGTGTATCACTAATTGTGCTTTTCCCTGCTCCTGGTGGTCCTGTTATACCTATTCTGTGTGCTTTTCCTTCTTCACTAAATAATCTTTTTAAAATACCAGGCTCCAGCTCCCCAAAATTTTCAATTTTTGAAATCAGTTTTGAGAGTTCTCTTATTTTATTCATGGTTTAATTTTAAATAAATCATAAGGAGTTTTTTCCACCTCAACCTCAGGAACTATTTTTGTTACTTTTGGGAAAATTCCCCTTTTATAAACTTTCAAAATAAAAAAAAGAGAAAGCATGATTGTTATGAAAATTGTATATGCAAAGGCAGGAAAAAGACTCACTATTTTCTTTCTCTCTACTTTTATAACTTTTTTTTCTTCCTCCTTTAATTCTTTAATCTCTTCCCTTTTGACAGGCTCAATTCTTCCCATTTCATATAGTCTAAAAAGCGCAAAATAGGTCTTAAATTTTCCAAGCCCACTTATATTTACTATTTCTGAAACAGTTCTTTTCCCATTTATAAGCTTTAAAACCCTCTTTTCATCTTTTTCAAGTTCTATATCAATACTTGGTTTTTTCTTAGAAATTTGGAAAATCATATCAGGATTTTTTATTTTTTCCTTTATTCTTGGCCATTCATCCTGACGCCAGGCTGCCTCCATCAAAAGAGAATCAAGGGGAAGCTTTATTTTTATTTTTGAAAATTTATAAATTTCCTTTTCAGGCTCAAATTTATAAATCCCCTCTTTCCATGTTATTATTTCATCAATAACCTCCTGAATTTTAAAGGAGATTATCTCTAAGAGCTGCTCTGAGGTTATAACTCCTTCTCTTACAAGAATTTCCTCCACAGGTTCCCCTGTATCCTGCTGAATTTCCTTTGCTGCTCTGAAATCCATTTCTGATACAAGACCTGATCTTACAAGATAATTTTCCAAAGTTTCAAATTCTCCATCCCTTATTATATAGGCTGCAACAACCATACCCTCTTCAAATCCAAGGGCAGCCTCTATTTTGTCCCTGTAAAAATATAAAACCCCCTTTTTCTTCTGCTGTGAGATCAATTGAAGAACATCTGGGGCAGAGAATATTTTCAAGCTCCCGGATAGCCCCTCTTTAAATGCTTTCATCTACTTTACCTCCTCCTATGTAATAAAAAAGACCTATAAAAATAGCCATAATATAAAAAATTATACCAAAAAAATTAAAAGAGGTAAAATAAAGAAGGATTAAGGAAATTGAAAAAAATCCACCGGCAAATATAAATAAAAAAAAGGAATTATTGATAACAAAGCCAAGTCCGGGAAGAAGGAGATTTGAAATTAATATAAAGATTTTAATTTTCTCAAGTCTCTTTGCCCTCAACCTCACTGATAACCTCTGCCTCAATTTAAGTGATTCTGTTGATAATAGCTCCTTTTTACATCTTTCACAAACTTCACCGAGAGGCTCAACTTCTTCTCCACCCTCAGGTATAACTTTATAACAAACCATACATCTCTTGAATTCCCTCTCTTTTCTCAAAAAAATAATAAGAAACATAATGACAAGTATAAGAGGAATTAAAAGGGAAGGGAATAAATAGGAATTTGAGAAAAACTCCAAATTCAATTTTTCTAACTTAAAGTTTTCAAATTTTTCAGGATATGAATATAAAATAGGTGTTAATTTATATTCCTTTATTATTTTTGTGTATTTTTCTGTTTGCCTTGCATCAATTTTATTTAGAATATCTATCTCTCTCTGGAATAAGTCAAGGTCAACAAGCAAAAAGGCAACCTGTGCAAGATTAAAATGGGCTTCAAACCCTTTTTTATTTATCTCTACTGCCCTTTTATAAAAAATACTCGCAGAATCGTACTTAGATTTTAAAAAATAGAGATTACCAAGATTTACAAGATAATAATAGGAGGATTTATTTTCAAATTTTTTAAGGGATTTATAAGCCTCTTCAATTTTGTTCCCCTTCATAAAAATTATACCTTTTATAAGTTCTTTTTCCTTTATTTCAAGTTTATCCCATTTTTTAATCAAATCTTCATCATAGGGAGAATTTTTTGTTACATAAAGTAGATAGTAAGGATTTTTTTGATGGGAGGCTATAAAATTCAAAGAGGATTCCTCCCTTTTTATTGAAAAAAGGGTAATAAGGAAAAGAAAAAGAAGGGATAGGAATAAAAAGACTTTCTCTTTATCATTTAAATAAAAAAGGGTAGGTAAAACTATTATCAGAAAAAAAGAAAGAGGGATACGGAAAAATATTAATAATAAAAACAGAATGCATAGAAGGAATTCAAGTTCAGGTATGTGAGGAATATTTTTACCTATAAAAAAATAAACAGAATGTCTTTTTTTAATAATTAAACCAAAAAGCAAAAGGATTTTTATACT
>FWWL01008164.1_pt1 | contig 13653 bp, 13 predicted proteins | sample 2228331 | NCBI WGS metagenome assembly FWWL01 (sample SAMEA103939775, study PRJEB20133) | metagenome | reverse complement strand
GGCCCCTTCATGTGGACCCACGTGGGCCGCAGCTTCGACGGGTTCCACTACGCCGTGAACCAGCCAAGGCACAACGTGACCTGGGTGGGGGCGGTGGCCACTCGCGGCGCGTTCCAGACTGACGGGTGGGGGCAGTTGAAGACCGGGTTCACCAGCGTCTCCGCCACCGGGCAGACGGGCACGGCGAAGAGCGCGGGCGAGTGGCGCGTCAGCGCGATCTATTACCACGACTGGCGGCGGGTGCTGAAGGTGGACAACCGGCCGCTGGCGGCGCGGCAGCGCGACTTCGGCAACATCCGGATCGGCACGTTCACGGCGCATTACATGCACAACGCCAGCACGCGCGCCGGATCCTTCAACGTGCTGGGCTGGGCGGCAGTGCAGACCGGGCGCTTCGGCTCGCTGGATCACCGCGCCGCCGCCGTGAACGTGGAAGGCGGCTGGCAGCCCCCCGTGCTGCCGCGGCTGAAGCCGTGGCTGGAGGGCGGGTTCACATACGGGAGCGGAGACAGGGATCCGAGCGACTCGCGGCACGGCACATTCCATCAGTTGCTGCCCACGCCGCGGCCTTTCGCGCGGACTCCGTTCTACAACATGATGAACAGCGAGGACCTGTTCGGGATGCTGACGCTGCGGCCCGGCGCGAAAGTGACGGTGCGCGGCGAGTATCATGCCGTGCGGCTGGCGCAGGCGGCGGACCTGTGGTACGCCGGCGGCGGCGCCTTCCAGCCGTGGACGTTCGGCTTCGCGGGAAGGCCCACGGGAGGCGCGCGTTCGGTAGCCAACCTGTGGGACGCAAGCGTCGACTGGAACATCAATGCCCGGTTCGCCTTTGCAGGCTACCTGGGCCACATGCAGGGCAAGGCGGCCGTGGAGCGGATCTACCCGCAGGACAGGAGCGGGAATTTCGGGTATCTGGAGCTGACGTACAAATTCTGAGGTGCCATCATGCGCGTCATACTTCTCCTGCTATGCGCCTCGGGGCTGCTCTTGGCGCAGAAGAAACCGGCGGCGCCGCCGCATCCGGACATCGGGGGCGCGAGCGGAGAATGCCTGGAATGCCACCGCGGCACGTCGCCGGAGATCGTGGCCGACTGGGAGCGCTCGAAGCACGGCACGCGGCAGGTGCCCTGCATCACCTGCCATAACGCCGTGGGCGCGAATTTCCTGCGGAAGCCAGGCACGGAAAAGTGCGTCGCCTGCCACGCCGGTCAAGTGGAAGACCTGCGGCAGCCGGGTATGCGCGGCAAGGACTGCTTCGCCTGCCATACGCCGCACGGGCTGAACCCGCACCGCAGCCTGTGGCACAAGACGGCGCACGCGAAGGGAGGGAACGCGAAATGAGGGGGATGACCAGGAGGAAACTGCTGCGTCTGCCCGTGGCGACGTCGGCTGCCGCGCTGGTCGGGCAGGCGGACTGGATGCCTCTGCCGGGCTATGTACCGCAGGAGCCGGACCGGTGGGTGAAGACCGTGTGCCGCTACTGCGGCGTAGGCTGTGGCGTGTACGTCGGCGTGAAGCAGACGCCGGCGGGAGCGCGCGTCACGGCCATCAAGGGCGACTCGAGGAATCACAACCGCGGGTTCGTGTGCGTCAAGGGCGCGAAACTGGTCGACATTCTGGACGCGCCGGGGCGGCTGAGGCATCCGCTGATCCGGAAGAACGGGCGGCTGGTGCGCGCCAACTGGCAGGAGGCGATGGAGCTGGTGGCGGCGCGGTTCCGTGAATCGATCGAAAAGCACGGGCCGGATTCCGTGGCGTTCTACGGATCCGGGCAAGGGCTCACCGAAGAGACCTACGTCGCCAACAAGCTGTTCAAGGCGGGCATCGGCACCAACAACGTGGACGGGAATCCGCGGCTGTGCATGGCTTCGGCTGCGGGCGGATACCTCACCGCGTTCGGCAAGGACGAGCCGATGGGCTGCTACGAGGACATGGACTACGCCGACGTGTTCCTCATCGTGGGCGCCAACATGGCCGAAGCGCACCCGGTGCTGTGGATGCGCGTGCTCGGCCGCAAGGAGAAGAACCCGGCGGTGAAGATCATCGTCGTCGATCCGCGCCGCACGCGCACGGCGGCGTGGGCGGACCTGCACCTGGCGTGCAAGCCGGGCATGGATCTGTCGATCCTCAACGCCATGGCCCACGTGATCGTCAGGGAGGGCCTGGCCGACGAGGATTTTGTCCGCAAACACGTTGTGTTCGGGCAGGGGACGGAAGCAAACAAAACCTGGGAAGACTACAAGCGGTTCCTTGCCGGCTATACACCGGAGCGCGCCGCGGCGGATTCGGGCTGCCGCGCGGAGGACATCGTCACGGCCGCGCGCTGGGTCGGCGCGCGCAGGCGTTCCAGGCGGACCTTCTGGACGAAGCCCAGGTCCAAGCCCTGATCCCCGCCGTGACCGAAACGCTCGGCCCCCTGACAGTGCTGGTCAACAACGCCTCGATCTTCGAATACGACCGGATCGACACCGCCACCCGCCAAAGCTGGGACCGGCACATCGAATCCAACCTGCGCGCGCCTTATGTCCTGACGCAGGGTTTCGCCCGCCAATGCCCGCCCGCCACCCGCGACGAAAGCGGCGAACCGCTGGCGCAGGGCATGATCGTCAACATGATCGACCAGCGCATCCTGAAGCTCACGCCCGAGTTTTCCACCTACACCATCGCGAAGATGGGCCTCTGGGCCCTGACCCGGACCGCAGCGCAGGCCCTTGCCCCCCACATCCGCGTCAACGCCATCGGACCCGGCCCGACCTTGCGGGGGGCCCGGCAAAGCGCGGATCACTTCACCAGTCAGCGCGCCGCCACCATTCTGGGCCGCGGGGCGAACCCGCAGGACATCACTGCCGCGCTTGGTTTCTTCCTCGACAGCCCCGGCGTCACGGGCCAGTTTATCGCCGTGGATGGCGGCCAGCATCTCGGCTGGAAAACCCCCGACGTCCTGGGCGTGGAATAGCCCTTCCAAAGCGCAGCCGCGCAAACTTGTCCACTTCCCGCGATGCTGTCACAGCCCGGTCACAATTCGTTTGGAATTTCAGGGATTTGCCGAGGCGGCAAATATTTTCTCCTTTCAAATCAAAGTCTTGAAAAAGTGCCCAAAAAACAGGCAACCGCACGAAGCGGGCAGAATACAAGGGAAATTCCGCACTCCCGAAATCTTCTCCGCAGAGTTATCCCCAGAAACAGGGGACAGCTTTGCTCTTGCCTAGCCCCCCTTTCGGTGGCAGCCCAGATCAAGAATCGACCCAGTGTAAACCATGGACCAGAAACCCCGCAGCGGACATGAGGTGATCCAGGATTACCTCCGCACCCTCGACGGCTCGCCGGGGGTCTACCGGATGCTGAACGCCGCCTCCGAGGTGCTGTATGTCGGCAAGGCGCGCAACCTGAAGGCCCGCGTCACCAATTACGCCCGCCCCTCGGGCCATTCCGGCCGCATCGCCCGGATGATCCACGAAACTGCCTCGATGATGTTCCTGACCACGCGCACGGAGCTTGAGGCGCTGCTTCTGGAACAGAACCTGATCAAGCAGCTGAAGCCGCGCTACAACGTCCTTCTGCGCGACGACAAGAGCTTCCCGAACATCCTGATCTCGGCCGAACACCCCTATCCGCAGATCAAGAAACACCGCGGCAAGAAGTCCGAGAAGGGCGCCTACTTCGGCCCCTTCGCCAGCGCCGGGGCGGTCAACCGCACGCTGAACCAGTTGCAGAAGGTCTTCCTTCTCCGCAACTGCTCGGACAGCATGTTCGACGCCCGCACCCGGCCCTGCCTGCAATATCAGATCAAGCGCTGCAGCGCGCCGTGCGTAGGAAAGATCACCCCGGACGGCTACGCCACCCTCGTAGACGACGCCAAACGTTTCCTTGAGGGAAAGTCCACCTCGGTCCAAGCCGATCTTGCAAAAGCCATGACCGAAGCCTCCGAAGCGATGGAATTCGAACGCGCCGCCGCACTCCGCGACCGGATCAAATCGCTCACCCAGGTCCAGCAGACCCAAGGCATCAACCCGCAAGGCATCCCCGAGGCTGACGTCGTCGCCCTCCACCTTGAACACGGGCAGGCCTGCGTGCAGGTCTTCTTCATCCGCGCCAACCAGTCCTGGGGCAACCGCGACTTCTACCCCAAGACCGGCGCCGGGGCTGAGGAGCCCGAGATCATGGAGGCCTTCCTCACCCAGTTCTACGACGACAAGGAGCCACCCCGGCTGATCCTCCTGTCGCACCCTGTCGAAAACCCCGACCTTGTGGCCGAGGCCCTGACCGCCCGCGCCGGTCGCCGCGTCGAAATCGCCGTCCCCCAGCGTGGCGAAAAGGCCGAACTGGTGGAAAACGCCGCCCGCAACGCCCGCGAAAGCCTCGCCCGCCGGATGGCCGAGTCGACCACGCAGAACAAACTCCTCACCGGCCTCGCCGAAGCCTTCGACCTCTACGCCCCCCCGCAGCGGATCGAAGTCTACGACAACTCCCACATCCAGGGCACCAACGCCGTCGGCGGCATGATCGTCGCGGGGCCGGAGGGCTTCCTCAAATCCCAATACCGCAAGTTCAACATCAAGTCCGAGGCCGGGGCGAACTCCGACGACTTCGGCATGATGAAGGAAGTCCTGACCCGCCTGTTGAAGGAAGACCCCGAGCGCAAGTCCGACATGTGGCCCGACCTCCTTTTGATCGACGGCGGGGCGGGGCAGGTCTCTGCCGTGGCCGGGATCATGGCCGAGCTTGGCGTCGAAGACATCCCGATGGTCGGCGTCGCCAAAGGCATCGACCGCGACGCGGGCAAGGAGGAATTCCACCGCCCGGGCGAACGCCCCTTCGCCCTGCAAAGGAACGACCCCGTCCTCTACTTCATCCAGCGCCTGCGGGATGAGGCCCACCGCTGGGCCCATCGGCGCCACCGCGCCAAACGCGCGAAGGCCGTCAGCCTGACCCCCCTCGACGACATCCCCGGCATAGGAGCCACCCGCAAACGCGCCCTCCTGCAACACTTCGGCAGCGCCAAGGCCGTGGCGCGGGCAGGGCTGTCGGATTTGCAGGCGGTGGACGGGATTTCGGAAGCGATGGCCAAGACCATCGCGGACTACTTCTCGGCGAAGGGGTAAGTCACTTCACCACGAACCCACGCGCGAACGGATCGCGGTCGTCGATGAAGATCGTGTTGATCCCCGTCTGCCGCGCCCACCCGGCGATCGAGGGCACAATCGCCTCCCGCCCCGCCACGGTCGCCGCCGCTTCGACCCGCCCCTTGAAGATCGACCCGATGATGCTCTCATGGTGGAACTCGTCCCCCACGGCCAGCTTCCCCTTCGCCGCCAGCTGCGCCATCCGGGCCGAGGTTCCCGTCCCGCAGGGACTGCGGTCAATCGCTTTTTCCCCATAAAACACGGCGTTACGCGCATGTGCCCCCGGCACCGTGGGCTTTCCCGTCCACAGGATATGGCTCAGCCCCCGGATCGCCGGATGCTCCGGATGAACGAACTCATACTTCGCATTCAGAGCGGCGCGGAGCTTCGGCGACCAGCCCACCAGCTCTCCCGCCGTATGGTCCGCCATGTCGCGGAACGCCTTTTGCGGCTCGACGATGGCATAGAAGTTGCCGCCATAGGCCACGTCCACCACGACCTCGCCCAGGCCGTCAACCTCCGCCGTAAGCCCTTCAGCATAAAGGAATCCCGGCACATTGGTCAGCCGCACTTCCTCGACAAACCGCCCGTCTTGTATATACGAAACCTCCACTCGCCCCGCCGGAGCATCCACCGCCAACCGCCCCGGTTCGCGCGGGGTGATCAGGCCGTTCTCGATCCCCATCGTGACCGTCCCGATCAGCCCATGCCCGCACATGGGCAGGCAGCCGGAGGTTTCGATGAACAGCACGCCAACGTCGCAATCCTCACGCGTCGGGGGATAGAGGATCGAGCCGGACATCATGTCATGCCCCCGTGGCTCATACATCAGCCCGGTCCGTATCCAGTCGTAATCCTTCAGGAAATGCGCCCGGCGTTCCAGCATCGTCGCGCCCCGCAACCGGGGACCGCCGCCCGAAACCAGCCGCACCGGGTTGCCGCAAGTGTGCCCGTCGAGGCAGGAGAACGTATATACAGCCATGTCAGAACCTTTGCGGCGAGAAAGAGGTCAGGTTTAGCGGGGGCGAAGCGTCGGTTAGAAGGTCCGCCACGATCCTTGCAGTCCCGGCGCTTTGGGTCAGGCCAAGGTGGCCGTGGCCGAATGCATATACAACATGCGGTGAGGCCTTGGCCCGCCCGATCGCAGGCAGACTGTCCGGCAGCGACGGCCGGAAGCCCATCCACTGATTGCCGCCTTCAGTCTTGAGGTCCGGGAAAAAAACCTTTGCTTTCCGCAACATCGCCTCGGATCGCTTGAAGTTCGGCGGCAGGGACAACCCGCCCAACTCCACCGCTCCACCGACACGGATTCCGGTGGACAGACGCGAGACAACAAAGCCGTGACCGCCAAACGTGACCTGGCAGCGCAAATCCAAGGCGTCCGTCGGAAGCGTGGTGTTGTAGCCGCGCTCGGTTTCCAGCGGGATACTCTCACCCAGTGTCGCGGCGATGCGGTGCGAAAAGGCACCGGCGCAAAGCACGACCTTGTCGGCCACCAGTGGCTCGGCCTTGTCCTGTATATATACTCTTCCGTCCTGCGGCGTCAGCCCCGTCACCTCGGCCCGCAGGAACGCCCCGCCCTGGGCCTGGAAGCGCGCTGCCAGCGCCAGAACATAGTCCTTCGGATCATTGATCGACCACCATCCGGGGGTAAACGTGCCGCGCGTGAACCGGGGGGAGAGGCCGGGTTGCACCTCGGCCATCTCCTCTGAGGTCATATGCCTGAACTCGATCCCGTGCGCGGTTCGCGCGTCCCAGCCGGGCAGCGACGCACGGAACTCGGCCTCGGTTTCGTAGACCTGAAGATTGCCGTTCTTGCGCAGCATCGAGAGCGTGCCGGTTGCTGCGAGAAATGGCTCCAACTCGGCCCGGGAGAGGTCCATCATCGCCGTCTGGGCGGCGGTAGAGGCAGCCACAGCGCTTGGCGAACAGGCCCGCCAGAAGCGGTAAAGCCAGGGCGTGATCTGCAAGGCGTAGGCTGGCGGGATGGTCAAAGGGCCGAGCGGGTCAAGCAACCACTTCGGTGCCTTCCGCAGGATGCCGGGCGACGCCAGCGGCAGGATGTCGGTAAAGGCGAAAGCCCCGGCGTTGCCCGCCGAAGCCCCTGCGGCGGGGCCTTCGCGGTCGATGACCGTGACCGAAAGACCCCGTGCCTGCGCCATCAGGGCGGCAGTAAGGCCGATGACCCCGGCCCCGATGACGATGACTTTCATGTCAGGCGGCGTATTTCCGGGCCTCTGGCTGCTTGGCCCAATCGGCATACCAGGCGTCGAACATCCGCAGTTGGGCTTCGATAAAGCCCTTCTGGCTGGCCGACAGCTCATCGCCCTCGGTAAAGTGGTGGGTGTAGGCCGCCTCGCCGCGCAGGACCATCATGTGCTTGAAAAACAACACAAGATCAGGCCCTGCGTCGACTTCGGACAGGACCTGCATCGCGCTGTCCAGCTCGAACGCCAGCCGCCGCGCCTCGGCGTCGCCTTTCTGGGCAGCCTTGCACAAGGACACCAGATGCAGCACCTCTCGCGGGAGGACATTGCCGATTCCGGTGATCGCGCCGTCGGCGTTGCAGTTGACGTAGCCGTGGTAGACGGCGGTATCGACACCGATCATCAGCTTCAAATCCGCGCTGGCCCCGGTGATCGCGTTCGCGGCGTAGGACAGGTCGTCATGGCCGCCGAACTCCTTGAAGCCGACAAGGTTCGGATGTTCGGCCCGGATCTGGAAGAAGAGGTCGGCCTTCGTGGAATAGCCGTAATAGGGGCTGTTGTAGATCACGGCGGGCAGTTTCGGGGCCGCCGACAGAACCGCCTTGAAATGCGCCCGCTGTGCCGCCACGACGGTTCCACGTGACAGAAGGCGCGGAATGACCATCAACCCGTGCGCCCCAACCTTCTGGGCATGAGCGGCGATGGCGGCGGAAGTGGCTGTATTCACCGCGCCGGTGCCGACGACGACCCTGATGCCGGCTTTCACCAGACGCTCAACCCCCCCCATCCGCTGTTCGGTGGTGAGCAAGGGCCAGTCTCCCATCGAGCCGCAGTAGACGACGGCCGACATGCCAAGGCCAACCAGCTCCTTCGCCTTGGCGACCAATGCGTCGAAGTCGGGCATCCGGTCGGCCTTGCAGGGCGTCATCAAGGCCGGGATCGTGCCCGAGAAGATATCGGATTTCATGCTGCATCCTCCTGAAAGCGGGCGAATCCGCGCGTGCCTGGGTCTAGGATAAACTTTGTATTTAGTTTGTCGACAAGATTTTCAAAGCGTGATGCCCTGCTGCAGATCGCGCGCCAGCATGTCTTGGATCTGCTGCACGATGCTGTCGGCATGTTCCTTTGCCAGCCGGTCGAATGTATCGACATCCCGGGCGGCGATCGCCGCGATGATCGCCTCATGTTCCTGTATATACGGATGCGGCAGACCGGGCTCGAACGTCGGATAGCAGTACGGCCGCAGGATGCGCCGCCCCTCGTACAGCAGGCGTGGGAAAAAAGCTGCAGGTAGTACGGATTCTGCCCGGCCTTCGCGATGGCGACATGGAGGTCGCGGTTCAACAGGATCATTGCCGCCGTATCGCCCGCCGGCACCGCCCCGGCGAAGGCGTCCTGCCGCGCCCGGATTTCGCGAAGATCATCGGTGTGATGAAACTGCCCGGCAAGGCGCGTCGTCACCCGATACATCAGGGTCAGCACGTCAAGGAACTGGTGCAGGTTCGGGAAGTCGATCTGCGAGACGACCGTCGACCGGGTCGGCGACAGGAATACAGCCGTGATCCCGAAGACCAACCGATTTGTCCTTTGGCAAGGCGACCGATCCCCAGAGTGTCCGGGGCAAGGCCAGCGCCTCATTGAAATCATTGTGAAAAAATCCGGCATATACACATGAGTATCGATACTGGACAGAAACAAGGCTCACGGATCGACGCCACCGATCCGGCAGATGATCGCCCATTCCTCGGGCCGCACCGGCTGCACCGATAGCCGGGTGTTGTTCACAAGAACCATCTTCTCCAGCCCCGGGATCGTCCTGCATTCGTCCAGAGTGATCGGGCGCGCCAGCGGCGCAACCGCCTTGATCCAGACGCAGTCCCAGCGCGGGTCGTCGGTTGTCGAATCCGGCGCACTTTCCCGGCAGACTTCAACGATTCCGACGATCGCCTTGCCGATGTTCGAGTGGTAGAAGAACCCCCGGTCGCCGAGCTTCATCGCCCGCATGTTGTTGCGCGCCTGGTAGTTCCTGACCCCGTGCCATTCCTCACCGGCGTCGCCCCGTGCGACCTGATGCTCCCAGCCCCAGACATCGGGTTCCGATTTGAACAGCCAGCGGCTCATCCGATTACCCGCTTCCATTCCTGGATCGTCACGGACTGGAACAGCCCGGCCTTGGCATAGGGATCGTCCGCCGCCCAGGCTTCGGCTTCGGCCTTCGATGCCACCCCCAGGATCAGCAGGCTGCCGCACATCTGGCCGGCGGCATCGATGAACGGACCAGCCTGTTCGACCACGCCGGTGTCTTGTATATACGCCAGATGCGCCGCGCGGTTTTCGACCCTGGTCTGCAGGGCGTTCGGCTTGTCGATACAGATCAACGCATAGCGCATGGTCATTCCTGTTTCAGGGGGCGGCGCATAAGCTGGCCGACGGCATCATTCAGCGCGATGCGACCGGACGCAAGTGCGTCAACCATGGCGGTCACCGGCATGTCGATCCCCTGTTCCGCCGCCAGCCGCACCGCCGCACGCGACGTCGCCACCCCCTCGACGGTGATCCCCTCTTCAAAGCGTGTGCCTTGACCGAGGGCCAGACCAAAGCGGAAGTTGCGCGACTGCGCCGACGTGCAGGTCAGCACCAGGTTGCCCAGGCCGGATAGACCGGCGAGCGTCTCCGGCTTCGCACCCAGGGCGGTCGCAAGGCGCACCATCTCGGCATAGCCCCGCGTCATCAGGGCCGCGCGGGCGCTGTCGCCGAGGCCTGCGCCGATCACCGTGCCTGCCGCGATGGCCACGACATTCTTCAGCGCCCCGCCAAGTTCGGCCCCGATGATGTCATCCGAGCGATACAGGCGGAGGGTCGGGGTCGACAGCAGGTCCTGCAGCCGGGCACCCTCTGCCGTCGCGGCCAGGGTCAGGGCTGTCGGGAGTCCCCTGGCGATGTCCGCCGCAAAGCTTGGCCCGGTCAGGATCGCGGCCGTGGCACCCGGCAGGCGGGCAAGGATCAGCGCGACCGGCCCGCGCAGACTGGCGAGATCGACGCCCTTGCAGCAAGCGACAAGCGGCTGGCCCGGACCGATCTCGGAATGGTGGGCCAGAACTCCGCCAAGCGCCTGCATCGGAACCGCCAGCAGCAAGGCCTCACCGCCGCAGATTTCGCGGATAGCGGCGTGAACCGAGACCGTTTGCGGCAGATCGACGCCCGGCAAGGCGCGGTCGTTGCGCCAGGTTTCCTGCATCTGCCGGACCTGCCCGGGGTCACGCGCCCAGAGCCGGACCTCGCGACCGGCCCGTGCCAGGGCGACGGCCAGCGCCGTCCCGAAGGCGCCGGCCCCGGCGATGCCGATCATGCCTTCGCCCCCTTTCGTCCCGAGCCCAGCAGAGCCGGGGCCGCCTCGTCCAGCGGCCAGCGCGGGCGCGCGACAAATTCGGGCGAAGGCGGCAGGCCCGCGCGCAACCGCTCGATCCCCGCCCAGGCGATCATGGCCGCGTTGTCGGTGCAGAACCGCAGTGGCGGGGCCAGGAACGGAATGCAGGCCCGGGCTGCAGCAGACTTCAGCGCGGTCCGAACGACTCCGTTTGCCGCCACGCCCCCGGCCACCGCCAGCGCCGTCGGGCGCAAGCCCGCCAGGTCCAGCGCCCGTGCGGTCTTGACCGCCAGCACTTCGGCAACCGCAGCCTGGAACCCGGCACACAGGTCGCGGCGGTCCTGCAGGGTGATCCCGCCCTTTTCGGCCACCAGGGCGTCCCGCGCCCGCAACAGCGCGGTCTTCAGACCCGAGAAGGACAGATCGCACCCCTCGCGATCCAGAAGCGGTCTTGGAAACCGGAACCGCAGCGGATCGCCCCGCACAGCCTCAGCCTCGACCGCCGGTCCGCCGGGCTGCGGCAGGCCCAGAAGTTTGGCTGTCTTGTCAAAGGCTTCACCCGGAGCATCGTCGATCGTTCCACCCAGACGCCGGAAACCGTCCGCGCCCGTGACCAGCAGGAACTGGCAATGCCCGCCGGAAACCAGAAGCATCAGATAGGGAAAGTCGATTCCGTCCGTCAGCCGCGGCGTCAGAGCATGGCCCGCAAGATGGTTCACCGCCACCAGCGGCAAGGCCCTTGCGGCAGCCAATCCGCGTGCCAGCATCACGCCTGACAGCACGCCGCCGATCAGCCCTGGCCCCGCCGTGACCGCGACCGCGTCCAGATCGTCCAGCCCGATGCCGGCCCGCTGCAGCGCCGCCTCGACCACCCCGTCCAGCCGCTCGGCATGGGCGCGGGCGGCGATTTCCGGGACGACCCCGCCAAAGGCTTCGTGGAGGGCGGTCTGGCCCGCGACTTCCGACGACAGGATTTCCGGTCGCCCACCAACCCGCTCCCGGACGACCGCGGCTGCGGTGTCGTCGCAGCTTGACTCGATGCCGAGAAGGGTAAGGGTCCGGTCCATGGCCGCCGTTGCACGAAGGGTCTGCCGCAGGTAACACCATGCACATGGCGAGACAATCCGATCCGTCGCGACGCCCGGAGCTTGGCATTCCCGTGCTGGTCACGCGACCCCGCGCGCAGGCGAACGGTTTCGTGCGGAAGCTGACGGCGCGATTTGGGCCCAGGGTGCGGCCGTTCGTGTCCCCGCTCATGGCGCCGCAGTTCCTTTCGCCACCGCTGCCGGACGGGCCCTTTTCCGGCGTCATCTTCACCTCGGCGCAGGCGGTGGAGGCTGCGGTCCGCTTGCGGGCGGACCTGCCGCGGCGGGCCTATTGCGTCGGGCGGGCAACAGCGGCGGCGGCGGCGGCCGCAGGGTTTGACGCGCAGTCCGCCGATGGCGACGTGTCGGATCTGGCGGCAGGCCTGTTGTCCCGGCCAGAAACCGGCCGCCTTTTGTATCTACGGGGCGTGGATACTGCAGGAGACCTTGAGAACTATCTGATAAAGAACAACATTGCCGTACAATCTTTACAGGTGTATTTACAGGCTGCCCTGCCCCTTGAAGGCGAGTCCCGCGCGCTTTTGCGCCGACCGGGCGGCGTGATCCTGCCGCTCTTCTCTCCGCGCAGTGCGCTGATCTTCGGCAAGGCGATGCCCGCCGACGCCCGCGCCAGCCTCGGCATCGCCGCGATGAGCGCGGCCGTCGCGACGGCCGCATCCGCCATCCCGCGCAGCGCCCTGGTCATTGCCGCGAAGCCGGATGCCGACGCGATGCTCGACGCTGTCGAAAGCTTGCTTGCCGCCGCCTCCCTGCCTTGAACCGGCACCCGGCGAATGCTTAGGTGGGCAGCAAGGGACGAAAGGGCCGCCGCATGACAAGACGCAAGGACCCCCAGCCTGCAACCGGGAGCACGGTGGCCGAACCGGTCGCGGTAGCCGTGGCCGCTGACACGATCGAACCCGCAGCGCAGGACAGTGTCGCGGGGGGTGCGGTCGCCGACCCCGATCCGGCTGCGCCGTCGCTTCCCCCTGCGCCGCCGGCCCGCAGGTCGGGTTTCCTGGCCCCGGTTCTTGGCGGTGCGCTGGCCGCGCTAGGCGGCTTCGCCGTTTCCCAATTCGACCTGCTCGGCCTTGCCGCGCCCGACCAGCGCGCCGAACTGGCGACGCTATCCGCCAGCGTTGCCGCGTCCGAGGCGCAACAGGCCGAGGCTCTAGACCGGATCAAGGGCGAGGTTGCGGCCCTGTCCGATCGTATCGGGACGCTGGAAACCGCGCCGGTGTCCGACCGGGGTGACCTCTCTGGCCTCAACTCGCGCCTCGATGCGCTTGACAGGCGGCTGGCTGCCATCGAGGCCTTGCCCGCCAGACCCGGCGGCACCGACCCGGCACTGGCTGCAAAGGTCGCCGAGTTGGAGCGTCGCCTGGCAGCAGTGCCCGCGGCCGGCTCATCCGCCGAGATCCAGAACCGGCTGGACGCGGCGCTGGCCCGACTTGACGCTGCCGAGACCGCCGCCAGAACCCGTGCCGCCGAGGCCGAGGCCGCCGCAGCGGCTGCCCGGCGCGCCGAATCCCTTGACGCGCTGGCCCGCGCGGTGACCGATGGGCGGCCATTCACGCCGGAATTGCAGGCTCTCGCCGACCCGGTCCTGACATCGACGCTCGGGCCGTTGGCCGAAGCCGGGGTTCCGACGCTTGCCACTCTGCAGGCTGATTTCCCGGCCGCCGCCCGCGAGGCCCTTCGCGTCGCGCGCGCGGCCGACGCGGGCGGTGGCTGGTCCGAGCGCCTTGTCGATTTTCTTGCCGCGCAAACCGGGGCCCGGCCCCTGACTCCGCGCGACGGCACCAGCCCCGAAGCTGGTGAGTACGAGCTGGTGTTGACCCCTGCCGCGGCGGGCGCAGTGGTGCTGT
>FWWL01008163.1_pt1 | contig 13655 bp, 21 predicted proteins | sample 2228331 | NCBI WGS metagenome assembly FWWL01 (sample SAMEA103939775, study PRJEB20133) | metagenome | reverse complement strand
GAAAATTCTCAACCAGATCCAACTTTGGGAATTTATTCTGGTTCAGGAATTATTTTTGGCACCACTGGTGGAGTAATGGAAGCTGCCTTGAGAACAGCTTTTGAAAAATTAACAGGGGAAAATTTTCCAATTTTGAAATTTTCTTTTTTAAGAAAAAATGAAGAACGATAGAAGAGGTGGAGGATTAATGGATAATTCTAATGTAAGTGATTATATATTTGCTTGGTCAGGTAATCCATATAAAGTAAATTGGTGGGATAAAAACTATACTTGTGAAATACCAGCAGGGGAACCAACTGGTGAAAACAATATCCCAGCAATATTACCAGAATTTCCAGACAGTATGCTAACATTGAAACAAAAATTGTGTAATATTAGATTACAAAAAATGAACAAAAATATTTCCACAGAAGAAAGAGCACAACTTGAACAACAAGAACAATCAATATTAAATACAATTTCTTTATTGAGAACAAAATGGAAAAGTATGACTGATGCACAAAGAAAAGAAGCATTTGAAAAGTTTTGGGGTAAAGCCATAGAATTGCCTGGTAAGATTATATTTAACACTATAGCACCATTTGTTTATATATTAGGTGGATTGGTTTTAGTCGGGACGGTTGCGGTTGGTGCTATATCGTATATTTTATATAAGACAAAAGGTGGCGGTTTGTTAACAGAAGAAGGGAGAAGAATTACAAAAACTATTGCAACAAAAGGATTATTATGATATTTAAAAAGTATGATATTAAAAAAATGGTTAAAGACATAAAGAATGCGATAAAAAAATATGAACAATTACACGGAATAAAATCTGATAAAATAAAACAAACTAAAATTACTTTACCTAAAATAATTTATAACAATGAAGAGATTGATTTAGAGGAAAAATATAAAAATGCAAAAACAGTAATGACACAGGTTGGTATTCTATTAGGAGTTTTATATATGCAAAAAAAAGAAGGTTCAGATAAACCACTTATATTTTTTCATACATTTGAAAAACCAAGGGTGCTCTTGACAACTGATAATGGAAAGAGTATATTTATAGCAGAAGACGGCGATGTTATGGTAGACGAAACTGGAATAATCGCATAAAAGGAGGTAATATGGTAAAACCAATAATAAATTTGTTTTCAACAGTTGAAGGTAATCAAGTGAAACTAATCTGGGACTATGTGTATCCAAGCGACTATTTTGTCTTAACAATACTAAGGAAAAAAGAAGGCTCTAATCTACCACCAACTGTTAAAGCTATTATTATATCTAATTCAGTGCGTGAATTTGTTGATACAGGGTTAGAGTGGGGCTGTTCTTACAAATATACATTTAGTTATAATGGATTAAGAAGTATTTCAGAAACTTCAATAACTGTATCTATACCACCGAAACCACAACAAGAGCAAGAACAGGAACAAGAACAACAAGAACAACAAGAACAACAAGAACAACAAGAACAACAAGAACAAGAACCAAAAAAAGAAGAAGCTGGGTTTGGAGAGAATTTAAGAAAAATTGGGTTACCGATATTTGCTGTGTTTTGTGGTTTTATTTTGTTTGATATTTTATTAAACAAAGAAAAAAGGAGTTAACTATGGATGTTATATATGCAAATCCTTGTAAAGAAAGAAAAATTATAAATGTAGAAACATATGAAAATCCAATAGGAGTGTATACTTTAGTTTTTCCAAAAGATGACTGGGGAAATGTAAATAGTATTAAAAAGTGGATAGAAGACCACAAAACATTTGGGAAAGGTAGCATTGTTGAAACCAGAAACACTTATAGGTTTATACTAAACAATAGACCGCTTAATAAAGAAATTATAGGTTTCAGGTATGCTACAAAAGATAAAATATGGCTACACAATGGTAAAAGAATTATACCATTGTGGGTAATTTATGAAGAAGAAGAAGAAAAAAAACAAAACAAAGGAGGTAGAAGTATGGCAAATCAAAAAAGTAAATTTAAAAAAGCTTGGTTAGTGTTTAAGAGAGCTGGCGGAAAGTCACCCAAGAACCAACCCGAACTTTGGAAAAAAGCATTGGAAAAAGTCAGTGGTGTTTCAGATGAAATTGGAGAAATATCCGAAATCTTTGAGAATACAATTTTTAAAAACCCATATCTTGCAGAACACACACTTGAAAACCCTGGCATTGCATTGTTTACAGGCGGCGAACTTCGTCCAGAGGTGGTTAAGGCTTTTGATACTATCTATTCTGAATATATGCCCACTTGGAGCACTATTAATAGTGCTATAAATTTAGCCGCAAAATCATCTGGTAAGAAATTTGCGACTATTTCTCCATTCGTTGTGAGAAAGGCGTTACACAATTATATGAGAAAACACGCTAAAGATAAAGATATTAAAAATGCTGTTGCAAAATCACTTGGCTATTCAAGTTATGAGAGTTATCTAAACAGGACTGGTGAAGTAGGCGGAAGGGACATAAAGAAAGCATTGAAAAAAGTTAATACTAAAGCTTGGAGAGAAGCATTTGAAAAAGGTCGTGAAAGGTATAAAACCGCAAGAGGCGCATTAATTTCTGGCGATACATCATTGCTTGATGTTGGTATATCAGATAAACAAAAAGAAGCTCTTAGCGTGGCAAGGGCTAAAAGAAAAAAACAGAAAACAAAAACCAAAAAGAAAAAAGGAGAAGGTAGGGTTTCTCACGCTATCTATGATTTTATAGAAGATGATGTAGAAGCCCCAATTTATGTGTCAAATCCTTTTGTTGATAGCTTAGTAAGGGTTCTTGTTAGTGCGGGACTTGGAATAGGTGCTATAAAGCTTTATAAAGTAGTTGGCGACAAATTATCAAATATACCAATGCCTGCAATAATCAAAGGATTTTTATCAAGAGAAAGTGTTAAGAGAGGAACAATGGGTATTTTAGGGTTTGCGTTGGGTATTGTATTGGAAAACCTTGCAGAAAAAAGGCTATATGGTAAAAAGGCTGATGTGGTAAAAGATGTTGGTAAAGTTCTTTCTATAGTGTCTTCGTTGTATGCGTTTTCTGGAATTCTTGTTAAAGATAAGCCTTTAATATCTATTGAACAAGAAAGTTCTGCTCCAACAAGCGGTTTAATTACTTATCCAAGATATGAGTATACAGAAGCCATTATTGCAAATAACAATGAAACTTCTGCTATTGTTGAAGAAGAAACGCCAACCCTACAAGAAGGCGATATTGTTATTACAGAATAAAAATGTATTTTTAATAAACAACCAATTAAAAAGGAGGTAGTGTTATGGCTACTTACAAAGTTATTAATGGTAAACTTGTTCCAGTTGATACTGCGGAAACTGCAGTAATCAAGCAACCATCTGTTTATGATGTTGGAGGTGTTAAACCAGTTGCTAAGAGAATTAGAGGAGTTTCTTTCTATCACATAGTTGATTTTAAAAACGACATTGGGGCAGATGGGAATTATAACTTCTTCTTTACAACTCCAGGCGACTTATTCTCTGGTAATTACTACGAGGCTGGGATTAAACTTCCTATGAACATAAACGGTATAAAACTTCTTTTATTTGACAATCCAGCCGCTGATGCAGACTACTATTCAGTTTTAAATGCCGTTTTACAAGGATATTGGACATTAAAGCTTGGAGCAGAAGTTGATGCTTATTCGGGTCTCTGTAAAGATATAGCACCAGATAGGGTTGTGGAAAGAATAAGCGATACTACCTGGAGTATAGTGTATAACGACAGAGGATATGTATACTTTGACAATGGTATGGGACAACCCGATGCTTTTGCAGTTACAGAAAAGACATCTGTCTGGGTTGAGTTCCACGCATACACTCCTTCACTTCCAGCATCATTGCCAGACGGATTTAGGTTTGGAATAAGTTTGTGGACAACACCTAAGAAAGAAATAAACATCTCGTAATGAGGTGTTAGGGCGGGCTGGAACCCGCCCATATTCTTTTTATAAGGAGGTAAACAATGAAAAACAACAGAATTGATAAAGAAATAGAAAAAGAAGATTTAATTCCATTTGTTATAAGCGTAGTTGGTGATGTTATAAATGACCAATTTGTAAGGTATACTTTTACAAGAGATGTAGAAATAACAAATATAGGAATATTTGTATCTCCGCTTATTCGTAATAACCTAACATTTCATTATAAGAACTTATTGCTATTGAATAAAAACGATATGATAAAAGTATCAGTAGAAAATATAGATAGGGTAATAATTGAAGGCTCTTTATCTATGTTAACAAATTTATATGGCAAAAATTTAAACATCTACCAGGCAATATTTTCAACTACTGGCAGTGGAATTAGGGTTTTAACTACCTCGGCTTATGAAGAAAATAATCCTAAAATTGGTTATACACTTCCTACACCAATTATGTTAAAAAGAGGTGACACAATTAAAATTTCTCCAACTTTTGCAACTATACCCAGTTATCCAATTATACAAGGTAGTTATTTATTTGTTATGCAGGGATATTATAAACCAGTTGAAAACAGAAAAATATTTTATGCAAGAACACAAAATATTACTCAATTAAACCAAGCCGTTCTTATTGATATTCCTAAATCTACTATATTAAAAAATGTGTGCTTTGATGTATATCAAGATAATTATCCTTATGTATTGGTCTTAGATAGTAATTCTGGAACACTGATAACGGATATAAGAAACAGTATGCAACATTTATATTATACAACGTTTAGTTTTAAAAAAATATTCGGCACACAATCACTGGAACTAATTAATGTTTCTGCACAGTCTTCTCATTATTATTCAGGGTTAATCTTTAACCTTAATGACTTAACAGTTGAACCAGCAGAAAATATTGTAACAATACTGTCGGAAGATAATACCACTGGATTGACAGATATAAACAACTACATTGTATACTATGATTATATACTTAAAAATGAATAAACCGTATGTTTTTAAAAAACCATACTACTTGTTATATAATCAACTCAAAAACCTATACATTCTTATGATGATATTATATAAGAGCAATTATATAACTATACAAAAAACCTTTAAACAAAGGAGGTAATTATGTTGTTAAAAGAAGGATTAATAAGAAGTTTAAAAGAAGAGTTGGCTTTTATTCCCATAGCGGAAGAGGTAAAAAAGAGGATAAATCTCACTTATGATAATCCTGATGTTATTGCTTATGTTCATTTTGTAAATGCGAATAAAATAGCGGATTGGACTGGTGCTGGTAATGGTAAGGGTGATTTTGTCAATGGAGAATTCGTTAATGATTTAACCGATGGTGGAACTCCTGGTTGGATTGCTCTTGATTTAAGTAAATATAAAACGATTAAAATATCCTATAAGATTATAGGCGGGCTTGATAAGTGTTATGCTATTGCAATTCCAAAGGATAAGTTCAATATAACCACAGAAGAAAATAGTAGATATGTTTATGCTTCTGTAAGCGATACAGGGGTTCCTGTTCCAAGTGACACCATCCCAGTGTATTACAAATATAATGTTGATGGTGAATTTTCTGATAGTTTTATAATATATCCTGAACAGCTTTCTAATAAAGTTATCAAGATAGTTTGTGTTCCTAAAAATGGTGGCAAGTCAATTTTAGCGGTTGATATTATGGAAGAAAAAGAAAAGGCGTTTAAGGCAAGTCCAGGTCTTATATTAGGAGGTATTTTGGTTCTTGCTGGATTGGGGTATTTATGGAATAAATTTAAAAACAGGTAAGTTTTTATGGGTAAACCAAGGTTTAAAGTAATATTTTATAACAACAGCGATACTCCTTACTATACCGCTTGTATTAAACCTGGGAATTTTTGGACTACTCATTGTTTTTGGGATAACGATGCAAAGAGGCTTAGTCCTTTAAGTTATGTAATCTCACCTGAATTTAAAAATGAGTATGGCGAGAATGTAAGAATATATTTTTCAACTGGAACGGATGTAAATAATCAAACACAGAGAGTTAGGCTATCATATATTTATGATGGTGGCGGAAGTGGAAGGGTTTTTGTATCTGGATTAGAACACAGTGAAAACGGGTTACCTGAGCCTTATATATTCTTATTCCCTCTTCTAAGTGACAAAATTATTTTTACCAATACTGATAATGAAATATATAGAATAGATATACAAGCAAAAATTCCAGGCACTAATAAATATTATTATATTTGTTATAATCTTACTGTATTGCCCGATACAGAGAGAACCTGGGAAGCACCAATTAGAGCGGATATTAAGATATTTTTACGAGTTGAAAGAAACCTCCTTGAAGTAAAAGATATAACTAATTTTACAAAAGGAAAACACTTTTTAATATCCAAAGGCAAATTAGTTGAATATGAAATACAACAGCAACAGCAACAACAACAGCAAGAACAACAACAAGAACAGCAAGAACAACAACAAGAACAACAACAAGAACAACAACAGCAGAAAGAAACGACAATTAAAGCATCTTTGCCTATAATAGGTATAGGTGGATTATTGTTGTTGTCTTCATTTATGTTAATTAAAAACAAAAAAAAATAAGGAGAGTTTATGTTTAAACTTATAACTGATAGTATTACTTATGACATCAATTTAAATACTACGGATGATGGATATGTTGATATTCAAATTAATGGTAAAACTATATTTAAATCTTCTTATATTGACCCTACTATTATAACTGAAGCTATTGTTTCTGTTATAAAAGATAGCAAAGTATATAAACTTGAATATGTAGAAGATGGCAATTCTACGGTAATTGCGAAGTCATTAAGTAAAAGAGCAATTTGCAGGGTTATTGGTATATTTTATAATATAGCAAGCGAATTTATAGAGGAAGTAGAAGAAATAAAAGATAATCAAGATGAAATTCAACAAGAAGACACAGTAGAAGAAGATAAAACTAAAGAAACAAAGGAGGTATTATGAGATATGTTTATGGTCAGCAATTTTTAGGACAAAAGATGTCTACAGTAGTAATAACTTACGATATTGTAGAACACGGAGAATTAAAAATGATTGGATTAAACATTTCTTTAACGAAATCGGGCGGAACACCTGCCAATATAGAAGGTATAAGTATCTATAAAGTTTTAAAGGATTGCAAAAACGAACAATTACAGTATGTTCCAATTGACGAACTGTTAGTTAACCCATTCCCTTCTAATTTATGTAATTTTATAATTAATTTTGACAAAGAGATTATTGTTAGTACTGGTGATAAAATTAATATTATTATTAAGACAGATGGCTCATTTCAAAGTCCATTAGACGGAACAGTAGTATCAGAGTTATATACATCATAAAAAAGGAGGTAAAATGAGGTATTTTTGGGAAGGTTTAGTAAAAATAGAGACTTCAGAAGAAACAACAACTGGAACAATAGATATTCCAATAACTCATTCTGGCGAACTTAAAACGCTTATAATAAATATCACTCACGTTGGAGCAGACAGGTTAAATTATTTGTATATTGATAAAATTATAGGCGATGATAGGGTATCTAATATTCCAGAGGCGAAAAGGACGCTAATGATTGAACATATTGACAATACGCTTCAGCCAAATGATATTGGAAATTTTAGTTATATCATATCTTTTGACAAATCTATAATTGTATCACAAGGCGATATAATTAGAATAACATTTGAAACTGTTGGTATAATAGAAGAGATATTGGGGGCAGTTGAACTTTATACGGCTTAATAAAAGATATGATAAAATATCCAGGTGGAAAAGGTAAAATTGCCAAAAAAATTATTAGCATATTTCCTGATGTATATCCCGACTTACGATACATTGAGGTTTTTGGAGGTGCTGGTTGGGTTTTATTCAATAAAGAACCTTCTGTAATTGAAGTTTATAACGATTTAAATTATTTGTTATACATAACCTTTAAAGTTGTAAGAGATTATCCCGAGGAATTATTTAGAAAACTAATGTTAACACCTGTTGGGACATTGTCTTTTGAAGAATGTAAAGAAAAATTGACACATTGGAAAGATTATGATGATATTGAAATAGCAAGGTGTGTGATATATGTATTTCAAGAGAGTTATAGTGGCTATGGAAAAAGTCAATGCAGGTATTATGCTTCGGATAAAAGATTTCATCTTCGCAGTTTCACTGAGAAAATGTTAATGTTTTCTGATAGGTTAAAAAATGTTTATTTTGAATGTTTGCCGTATGATGAATGTATAAATAAATACAGAAGCGAATATGTCTACGGTGAATTGGGTAAAAGAAAGCACGGCCATAATCATACAGAACAACGCCAAGCATTATTTTATGTTGACCCGCCATATATACAAGGGCACAGCTACACTAAATCAATGGATATACCAACGACTGTTACCAAAGAATTTACCTATGAAGACCATAAAAACCTTGCAAAACTATTGAAATCATTGAAATATGACTATTTTGTGTTAAGTATAGATTTAACCCCTGAAGTTGAAAAGTTATATAAAGGTGGATATATATATAGCCTAACAAATATAACAGGTAATTTACAAAAACAAGAAGAATTAGTTATAACTAATTATTATAAAGAAGATGTTGCTGAGGGCGTGGAGGTTTTAGATGAGCTATAGTATTAAAAGGGTTATCAAAGAAGCATATTTCCCGAAACCTCAACATTTAACTCCATATTCACAAGATATAGTAAAGGCTGGTGATATAGTTGCTTTTTATATTTCAATGAATGATAAGCAATTTTTTGATGATATGAATAAAGGACTTGACTTTTCACAAGCAAATAATCAGGAATTATTAAATCAAATGTGGAACTCAATTAAACAATTATCCGAAGACCCCAAACCAAACTTACATTATATAAAAATGCAAGAGTATAATGAAATGAAAAGAGGCATTGTATTAAGTTATGTTATTCCTTTATGGGAAGACCCTAATGCTTTTTATTCTAATTTAAAGAATTTCAAAGGAATAATTGTCATTGGTAAGATGTTAAAAAATATTAATAATGTTAATGAGCTTGGCAGAAGTATTACGAAGCATTTTGATTATATTGGAAAAACGCAAGGTGCGATACATTATTTTATGAATAATGCTTGGAAGATGATGTTAACAATAGTTGGCAGTTTATGGTTTATATTGGGTTTGGATGAAGAAGATTTTTTTGCGGGTAAATATCATTATGTTGGTTGTGCTAATCTTGGGAATGAGAGTAAGTATCAGTTTATAGATGATAAAAAAGATGATAAAAAAGATAATAAGGCGTTTGCTAATATTGGTATAATAACATTTTTTCTCTTGACTTTTGCTGGTTTTTATAATATATTAAAAAAGAGGAGTTAAATATGGAGGTTAAGACTGGCAAGTTAATAAATATTAAGGTTTCATCGTTAACAACGGGAAAACCAATACAAGGTGCTATAATAACTATTTTTGATACTAATGGTGAAATAAATGAAGCGATAACAGATGCTAATGGTAATTGTGATTTTATATGTAATTTATATTCAATTTTTGTAATAGAAAAGAGAGGATATGAGTTAGAATATGGCAAGGTTGTAGATAATATGGATTTTGAATTTAAGTTAAGTCCAATTACATATCCTAAAACTTCTGATATTATAAATCTTATTATGAAATTATTTCGTTTAAGGAGAAAAAATGAATACTAATCCAATATTATATGATGTCTCAGATATATATGATGGTATATCAACCTTAATGATTGTAAAACCATTAATTGAACAATTTTTATCAAAAAATCCTGGTAGCAGTATTATGATTGAATATAAAAATCCGAATAAAAACTTTACTCCTATAACTGGACTTACAGAAATATATAGACAAAAAAATATGAGAATATTAGGTGGAATACCTAAAACACCTGTCATAAAATATGTTTTTTATAAAGGTTTACCTTATTTTATTGCATTTGGAATAGGACTTGCACTTGGTATTATTTCACAAACAATAAACAATTTTTTAAAAAGGAGGTAAAATGAACAATAAACCAAATTTACCAGAAATAGCAGATATGGTTAGAAATATCCTTGATATGATTACAGAACATAAAAGAATTATTATTTCTATCAGCGCAGGAATATTCATTGGATATATCGTCTGGAAAGCCCTAAAACCACAAAAGGAGGTGCAAAATGCCTAACCCACCACAAGTTAACTATACACAAATAATATTAAATATTTGGAACTCAATAAGTTCGCTTAAAAAAATTGAATTTGATGAAATCAAGTGGGCTTTTTCATCTTCGGCTAATGTTCCGCCTGTTTTACCTTCTAATAGTATTATTCTTGCGGTATATGAAGGTATTGTATATTTTTATGCTGTTCCTAATAATTATATAAAAAAGATGTTAGCTAATAATCCTGATTGTCAGGATATATCAATATTACAGTTATCGGCTGGACAACCGACATCTTCGGTATTACTTGATAGAATAACTATTACAGATATTTTTAACAATGTTAATAGGGTTTATAATGTTTATGGTATTAAAAGAGATAATAAAGAGAAAAAATCACCTTTATTTGCAAGTTTAGGTGTTATAGGGGTTATTGGGGTTCTTGGAATACTTGTGGGATATATATTTAATAAGACTTCAAAAAGAGGAGAGACTTGAAAATTCCACATAGAATTATAGGTTTAGGCATAGGTGTTACTACTGTTGGGTTATTAGCAAGAGGAATATATAAAAGCGAGGAAATTAAAAAAGTTTTTGGAGGTATGAATATAACTATGAATGATTTAAAGAAAGAAGAGGTAAATATATATAAGATTTTAGATAAGCTTGATAAGTTTTTTGGTTTTATTGATACTTGGTGGACTTATAGTGGCGGTGATGTTCAATATGTTCAGAATAAAAGTGTAGATATATTAAAGAAACTATCTGAACCATTTTTTAGTCAATTTAAGAAGATTTTGTATGATTGGTATGTTGTTTCAAAGCTCAATCAAGATAGAAAAGAGAATTTTATTCAAGGGAATTATATAAAAGATGCTACTACGATTGCTTGGGCAGTAAGATATATTCCAGTAGTAAGAGAAAGTTTAAGGACAATGAAAAGGCAATATATTTGTTTAAAGAATAAGACTACACAAGTAGAACCGCCATATACTCTCCATCTATATGGATATGCTTGTGACATTTATTGGTATGATAAAAAAAATAAGAAATTTATAACTATTCAAGAAGCGGTTAATCTTAATTTATATACGCTTTTTTATAGTCATTTACAAAAAATTGATAGTTTAATAAAATATGGTGGAAATTGGACTTCATTTAAAGATTATCCACATTTTTACTATGATATAACCCCGACGAAGATGAATGAAGTAAAAGCTAAATATGTTAAGTCTATGTCAGATGCGGGGTTTATTTGTAATAACGGTAAATGTTTAACATAAACAAAAAGGAGGTATTATGGAGTTTACTCGTAAATACAAAGTTTTTGTTAAAAGAGAAGGTAAAATTTATATGGTTGAGACAGACCATTTGCTTAATGCAGATGAGATACATAAGGTTATCAAGGGTGAAGAAGGTTTTAAAGGGACAGAAATAACAAGAAAAGAATTGTTTAAACAGCTTAAAGAAGCCAAAAATGAATTTGGGAAAGAGACTAAAAAAAGAAAGAAAAAAACAGAATAAACAATTGCGATGCAAGATGTTATAGACAAGTTTATTGAGGAAATAAACCGAAAAATGCTTAGTAAGAATACTTACATAACTTACACAACCGCTTTATTATCTTTTAAAAAATTCTGTGAAGACAAAAATCTTGACTGGAAGACGAGAGACGCTGTATATCAATATTCGGTTTATCTTTCAAAATTAGGATTAAATGCAAATTCTGTAAATTTGAAACTATGTGCGTTATCAAGTTTTTTTAATTTCTGTATTGATAATGGTATAGCTGAAAAGAATTATGCTAAGAGGTTAAAGGTTAGAGCTCCTAAAAGAATTGTTCCTACAATTGATAAAGATACTTGTGATTTATTATTAGAAACTACGCCAGAACCTTACTTATCTGTTATAAAACTAATGTTGTATGGTGGTTTACGAATTTCAGAAGCGGTTAGCGTTGATAGTAAGAATTTTTATTATGATGGTTCTGTATTTTGTAAACTTATAGGTAAGGGTAATAAAGAAAGAATAACGCCTATTATGGATAAAAATGCATCCCAGTTTTTAACTTATAAAAAACCAGACAAACTAACCGAAGGTATGGTTAAGGAATATCTTTATAGATGGTCTAAAAAATATGGTAAACACGTAACTGCACATAGGCTTAGACATACATTTGCAACTAATTGTATAGAAAAGGGAATACCAGTTGAAATAGTAAGCGAGTGGCTTGGTCATAATGATTTAAGGACTACTATGATATATGTAAAAATATCATATGAAAGAATTAAAAAATTTGTAAAAGAAAACATATAAAAGGAGGTAAATATGATAAACAACAAAGATACAATCTATGACAAAATAGATGATATTGTAAGCAAAATAAGTATAAAAAGCGTTGCAGACGAAATAAACAAAAATGAAGATAAAATTATTGTTAGCGAGTTAGAAGTTGGTAGTAATGCTGTAAAAATTGTAAACGAAATAGAAGCACGCCTAAAAACGTATAAAAATCTTTCTGACATTGACATACAAGAGATATTTAGGACAATTGCAAACGAATTTGCTGGTAAAGTTATAGATGGTGATTTTTTAGATAGCAATGAAGGGATTTATTTTATTACAAAAGGAACAAACATAATATTTTTGCCACACGAATATATTGGGATTAAATTAGGCGTCTCAGGTATTATTAAGAAAATCAACGGAATAATACAAGAAATATTTTCCAGAGCTCAAGTTGTTCAGAGAAAACCGAAAGAAACAACCCCTGTTGTTATACAAAAAATATATAAAAGCTTAATGGAAGAAATTAAAAGAAATATTAGTAATATTGACTTGTCTGGAATAGAAAGTATTACGATTACGATTGATAACAAATATAAAGAAACATTAGTAGGTGGACAATGGATAGAGGAAAAAGGAATTACTTCCCCGAGAAGCGTTGTTAAGACAATGAAAATATCAATTGATAATTATAAGAGAAATATTAGACTACACCCTAACAATAGGCTACAATTAGAAAAAGCAAGCATAGAAAAACTTATAAACATTTATAATGATAACAATATTACAAAGATTGGCGTCTCAATTGATGACGAAGAAAATATTGTTATATTAACATTTCCTTCACAAGCGGCATTAAGAGAAGCATTATATCCACTTGCATTTTCAACACCGCAACAAAAAGTAGAACCCTTTGAAAAAGGATTAAACCAAGCGTTTATAAGAGAAGGTATGACAGAAGTCTCAATATCAGATTTGATAATTGAATAAGGAGGTATTATGTTTTTATTATTGTTAAGCATATTCGTATTTGAGTATCAAGGAAATAAATATATAGCAATTACACAAAAACAAGGGGTGCAAATCATACAAAAGATTGATAGCCTTGATTATATGATTGAAAAAATTAATGCTTACGATGATATGGTAAAATATTATTCATTTCTTATTCTTGAAACGGATAGTTTAAAATTACTAAACGATAAACTTATAAAGGATGTTAAAATCTGGAAAAAAAATACTATATTATCTTGTTTATTAGGAATTACAACGATAATTTTTTTAAATA
>FWWL01008160.1_pt1 | contig 13663 bp, 14 predicted proteins | sample 2228331 | NCBI WGS metagenome assembly FWWL01 (sample SAMEA103939775, study PRJEB20133) | metagenome | reverse complement strand
AAAAAAATTTGTTTGACAAGCTAACTCCCTCAAAAAGCCAGGGTTTTATTGTAGGGTAAGTTGTTAGAAATGATGAACTAAATGATGCCAGAAAAGCAAGAAAAATAATGGGTAAAGCAAATAGAAAATAAGTCTTGAATTTTATTTTTTTGAAAGAAAACCAAAGAAAGCTATCGCTTTTTAAATGACGCCAGAATAGCACTACAGGTAAGGCAATGGTAATATAGTTGCGGGAGTTTACCAGTGTCTTTCTTGCAAGGTAACGTTGAGCCGGATTTTCAATGCTTTCGATGAATGGTTTAAGGTAAAAGTAACAGGCCGAAATAGCAAGGCTTAGAACTACAAAGATGCAAATGGCAATGACTTTTTTGTTAGCAAATAAATTGAATTGGCGATTTTTGAAAAGTACATAAGCTAATGGAACAAAAAGAGCAAAAGCGTAAAAAATAATATAATAGACAACACCCGACAAATTTGCGGCTAAAGGATATAAAAACTTTTTTTCGAATGAATAATTGAAATTAATGAATATGCTGATGGAAAGAAAAATGAGCAAAAAAAACACATAGCCCTTTTTAAAATGTTCAAAAAACGTGTCTTTTAAAAAAAGAAAGAATGATTTTTCTGCATCCATGCACAAACGTAATTAATTTCGACGAAAAATCCATACTATGTTTTTTGGATTTTTAATTCATTGTCAGAAATGGTATTACAATAATATAGCAGTTAATTGTACTGCCTTTGGTAGGTTATATTTATTGGCTACAGCGTTGAATGTAGCTGAAAATAATTGTATCAATAAAAGATGACAATACCAATAAATCCCAAAAGGGTCAAATGATTATAGAAACGAGTCAATCAACCCCCGAAGTTATACCGTAAAAATTTCCACACGTGTACAAACATATAACATCAACATAAACAGCAAAAAGGCAAAAAATGCTTATCTTTGAGGCATAAATAATTTATGCGTTATGACCGAATCTGAAGTGCTGCAAATTGATATAGAAAAAGTTATAGAGCAAAAAAATCCAAAGCTAAAAAGGGCACTGCCAGGTTTCATTATTCGTTACATCAAAAAGGTACTGCACCAGGACGAAATTAATCACTTTTTGGTTGAAGCCAAAGACAGAAAACAATACGATTTTGTCAAAGCAATTTTAGAACTATTTAGTATTAAATACGAAGTGTTTGGAACAGAAAATATTCCTAAAAATGGACGATATTTATTTGCAGCCAATCATCCACAAGGGGCTATTGATAGTATGTGTCTGATAGATTCAGTGTACGAGCATTTTGGAGAATGTCGTTTTGTTGTTAATGATGTTTTATTGCATTTAAAAAACTTTCATCCCATTTTTTTACCTGTTAATCATTTTGGTTCACAAAACAAAGAAAATGCTCAAATTTTTGATGAAGCATTTAAATCAGATTTACATATATTATATTACCCAGCAGGTTTGGTTAGTAGAAAGATAAAAGGCAAAATTCAGGATATACCCTGGAAAAAATCTTTTATAAGTTTAGCCATCAAATATCAAAGAGATGTTGTTCCTGTGTTTATTGATGCTCGTAACTCCAATTTTTTTTACCGATTGGCACGTTTACGCACCATGCTTGGCATAAAAGCAAATATTGAAATGTTTTACCTTGCCGATGAAATGTATAAACAAACAGGCAAGACGTTAAGATTATATTTTGGAAAACCTATTAGTTATACCACTTTTGGTAAGACAAAAACCCCGTCTGAATGGGCATTATATGTTCAGGAAATGGTTTATAGTTTAAAACAACAATAATATGGAATCTGTTCTGCCGAAACGTATTATTCCTCCTGTGCCGGTCGAATTAATAAAAAAAGAGCTCACAAAAGAAAAATTTATTCGAAGGACAAACCATGGTGGTAATCTTATTTACTGCGTTACTGCTCACGATTCACCAAACATCATGCGTGAAATTGGACGGTTGCGTGAATTAACTTTCCGAAGTGCCGGAGGTGGAACTGGCGAAGAAGTTGATATAGACGAATTTGATGTTGCACCCGTGCCTTATAAGCAACTTATAGTTTGGAGCCCTAAACGTAAAGAAATTATCGGAGGTTATCGTTTTATTTTAGGCACAGAAGCTATTCAAAACGGCAAGGTTAATCTTGCAACGTCTCATTTGTTTCATTATTCAGACAAGTTTATTCAAGAATATTTACCCTATACCATAGAATTAGGAAGGTCTTTTATTCAACCAAATTATCAAAGTACAGGTGCCGACCGAAAAGGATTGTTTGCATTAGATAATTTATGGGATGGACTTGGTTCGCTTATCGTTATTTATCCGCAAATGAAGTATTTTTTTGGTAAAGTAACCATGTATCCCGATTTTAATCGTCATGCCAGAAATCTAATCTTATATTTTCTGAAAAAATATTTTGGAGACAAAGAAAATCTTGTAAAGCCTATTGAGCCGTTGCTTATAGAAACACCAGACCACGAATTGGAAAAAGAATTTACTGGCTCAAATTATCATGAAAACTACAAGTTATTATCACAAAAGGTTCGCCAGTTGGGAGAAAATATTCCTCCACTTATTAATTCATATATGAACCTTTCGCCAACCATGAAAGTTTTTGGGACAGCTTTAAATAAGGATTTCGGACATGTCGAAGAAACAGGAATTTTAATAACCATTGATGATATTTATAAAGCCAAAAAAGAACGACATGTATTAACGTTCAAGATAGGGAAGCGGGTATTTAAATTCAGGACAATATAGTTACAGAATACTTTAAAGCACATAAATTGCTATCTTTGCCAAAATTTTGAATTGATATTAGGATATGGAATATAATTTTCGAAGCATTGAACCCAAATGGCAACAATACTGGGAAGAACAAAAAATTTTTGAAGTCAGTCATTCGTCTTCTAAACCCAAATATTATGTGTTAGACATGTTTCCTTATCCATCTGGTGCTGGTTTGCATGTTGGTCATCCTTTGGGATACATTGCAAGCGATATTGTAACCCGATATATGAGGCATAAGGGTTATAATGTGCTTCACCCCATGGGTTTCGATGCTTTTGGATTGCCGGCGGAGCAATACGCAATACAAACAGGGCAGCATCCAGCTGTTACAACAGAACAAAACATTCAACGCTATAAAAAACAGCTAAGGCAAATAGGTTTTGCATACGACTGGAGCAGGGAGATAAGAACCTGCGACCCCGATTATTATAAATGGACACAATGGACTTTCATTCAACTTTTTAAACATTGGTTCAACACAGAAAAACAAAAGGCTGAACCCGTAGAAACCCTCATCAAGATATTTGAACAGCAAGGAAATAAGAATGTGCTTGCTGCAAATCATTGCGAAGTAGAATTTTCTGCTTCCGATTGGGCAAAATTTTCAGAAGAAGAACAACAGCAAATATTATTAAAATATCGTCTGGCATATCTCGATGAAACTTTTGTAAATTGGTGTCCTGCGTTAGGTACGGTATTGGCAAACGACGAAGTAAAAGATGGGCTTTCGGTCAGAGGAGGGCATCTGGTAGAGCAACGAAAAATGAAGCAATGGTTTTTGCGAGTAAGTGCTTATGCCGAACGTTTATTAAAGGGATTAGACAGTATAGACTGGTCTGAGTCGCTTAAAGAAATGCAGCGTAACTGGATAGGAAAATCGGAAGGAGCTGAAATACAATTCGAAATTAAGAATTCTGATAAAAAACTCACAATATTTACTACCCGACCCGACACTATATTTGGCTGTACTTTTATGGTTTTGGCGCCAGAACATGACTATGTATTGGAAATTACTACCGCAGAGCATCAAAAGACCGTACAAGAATATCTCGAAGAAACAAAAAAACGTACTGAACGTGAAAGAATATCAGAAGTTAACCGCATTTCAGGTTGTTTTATCGGAGCTTATGCTATTCATCCGTTTACCAAACAGGAAATACCTATCTGGATTAGCGATTATGTTTTAATTGGATATGGTACAGGGGCTATTATGGCTGTTCCTGCTCACGATTCCAGAGACTTTGCTTTTGCTCGATATTTTAACCTCCCTATTATTCAGGTTATACAAAATCCTAATGAACAAAAATCTTCTGATGTTAGTACCTGGCCGGAATCGTATGATTCTAAAGAAGGTGTTTGTATAAACAGTGATTTTATCAATGGTTTGCAGGTTGGTGATGCAATAAAACGGGTAATACAGGAAGTTGAGAAAAGAAAAATAGGCCGCTACCGGGTGAACTACCGGTTGCGTGATGCCATTTTTAGCAGACAGCGTTATTGGGGCGAACCTTTTCCAATTTATTATAAGAACAATATTCCCTATCCATTGAGCGAAGATAAATTGCCGCTTACATTGCCCGACCTCGATAACTTTTTGCCGACTCCCGACGGGCAACCTCCTTTAGCTCGTACACAAAACTGGAAAACACCCGAAGGTTATCCTTATGAAACCAGTACTATGCCTGGATTTGCAGGTTCATCGGGGTACTATTTCCGCTACATGGACCCGCATAACGATAAAGAATACTTTTCAAAAGAAGCTGTTGAATACTGGAGAAATGTTGATTTGTATGTTGGTGGTACCGAACATGCAACAGGACATCTGATTTATGCTCGTTTTTGGTGCAAGTTCCTCTACGATATAGGTCTTTCTCCTGTAGAAGAGCCTTTTCAAAAATTAGTGAATCAGGGAATGATACAGGGACGTAGCAATTTTGTTTATCGCATAGTCGGAACCAATACTTTTGTCTCTAAAGGATTGAAAGACCAGTATAAAACTCAGGAATTGCATGTTGATGTAAATATAGTGAAAAATGATGTGCTCGATATAGAGGCATTTAAGAAGTGGAGGCCCGAATTTGAACATGCAGAATTTATCCTTGAAGACGGAAAATACATTTGCGGATGGGCTATAGAAAAAATGTCAAAGTCGATGTACAATGTGGTAAATCCTGATGATATTGTAGAAAAATATGGTGCCGATACTCTGCGAATGTATGAAATGTTTTTAGGCCCACTGGAACAGTCAAAACCATGGGATACCAATGGCATAGAAGGTGTACATCGTTTCTTGAGGAAAGTGTGGAGGTTGTTTATTGACGACAAGGGACAATTGCAAGTAAATGATGAACAGCCTACCGAAAAAGAACTTAAACTGCTTCACAAGCTGATAAAGAAGATACAGGAAGATATTCAACAGTTTTCTTTTAATACTTCGGTTAGTGCTTTTATGATTTTTGTTAATGAAATAGCCGAATTGAAATGTCATAAACGAGCTATTCTGGAACCTTTTTTAGTATGTCTTTCGCCTTTTGCCCCTCATATTTGCGAAGAATTATGGCATCAGATAGGTCATAACAAAACTATAGCCGATGAGCCTTTCCCATCGTACAAGGTAGAATTGACAGTAGATGATACAAAAGTTTATCCGGTTTCATTTAATGGTAAAATGCGCTTTCAAATTGAGTTGCCTATGAATGCAAGTCCAGCAGAATTAGAGCAGGCAATATTATCTGACGAACGAACTCAAAGGTGGCTCGAAGGCAAAACTCCAAAAAAGGTTATTGCAATACCTGGGAAGATTATAAATATTGTGATATAAAAAAAAACGCATAAGCGGTTTTTTTTAATGTGCATGACCATGTTTTAGTTCTTCGGGTGTGGCTTCCCTAACGTTAATTATTTCACCTTCAAAATACAGATCTTCGCCTGCAAGTGGATGATTGAAGTCAACGGTAATAGCTTCATCACTGATTTCAACAATGGTTCCTTCCATTTCATTCCCTTCTTCATCTTTGAAAGGAAGCACAGAACCAACGAAAATATATTCCTGGTCGATGTTAAACATGGAATGAGGAAAATCAATAATGGCTTCTTCATCAACATCACCGTATGCTTCATCGGAGGTGAGTTTGAATTTGAATTTTTCACCAACAGACATACCATTAATTTTGTTTTCGAAGCTTTCTAAAATTTCACCAGTACCAAAAAGAAATTTAAATGGTTCTTCCTTACTAAACTCTTGAATAAGTTCACCATTAAAGTCATTTAAACTAAGTTTAAAAGACAACTCAACTACTTTGTTTCTTGAAATATTCATGAATAAAAAATATTAAGTTATTAATATGGTATAAAGATACAAAATTATTTCAAGTCAAAAAAAATATTTGAAGTTTTTTAACAGTAATTTTATTAACATTGATGTATGGTTGTATTATCTTTACAACAAACATTTTTCAACGATGAACACCATAAAGAAATACATTTTTACCAGAACTTGTTTAGGATGTATATTAGGTGTGATAGGAGGATTTGCTTATTATTATTTTGTTGGATGCAGAACAGGAAGCTGTCCTATTACATCGAATCCTTATATGTCTATGCTATACGGTGCTTTATTAGGTGGGGTTTTATTGTATAAACCACGTAAAAAATCAGAATCTGAATCCGACAATATGGATTAAACAGCTTAAAAGTGCAGACCAGGCAACAACAGCAAGACATAAGAAAAGCATAGATTGAAAAGTTCTTTCAAAAAAACGTACAGCTAAAAAAGTACCGATAGGAATTGATAGAATTATAGGCGTAAGTACTGCTATTCCTAATAATCCACCATTTTTCTTAATCCAGACATAACGACGTTTTCGGCGAAAATTATTTTCTTTATGTATCTTTTTAGGAGAAAAGATGACTTCTTTGAGTTTTTTCAGCTTGGAACGAATTTGTGGGAATTTATATAAATAAGAATGAATAAACCAAAGATACAATTTAATAACATGTTCCCAGAAAAAGGAAAAGAAAAGAACACCACCTATTCCACCGATGCTGGTTAATATAAAGGTAGTGTAGAAAGGAAAATGATATTTATAAGCAAGAGGAAATGCAAATATAAATTTTACACTACTGATTAATAAAATAGAGATAATCTTTCCCAGCATAATTAGATTTTACTTCCATAAGCAAGGTCGCCGGCATCGCCAATACCGGGCACTATATAAGATTTAACGGTAAGTTCTTCGTCAATGGCTGCCGTCCATATACTAATGTTTTTTGCATTCAGTGATTTTTGAAGTTTTTTGATGGCATCTTTACTGATAATAACGGTTGCAATGTGTACATGTTTTGGATTACCACTTGCTAGTAAGGCATTATAAGCTAATATAATAGATGATCCAGTTGCAATCATGGGGTCGCAAAGTATAAGAATACGATTGTCGAGGTTGGGGCAGGAAATGTACTCGAGTTCGATATGAAAAGTACCATCTTTGCTGTATTTTCTAAAAGCACTGATAAATGAATTGTCGGCACTATCGAAATAGTTTAAAAATCCTTGATGTAGTGGCAGTCCTGCTCTTAATATGGTGGCGAGCACGGGTTTTTCGTCGGGGGTGTTGACCGATGCAATGCCTAAGGGGGTTACTACTTCTTTTTCACTGTATTCTAATGTTTTGCTGATTTCGTATGCAAAAATTTCGCCTACTCTTTCAAGGTTGCGTCGAAATCGCATACTGTCGGTTTGAATTTGTTCGTCTCTTAATTCTGCAATAAATTGATTAAGAATTGTTTTTTGTTCGCCTAAATTAATTATGTTCATATATTTATGTTTGTTTTATCCAACGTAAATAGAAGGGTAATTGGTTATAAGTAAGACTACAATAGTTGGTGGGTAGGGCACCAAAACCGCTGTAAAATCGCGCTAATCCTGGAATCATAGAGCCTTCAAAATCGAGCACTAGGTTTTGTTCTGCATGCTTTTTTAAAAATTCATCAATCAGAAAAAACATGGCTCTTCGTTGTTTGCCTTCTGAGTTACTGGCAGCAAATAAAAAATAAGCTTTTCGGTGAGAATACAAAAAAGCAACTGTTGATAAAAGTGATTGATTAGATGAATGAACAGAATAAATATTTGCAATTTTGGCTTGTAGGGCAAAAGATACTATGTCGTTAATTTTTTTGTAGTCTTGTGTTTTCAAAACGCCTACTTTTTCGTGCAAATTTATACGCACAAAATTAGTAAACGTTTCGGGTTTTATGGAATTAATTTTTAGGATAAAACCTTCTTTTCTTGCTTTTAAAATGTTTCTTTTGTTGTTTGTGCTAAAATTTTTCCAGAGGTAATCGTAGGCAGGTATTAAGTCTAATTCATAGTTGGTTTTTTTTTGAGTGCGAATGTTGTATTTTGTTAGCCAGTCCTGAGTAAACAGGTTATATTTATTGAAATTTAAAGTAAGATAAGGAAATGTAGCTTGTAATAGTTCAAATAATTGATTGGGGTTGCTTAATAATTCAATGTTTTTAGAAAAGATGCCCAATTGTTGTGCAAAAAGGGGTTGCTGAACTATTTTTCTTCCCAAAAAGTTTTTAACAGGTAAGGGTAATACGGCTTCGTAATCCTTATATATGAGAGCTTCCCAGTCGGGACTAATAATATCGAGATACCACGAAAAAGCATACACCGAACCATTGGTTGCTGTTAGCACAGTTTTATCCCACTGTTCTTTGTTAATGTTGTGATGTGGAGACCATTTCCAACTCATACTGCTGCTTTTTCGATGATTTTTTGATAATTAGAACGAAGGGTTCCTGTCATTGGCAAGGTTTCATTGTGCCATAATAGTACAAATGTGCCATGGTATTTTTTTATTACATCTATAAAAGAATGGGCTTGATTTACTGCTTCTTCATTTTTTGGAAGATGTTTGTCCATAAAAGGAACCGTGTAAATTTTAAGTGGACTTACAAAATTGTTTTGTAGGTCAAAGAAATAAAATGGAGTACATGTTCCCGATCTAAATCCAGTGCATTGCGAATAGAGCATTGAATAATCTTCCAGAACGCCGATTTCGATTAATGACTTATAAGAATAAGGTATTTTGAAGCGAAGAAAATGAAAACGATTTTTTACAATTTTTGATCCAATGATTTTTTCAAGTTGATTTTTCTCGGATGCAACAGAATGTTTTTCGTAAGAGTAATATGAAAGATGAATACCAATATCGGCATTTTGCGATAATGTTTGAACTGTTTTGATGAATAATGGATGATGAGGGGCCAAATTTCTGTCGTATTTGGTTTTAGTTGATGTTAATATGAAAAAAACTGGCTTTACCTGAAATAGTTTATTTGTCTGAATGATAAAGTCGTAACTATCGAATGGATCTGGTTTTTTTGATATATAGTATCGAAGTCCATTCAAAGCTAATTCAGAGCGATTGAACAGTAATGCTTTGTGAAGGTTAAATATATTTTTGAAAAATGGCTTTCCTTTACATGCAAATAAATTGTCAATATCTATAGTTGAAACAAAATTGTATCGTGGATATTGAACAGCTAAGTCAGCAAAAGACTTTTTTAGAATGTCAACAAATCTGTTAATCCAGACATTCACAATAGGTGTATTGAGTAAGTTATTTTTATAAAGCCATGATTGTTGTGGAATAAATCTTGAATGTTTGTCTGTTGTTTCAAGAATATATTCTTCATATCGGGTAATAAGCCAGAATACCGCAGATGGCAAATCGAAAGGTAGTAAAGAATGTTTGTGTTCAGACGGAAAAAGTATTTTACCCCATTCGTCATGAAAGGATTCTGTATGATGATGTTGTATGGTTTCTTCGTTAAGCAATCCAGATGCCCAAAGCCATGTTCCATTAAATTGCTTCTGGCTTGAGTATTCAAATTTTGGTCCCAGGTATTGTTTATATTCGTCAGAAAAAGAAGTAATTCTGTATTCAATAAAAGTTGCTTGTTTAAAAATGAAATTCCATGTGTATTCTATACGTCTGGTTTTATTTGGCATGTAGATAAGAATCATAGGATAGTCCCTTCGTCTGCAAAACTATAGTAATTATATTGTGTGATAATAAGATGATCCAGAAAACGTATTTCTAAATGTTCGGCGGCAGTCTTTAATTTTTGTGTCAATTTTTTGTCTTCTTCGCTTGGTTCTGTGTTTCCAGATGGATGGTTGTGAGCAATAATGATAGCTGTTGCATTGTCGTATAGTGCCTGTTTCAATATTGAACGAATATCAATAACAGTAGCAGTAAATCCACCTTTGCTTATTTGATAATAATTTATCAGTTTGTTTGCCTGATTTAGAGTTAGCAGCCAGGCTTCTTCGGTTGTACTATCGCCAAATAAGGATCGCAGAAATTCGTAAACAGTTCTGCTGCTTTTGAACTGGGGGAGTTCTATGGCTTTTTCTTGCAGTCTGCGGTTTCCTAATTCCATGGCAGCCATTATAGTAACGGCTTTGGTAATTCCTAAACCCGGAATGTGGTTGTACTTTTCTAAATCGAAAGTAGCCAGCTTATTCAAATTGTCTTGAGCTTCTTTTAGTAATTGTCGGGCTAAATCGACTGCTGTATGTTTTTTTGTACCTGTACGAATAAGAATAGCTAATAATTCGGCATTGCTCAAAGATCTTGGTCCATGTTTTACAAGTTTTTCTCTTGGACGGTCATCTTCTGCCCAATCTTTTATGGTACTGTATTTTTGTTGGTTCATAAAATAAAAAGTCTCCCAAATTTAGGAAGACTTTTTTATATATATAGATTTTTGGGAAAGCTTTTTTATGCAAGCGACTGTACGTGTTTTGCTAATTTTGATTTTAGGTTAGAAGCTTTGTTTTTGTGAATTACATGTTTTTTTGCTAATTTATCGAGCATACTAACAACTTTTGGAAGTAATTCCATTGCTTCTTTTTTATCTTTTGTGTTACGGAGTTTTTTTATAGCATTACGGGCGGTTTTTGCATAATAGCGGTTTTGAATTCGACGAGCTTCGCTCTGACGGATGCGTTTTTCTGCTGATTTATGATTTGCCATTTCAACTATGTTTTTAAATTTTGCAGCCCGTAGGGGAATCGAACCCCTGTTTCAAGAATGAAAATCTTGCGTCCTAACCCCTAGACGAACGGGCCGTGTTTTTCCCTTAATTTGGGAGTGCAAAGTTATAAGGTTTATTTTTTATTTCCAAATTTTTTTCTTCTTTTTTTTGATGATTTATTGTCAAAGTTAATATCGACTGTACCTGTTTGAAAATCACTTTGATTAAGCAGAGTGGTTTTTATTTCAGGAATAATTATGGATTGAATATCTGGTTTATTTCCCTTACTGTTTTCTTGTATTATGTAATTAACCTGTTCGAGCGATAGTGTAATAAGATCAAGGGCAGCGTCTTTTTGCCTTGAATACCAGAATATTGCACGGAATATATCAATTTTTTGGCAATAGAGTTCTCCATCCATTAAATATAGCGTTTCGTATGTTTCGGGAAAGAATTTTCGGGCATCTTCGTACACATCTAGCTCATAATTTAAGCAGCATTTAAGTTTACTACATTGTCCTGTGAGTTTTTGAGGATTTGGAGCAAGTTCCTGAATTTTTATGGCGCTGGTTGCAACACTTACAAAGTCTTTCATCCATGTCGAACAACAGAGTTCTCTTCCACAAGAACCAATACCTCCAATACGACCTGCTTCCTGACGGGCACCAATTTGCTTCATTTCAATCTTTACTCTGAATTCTGCTGCTAAAATTTTGATTAATTCCCTAAAGTCAACACGGTCGTCGGCAATGTAATAAAAAATAGCTTTTGATTTATCTCCTTGATACTCAACATCGCCAATTTTCATTTCTAAGCCAAGCGATTTTGCAATTTGTCTTGATTTTATCATGGTTGAATGTTCAAGAGAGATGGCTTTTTCCCATTTTTCTAAGTCAGCAGGACGAGCTTTCCGATAAACTTTTTTCTGAATATCTTCGATTCGTTTGCCATATACTCGGATTTGCTCATAAACAACTTCTCCTGTTGCGTTTACAATCCCTATGTCGTGACCTATGGCGGCTTCTACAGCAACAATGTCCCCTTTTTTCAAAGGTATTTTTGATGGGTTGATAAAGAAATCCTTACGAGTATTTTTAAAGCGTACTTCTACAATATCAGGGATAAAGGAAGAAACGGGATAATCGGCTAAATAATCCTGAACATCAAGCTTTGCACAAGACGATAAGATTTCACAATGTGGTTCGTTGTTTTTGTTGCAAAAAACACAACCTCTTGAATAACATGTATTTTGACTCATATCGTGGTTCGTGTGAATTTCTTGCAAAGTTAATGTATAAAAACCTGTTAAAAAAATTTGAAATTAAAAATCAATTCCATTAACTTCGTGAAAAAAATTAGAATATGAAAGTCATCATTAATGTTGCTGTTTTGCTTTGTATAGTTATTTCAACAACTGCTCAGAAAACTGAATTTAAAGAACCTGCCTTGCCAATAGATAGCGCAACAAAAACCATTACTTATTCAAAAGTCTTGGCTATTCAAGCCAATAAGGATTCTTTGTTTAAAAAGGGTAAAGCATGGTTTTATAGTTATTTTAAAAATCCAACAGGAGTTATTCGTACAGAAGATATTACGAATGGTCAGATTTTGGGCAAACATCAAATAAAGGTTTTAAATCCACCTGATAAAAATAATGTGCAGACGATGAGAGGTATTGTTCAATATACAGTGAATACTCAGTATAAAGATAATAAGGTGCGTATTGTGGTAAATGAAATCAATTTAAAAGAAACTTCTTATACTCCTATCGAAAAATGGTTAGACAAGTCGGCTCCCGGTTTCAATACAAAAAATTATTATTATCTTGAGCAAATAGATAAAGAAATACAAGCATTGCTGAAAAACTTTGAAGAATTTATGACCAAGCCTTACTCTCCCAAAAAGGAAGAATGGTAATGTCTATAACTAAGGCTCAAATAAAACTCATTCGTTCGCTTGATCAAAAAAAGTATCGTCAGGAAACGTCTCTCTTTATTGCAGAAGGAAAAAAAGTAGTTAAGGAATTTATACAGCATCAATGGAAACCTTATTTAATCATTGCAACTGAAAAATGGGCTTCAACTAATTCGGCAATTGGAAGTGTTGTCGTTGTAGAACCGGAAATTATTCAAAAAATTACTTTATTAAAAAGCCCGCCAGAAGTAATAGGTGTTTTTTATCAAAAAGAGAGTAAAGTTAGCAATATTCATAATTCGCTGGGCATAGCTTTAGATGAAGTTCAGGATGCAGGAAATGTAGGGACCATTATGCGTTTGGCACTTTGGTTCGGGTTGGATTATATGGTTTTAGGTAATGGTTGTGCCGACCGTTTTAATCCGAAAGTTATACAGGCTTCAATGGGAGCTGTAGCTTCATTACCTTGCATACAAGTCACTTTGAATGATTTTTTCGAGAAACATAAGGAATTACCTGTTTATGGAACCTTTTTGGAGGGAACACCAATACATAAAACTAAGTTAACCAGCAATGGGGTTATATTATTAGGTAATGAAGGAAAAGGAATTAATAAGTTATTGGAACCTTACGTGAAACATAAAATTTTCATACCACCTTTTTCAAAAAAGAATAAGCCTATAGATTCGCTTAATGTTGCCATGGCTGCTTCAATTGTTTGTTATGAGTTTAGAAGAGGAAAATGCTAAGCAGACAAAAGGAATGAAATAATGTTCATCAAAAAAAAAACTAAAAAAAGGGTTTCAGTGGAATTACTGAAACCCTTGATTTTTCATGGTCGGGGTGGACAGACTCGAACTGACGACCCTCCCGACAAAGTCGTGATGCGCTAGACAAAATGCAA
>FWWL01008154.1_pt1 | contig 13673 bp, 10 predicted proteins | sample 2228331 | NCBI WGS metagenome assembly FWWL01 (sample SAMEA103939775, study PRJEB20133) | metagenome | reverse complement strand
CCCGACCTGGATGCGTTGGAGGAGGCGGTGCGGCAAGCCCTCAAGAGCCTGGGAGGGATAGAGGTGAGAATCTAATGCAAAGGCACTTAGTGGTCTGAACCGCGTACTCCCCGTTGAGGTCGAAGATAAGGAACCCCGTTTCGGGGAAGGCGTGGGCCACCAGGGTGATGATCACCTTGTTCTCGTTGCTCTTGCCGAAGCCCGTCTTGCCGAAGTTGGCCGTCCTCCGCCCGCGGAAAAGGGCGGGGTCCACGGTTTTGCCCGCATCTTTATGCTCGGCCCCGGGCTCGTAGCCGCTCCCGTAGCAAAGGTACCCCAACCGGACCCTTCCCCCTGCATTTCCCTCCCCACCGCCTTGGGGAACCCCCACCGTGAGGTCCACCACCCGGGCCAGCTCGGCCTCCGTAAAGGGGTAGACCTCCACCCGGGTGATGGGCGGGATGGTACGGGTGGAGGGGTAGAAGCGGAGATGCCCTTCCTCCTCCCCCAGGGCCCCGAGGATCACCAACACGAAGTGGAGGAAGTTATGCTCCTTAGCAGTCCAGACATCCTTCTTCAGGAAATCGGGGTCGTTCATGTGGCCGAGGCCCATCTCCCGAAGGTAGTCCCGTCCGGAAAGAGGGGCATAGTAGGCATCCCGTACCATGGCCACATAACGTCTCCGCCCCCCCCTTTCCTCGAAGACCACTTCCAGGAACTCCCCCAAAAGGGGCTTACGCTCCGCCCCAATCTCCTTGGGGGTGATGAGGAGCACCAGCTCCGTCCAGTACTCCCTCCGGCGGGACTCCACCACCACCCCCAGCTTTTCTTTGGCCGGCACCTGGCCCGTCATACCTGGAGGATCCTCATGTACTTCCACCAGCGCTCCTCAGGAAGCCTTTCTCTTAACCGTTCCATGATGGCCCTTCTCAGCTTTTGCGAGAGCCCCTCTCCAATGGAGGCCCGGCCGTGGGCTTCCTGCAGATACCCCACAGAGCCTCCGAAAAGGGCGCTCCTGGCCTCCTTTAGGACAGCGCCTATGGTCTTTACGCCTTCCTCGTCCACCCTCTCGGGAATGTCCAGAACCGCCACCGCCTGGCCCGGTTCCAGGGTTTCCTCAAAGAGGCGCAGGACATACCGCCTGCCCAGGCTGAAGGTCTGCTCCGCTTCCGCGTTCCATTGGCGCTCGTACTTGTAGGCCTCTTTCATGAGTTCCTCAGGCACACGGATGAGGAAGCGGCCATGCCCCAGCCGGTTTGCCTGGTCTTCCAGCCACTCCGAGATGACCAGGGAGATAAGGCCCTCCTGCACCATCCGGGAGCGCTTGGAAACACCCACGATAAGGGCCCCGCTTTGGGCAAAGTAGTCCTTCAGCTTCTTCCTGAAGCTGTTCTCCACCCCGGTCTGGGCCAGGCGGCCGTCCTTGATGAGGAGAAGCCGGGAAGGCCCCACAGCCCCGGAGAAGCCTTCCAGTATCCAGACCATATACGCCCACTCCAGGACCTCTCTCAAGACCCGGGTAAAACCTTCCAGATCCTTCTGGTAGTACGTCCCGAGGTCCTGGAGCCCAATCTTCGTCCTCCGGGAGAAGACCTGGAGGATCTCCCCTACAGCCCCCCATTCCCCCGAAAACCGGGCCCTCATGGCCTCCCGGGCCCTCTCCCGAAACCCATCCGCTTCTCCTAGGCCTAAGAGGGCCGGAGGGGCGATCTGATCCTCGACGGGAGGGAAGCGGAGCTCCTTTCCGCGCCCTCCCCAGGGAAAGGGCGAGGCGGAAACCCGCACCAACCCTATGGAGAGGAAGGGGTGTTCCCGGAAAAGGATGGACTGCCCTCCATCTACGGCTATGGCCACGGGGATCGGAGGATCTTGGGGGAGGTCAAAGGGGATGACATCCTCCTCCTTCAGGGTCTTTGAGAGATCCTCTACCTTGTCAAAGAACCTGCAGTAAGCATCCACCACCCCTTCGTCTATCCGCTCCAAAAACCTCTCTACCCCGAACGGATTGGAGGGCTCTCCCGCGTAGGGCATTGTCCACCCAAGAACAGGGTAGCACGTCTAGCCGTACCGGTTCCCGTATTTGGGCATCCGCCAGTAGCGCCCGATGAGGGCCCTCTCCTCCTCCGAAAGGAGGGGAAGCCCGGTGGAAGCCTGCAGGGCCTCGAGGCGCTCCAGGATGGCCCGCCTGGCCCCTAGGGTCAGCCTGCCCGGAACCCCATTCGGGCGAAGAACCCGGTTTTCGGGCCGGGCGCAGAACTCCAGGAGCCAGGTTCTGAACTCCAGGAGGGGGCGGTACCGCTCCCCATCCCGGGTGGCCGCGATTCTGGCCAGGGCCTTCTCCTGGCGCACCACCGTGCAGGCCCAGCACCCGAAGCGGGTGTCCCGGCCCCCGTAGACCCCCTCGAGGCCCCCCGTGGGGTAGCCCCAGGAGGGGGCCACGTAGTTGAGGAAATCCCACACCTGGCACTCCCGCCAGAAGGCGATGGGGGCCAGGTAGAGGGCCCCGAGGCGATGGCTCTCCTCAAACCAGACCCCCTGGCCGCACTCTCCACCCCGGGAGCAGGAGAGGTGGAGGCGGGCATCCCGCGCGTCCGACTCCCCGAACCGCACCCCCGTGAGGATGACCGGTTTCCCCCCAAGCCCCCGGACGATGCCGTCCATGGGGGCCACCTTGAGCCGCTTGGTGCACCACCGGAACCGGTTGTGGGGTGGGGGGTAGCCCTTCCCGATGACCTGCACCCAGAAGCTCTCCTCGGGGCGGGGCCGGGCGATGTGCACCCTGAGGGGCGGGTGGAGCCTCCCGAGGGCCTCGAGGAAGGAGAGGGCGTGGGCGTGGAGGGTGGGGATCTCCAGCCCCGTGTCCGCGTAAATCAGGTGGGCCTCTCCAGGATAACCCTTGCTCTTTAGCCATTCAAGTGTCAAAACGGCAAGGGCGGTGGAGTCCTTCCCCCCGGAGTAGGTGAGAACCCAGCGGTCCACCCCCCGGGAGAGGGCCCCCTCCAGGGCCCGGTGGGCCAGGGCCACCGCCTCCTTGAGATCCCCCCCAGACAGGGCCTCCAGGGGAGAGGGGAGGAGGGCCTCAAGGGGAATCGCGCTCATGCCCCTTCTCCTAGGGTGCCGAAGACCCTACTCAGGGTAGGCTCCACCTCACGGAAGACCCCCACCGTTTCCACCGCCGCCCGCACCGCCCGCCCGATGTGCTCCAGGAGCCAACGGGGATTCCCCTCTTCCCTTAGAAGCTTGTTGGGATCCCAGACGATGGCGGGGCCCTTGCCCTGGGGCACCTTCTCCTCCACCTTGAAGTACCGGACGATCCAGGTGAGGGGGTCGTACCCCCCGGGTTGCCAGAGGAAGGCCTCCTGGGGAATCCCCTTGAGTTCCACCCACTCGTTATACTGGAGGGTTCCCTTCTCCCTGTCCAGCCTCATTCGCTCCACCCGGTAGCGGTCGTAGGGATCCTCGGGGGCCTTGGGATCCACCTCCTCCACCAGGGGGTAGGGGTCAAGGCCCTCGTACTCTGCGTGGAGCTTCAGGAGCTTCTTCCCCGCCTCGACCAGGGCCCGGAAGTCTTCAGGGGCCCCGGGAAGGGGGAGCCGGGGCAGGCCGCCCTGTTTGAGGTCCTCCGCGAAGGTTTCCGCGTAGAGGGGGTGGGAAAGGACGGCGTAGACAAAGGCGAAGAGATCCTCAGGGGACACGTCCCCATAACGTTCCTTGAAGAGCTTTAGGGCTTCTGCCTTGATGTTGGAGCGCTTTTCTAGGGTTGGGTTTGAGGCATCCCCAAGGGTAAAGGCGGGTTCGTAGACGTAAAGGGGGAAGAGCTGGGTGCGGGTGACGAAGTCTAGGCTAACAACCACCTTTGTAGCCAAGGCAATGCTCCCTTGGGCTGTTCCTTGGCTGACCCCTATGGCTACGTTCTCCACTTCGGGGGTGGGCCACATGCGGGGGGTTTGGTAGACGCTGTTGTTGAATAACTCGCTGAAGTAAAGCCAGAGGGGCACGAAAGGTCGGTAGTTTGACCGATAGATCCTTTCCCGTTCGTAAGCTTCGGCTTTGCCCCTCAAAAGATCTGCTTTGAGAAATCCATCCCACTTGATGAGGCTTTCGTCTTTCTTATCGGTTTTATCGTTCTCAATCTTCTCTTCTAGATTCTTCTCGGTGATCTCTCCCCTCTTTACCCTCTCCAGGTAGGCCTCGTAGGTGGCGATGAATCGCCTCATATGGCGCTCCAGCTCCGCCCTAGAGGGGTTGAAGGTGTAGGCATCACGGTTAGTTTTCACTCCACCAGATCGCACCTCGAACACCTTCTCCGCCGGTACCATTTGCTCCCATGCCCCGCTGGCCTGCCCCAGCCACTCCTCCAGGGGTACCTCCCGCCAGGGGGTACCAAGGACGGAGCCGCGCTCTTCGACCTCCTTCAGTTTGGCCTCCGCCGAAAGCCTGTCCCTCACCCGGTAGAGGAAGACCTTACCCCGCTCCTGGTGGTCTTTGCGTTTGACCAGGAGGAGGAGGCAAATTCCCGAACGGGTCAGGTTGCCAAATGGGTTTCCCCCCTCATTTCTCCGTTCCTCCCCTTTGGTTCTCGCATCCCCCCGAAGATCGTAGACATAGACCTCGGCGAACTCCTCCACCAGGGAGGCCCGCAAGCCCCGGGCCGCCTTCCCCGCAAGCCAGCCGTTGTTGGTCACCAGGGCGACGACCCCCTCCTCCACCCGGTCGGTGGCCATGCGCAGGGCATGGATGTAAAGGTCGTAGAGGGAGTTCAAAAGCTTGCCCTGTCTGGACTCCCCAGGGGGGAGGAGTTCCCAGAACCGCCGGACGTAGGTCTCCTCTATCCGCTTCCTGATCTTGGGGTAGCGGGCATTCCTCCCCTGCCCCTCTCGTTCGGCCCAGGCTCGCCACGGGGGGTTGGAGAGAACCACCTGGATGGGGCTTTCCACCTGCCGCTTGATGCGGTCGCTGTAGGTTTCGGGGAAGAGGGGGATTTGCGGGAGCCCGCCCTTCTCGTAGGCGTACTCCGCCAGCCGGAAGGAGTCCGCCAGGAGGGCCCCCTCAAAAGGGCGGTACTCCCCGGTGAGATCCAGGGCCTCCGCCTCCACGTTGGCCCGCATCACGTGGTAGGGCAGGAGGAGGATCTCGTTCCCGAACACCTCCCCCCGCTCCAGCTTGGCCCGGGTGCCCTCGGCCCCCAGGTGGTGGAGGAGGCGCACCAGGAAGGTGCCGGTGCCCGCGAAGGGCTCCAGGACGTAGACCCCTTCCCCCTCCAGGCCCCGCCCGAAGTGCTTCTTCAGGAGTTCGTCCGCGCTCCGCACCAGGTAGTCCACCAGCTCCACCGGGGTGTAGGCGATCCCCATCTGATCCGCCACCCGGGAGAAGGCCTTCTTGAAGAAGGTGTCGTAGAGCCTGCGCAGGAAGTCCACCCGCTCCCCCCGGTCGGTGAGGCCCTGGGCTTTCAGGCGCACGCCCTCGTAGAAGCTCTGGAGGGCCTCCGTTTCCCGGGCCACCAGCCCCTCAAAGGTCTGCCAGAGCCCGTCCAAGGCCTCCGTGACGGGGTCCTTCCGGGCCTGCCTGAGTTCCCCGAAGAGGGCATCGAACACCGGCCCGGTGAGGAGGTGCTGCACCAGCATGAGGAGGGCCTCCTCCTCCCCGATCTCCTCGTTCACCACCTGGCGGAGGGCCTGGAGGAGGGCCTCCATCCCCTTCCGGGCCTCGGGGTGTTCCCGGATCGCCCCCCGCAGGACCCCCTGGAGCCGCTCCGCGATCTTGGCCACCTCCTCCGCCCAGTCCTCCAGGTACCTCTCCCCCAGGCCCAGGCGCTTTACCAGCTTGCCCTTGATCACGGGGACGATGGCCCTTAGCTCCTCCCTCTCCAGGAGCCCGTCGAAGAGGAGGGGGGAAGACCCCTGGACATCCACCCTCACCGTGTCCCCGCTCTCCCTTTGGCCCTCGCCCTCCCCGGAAGCCCCCCTCACCAGCACCGCCCGGGTGCGGGCATCGAAGGTCTTGTCCACCGCCCGGAGGGCCGAGAGCACCTGCCACACCGTGCGGTAGCCCGCCCGTTCCAGCTCCGCCCCCTCGTCCTTCCCCCGCACGATGACCGGGAGGATCACGTAGCCGTAGGTCTTCCCCGGAGCCTTGCGCATGGCCCGGCCCACCGCCTGGATCACGTCCACCACGCTGTCCCGGGGGTGCATGAACACCACCCCGTCCAGGGCGGGCACGTCGATGCCCTCGGTGAGCACCTTGGCGTTGGTGAGGACGTGAACCGTGTCGGGCTCCTCTTCTGCAAGCCACCCGAGGAGCATCCGGCGATTGTAGGCAGAGTGGCTTCCGTCGATGTGCCGGATCTCCACCCCCTTGGGATCCTCCTCGGGGAAGAGGCCCGCCTCCCGGGCTGCTTGGGCCACCTTCACCAGCTCCGCCTCCAGGTCTTTGGACTTACGGATGGAGGGGTTGAAGACGATGACCCGCTTGAAGTCCACCTCTTCCCCCTCCACGTGCCCCTGGAGGACCCGCCAGAGCCCGATGGCCTTCAGGGTTTCCTCCACAGGGAGGGCCTGTGCCCTAAGCAGGTAGTGCGAGAGCTTTTCCTGAGCCTCCTCGGGAATGCCGAAGACGATGACCTTGTAGTCCGAGAGGTACCCCGCCCTCACCGCCTCCGCGAAGGTGTACTCGAAGAGGGTGGGCCCGTAGACCTCCTCGTTGTCCATGGAGAAGATCTCCACCTGCACCTCTTCCTGGGGTGGGGCGAGAAGGGCTCCTCTCCTCCTGCCCGAAGCCGCCTCCCCGTTCCCCCCACCCCGCACCTCGTAGACCCTAGGGGTGGCGGTCATGTAGAGGCGGCGGTGGGCCCGGATCCGCTCGTCCTTGTGCACCGCGGCGAAGGGGGACTCCTGTCCCCTGAGCCCGGCCACCGCCGTGCGGTGGGCCTCGTCCATGACCATGAGGGCGAAGGGCCCCACCCCGTGCGCCTTCTGGGCCTGCTCCAGCACCTCCGAGGACTGGTAGGTGGAGAGGAGCACCACGATCTCCTCGGGGTGCCGGGCCCGGATCTCCTTCAGGGCAGAGGCCAGCTCCTCCGCGCGGGTGGTAGGGGGGATGTGGAGGAGGGAGAGCTTAGAGAGGGTGTCCTCGTCCGTCCGCCCTACCCCCTGGTCCGAAACCACCGCCAGGTAGCGCAGGGGCTTCAGGGCGTTCTCCTCAAAAGCCCGCAGGGTCTGGTCCAGGAGGGCGATAGAGGGGGCGAAGAAGACCGCCACCTCCCCGGGGGAAACGAGGGCCTCGATGGCCCGGAGGGCCACCAGGGTCTTCCCCGTGCCCGGGGGCATGATGAGCTTGCCCCGGCCCCCCGCCTTCAGCTTCTCCTGGATCTTCTCCAGGGCCTCCTCCTGGTAGGGGCGGAGGGCCCTCGGCTCCTTCTTCTTCAGGGCCTCCAGGTTCTCAGGATCCAGGGAGTCGGGGTCCAGCCCGGCGAGGAGGTCCTCCTCCTTGAGAACGACCACCCGCCGGGGGAGCCCCGAAAGCTTGTTCTCCGCCTCCGTGGTCACCCCGCTCGGGGCCACAAGGAGGCCCCCTTTGAACCCATAAAGGTCCAGGCTCCCCACGAAGGTGCCCAGGGCCTTCCACCCCAAGGGCTCGTCCCAGAGCTTGACCTGGATCCCCCAGGCCTCCCCGGTTTCCTCCACCCCCACCAGGTCTATCCCCGTGTCCTTGGAGGCAAGACCCCTCTCCCGGGCCCACTCCCCCCACGGGAGCACACGGGTAAAGGTGCGGCTCCACTCGGGGTGGAGTTCCTTCAGAACCTTGCGGACAAAGCGCTCGAAGAGCTTAGGGCCCTCCTGGCCGTACTTTTGGAAGCGTTCATGTAGGAAGCCCTTTGCTGAGGGCTTTAGGGGAAAGAGTTCTTGGAACACACCGACCTCCTTTTGGGGATTCTAAACCTCATATTCGAGACCTAGGCGCTGGGCAAGTCGAGGCCCATTGAGCCAGGTGCAGGTAATAGGATCCACCTCACCAGAAGAAAGCGCTTCGTATAAAGCCTGGAGTCCCTTGACCCCATAGTGCTTCTTGAGGTAGCGTATCCGCCGGTGAAAGATATCTTCCCGACCTCTAGTCAGAGGAGCATAAGCCCGAAGCGCCGCCTCTAGTTGGGCAAGGGAGGAGGGCTGAGGAAACTTATCCTTTCGGTAACTTAGATCCTGGAGCGGGGGAGCACCCGACCTGAAACGTACATCGCTAGGGCTAGTAAGCCTTTCATGAAAATGGCTTTTGGCCCAAGCGTACCAACCGACGAGGGTACCTTCTGCTGTGTGGGCCACCGCTTTCCACTTGCGACCAATATCGAGAGCTTCCCCCAAAATCTCCATCCGTCGAGCCCTTGCAGCAAAGAAAAAGGCTTCTCGCACACGCCCTGGATCTTCCCCTGCCATGATCTTACGGTACAGGAGTTTCCCCGTACCCATGTAGATTGCCACTGCTTGAAGAAACCAAAGAAAAGCCAAAAGGGTTTCTCGGGAAACCCCTTCCAATAGGGAACCTGCTTTCACAGGAATGGCTCCTAGGTGAGCTTCCTCTTCCAGGAAGTCCCATGCAACCCCTTCGACGCCTGCTTCTTCAGAAATACGAGTCATGGAGTCTAACCACCTTTGCATTTCCTGGGTTGTCGGGAGATAGGATGGAGGAACAGGGGCAGTAAAACCTGGGGGAAGAAACGGGCTTAGCTTAAGGATATCCTCATAAACCAGGTAGGCCTGAAAGCGGATAGATCCATCCCTATCCCTAAGGTAGCGAAGGATAAAATCCCATGCCCCATCGGCTTCAGCCATCGTTTGAAGCCCTAAAGGCGCTTCCTCAGGAGGGAGGGAAACCACTTTTTGGCCTTCATGGCTACTGGGGCTAGAAACTTTTGTTTTCAAGGGAAAGATCAGAGCTGGAGAAAGGTCTTCCTCTTCCTCCTCCACATTCCCGGAAAGCTTCTCTAAACTCAGATGCTCCTTGGCTCGGGTAATGGCCACATAGAAGAGGTTCTCCTCCTCCTGGAGCTCAGGGGAAACTTTTGCGGGCGGACCCTCACCCCTAAGCCAGCGCCCTGCGCCTTTCCAGAGGAAGTCCCTCCAGAGGAGCACTCGGTCCCATTCCCGCCCCTTGGCCTTATGGGCCGTAGATAGAACAAGGGAAACCCCCTCTTCCTCAAAGGCGTGCATGGCTTTCACCCGGTCAGCCAACCCCCGGAGGTCGGGGTACTTGCGAGCTAGCTTCAGGAGTCCCTTCAGGAAAGGGTTGACTTGGGCCAACTCCCATGCTTCTTTCCAAGACTCCACAATTAGCAGATCGGGATGTGGGTGCCGCCTTGGAACCCCCTCCTTGAGATCTGCCAGATCCTCTAAAAGCTGAACCACCTCCTTCACACCCCCCACCACATGGGCCTTTCCCCTGGGAAGGTCTTGCCCCAGCTCCAGAAGAGCTTCCAGAAGGCCTAGGTTGGTGCGGGTTAGGACGGTAAAGGGGTAGGAGGGCCTGGCGGAGTTCACCTCCGTGGGCCAATTGGCCTTCCCCACCACCCCCACCGGCCCCTGGCTTTGCCTAGAGGTCACCTCCCGGACAAACCGGGCCAGCCCCTCACCAAATCGGAAGCTCCAGCTCAGCTGGCTTTCCGGCAGGTTTACCCCCGCCATGGCGTTTACCGCCCCTCTCCAGGCGTAGATCTGCTGGCGAGGGTCCCCCACCAGGACCAGCTGGACTTTCCCCTTCCAAGCTTGAAGTATGGCCTGGAAGTTAGGATCTAGGTCCTGCGCCTCATCCACCAGGACCGCATCCACGGAAGGGGGACGATCCCCAGCCCCCCTCTCCCTCCAGAGGCGCACGTATCCGTCGTGGGAAAGGGGGAAGGGATCGTTTTCGTCCACCATGGCCTGCCAGAGTTCCCATACCCCATCGAGGATGTTTTCTATAAGCTCTTCCGCTACCTGTTTCCTTTGGGCCCACTCGCGGGGAAGGTGGTGGGGTTGGGGCCAGGGATCGGTGGAGCGGATAAAGCGTTCCAAGGTCTCCCGCAGCACGTAGGCTAGGACGGGATCCTCTGGGTCTAGACGCTCTTGGACATCGGCGATGCTGACCTTGCCGTCCGACCTCCTCACCTTTTGCTCATAGGCTCGGTTACCTTTTACCACATGGTCGTGGGCAAAGCCGTGTAGGGTTTTCACATAGGTGTTGCGGGGAAACCTGATCTCAGCCTCCTCCCGCACAGCCCGGTTAAAGGCCAGATAAAGGAGACTTTCCCGCAGGCTCTCCTGGGCCAGGTAGCGCAGGGTGGAGGTCTTTCCCGAGCCCGCCACCGCCACCAGCTTGAAGGACGCCCCCGAGCGGAAGCGGCGGAGGGCCGCCTCCTGCTCCGGCGTGGGGGAAAACCCCTTTGGGCCTGACAGCCGCATGGCCTCGGGACCATTCTAACGGCCAGAAGGGGGCCCGAACAGGAAGGCCCCCGGGGGACATCCCCCGGGGGCCTTCCCTAACCCGCCGTTCTCCCAGCCCTTTTCTCCGGTTTACCCCCACTGCCGTGGGGATGATTCTCAGGCAATGTTCTGTACCGACCCTCACCTTGGTTTACCCCCACCTGCGTGGGGATGTGGCCCGGACCGGGAGAACGTTGTCAAGGTGCACAGCCTCCTAGGAGGCTCAAGGGTAATCTAACTCGAAGGATGGTTTTTGTCAAGAGACCAGGGTGGACCCGTCCCTCTCGGGAGGGCGGCTGCTCTTAACCCCCCAAACGCAGAACAAAAGGGACGGTAACGGGCACTTGTGTTGGAAAAAGTTTGATCGCCTCCCCCCGTCCGTGTTACCCTGAGGATAGCCATGCACGGGATTCCTGGAATAAGGGGAACGGCTGGGGTATCTGTGGTCACCGGTGCGGTCGTCTCATTACCCCGTTTTTTTGGAAGAGAAGTTTGTACATAGGAACCTGGATGGGCAGTTTGCGCTGGTTCTGTTCGAGAGCGGGGCCTTCCGTATCGGCACCCTGACCAACCAACGGATCCTCTACCCGGCGTTGGAGGAATACGCGCACCTCCTCCACAGGGGGTAGGTCACCAGGGAGGAGATAGAGCGGATGGGCCGACCCACAGGGTTTATTGATCTCATCCCCGGCCCCTACTGGAAACCCGACGGAGAGGGAGGGTATGAGCCCGTCCCCGTCGAGGAAATCGGTGCCCCGTTTGACCCTGTATTTCTTCTGAACAAGGAGGCGTTTGAACGGGCATTGGGGCCAATCTAGGCCGGCTCCTCCAGAAGGGCCTCCTCCAGGTGGTAGCTGTGCGCCTCCCGCTCGGGGGCGGTCAGCATCCAGTCCAGGAGCTCCTCCAGGGTGGGGAACCCGGGCAACGCCTGGATGACCCGGTAGGCCAGATCATCGATGGGTGCCAGGGTGCCGTAGCAGCCCTTGTACCCCGTGGTGAAGGAGAAGAGGGTGAAGTGCCCGTCCGCGATGGCCTCGGCCCGCCTCCTGACCAACCGCAGCTTGTCCGCGATGGGGTTCATCCCTGTTCCTCCCAGAGAGGGAGTATATCGGCCTGGGGTTTTCCCCCCGGAGCTGCCGGGGGGCAATACAAATTCCCCCCTTTGGGGGGTACCCTCCTAAAATGCCCCTGTGATGAAGTGGAACCGGAGCGTTTGGATCTGGATGGCGGTTTTGATGGCGGCGGTGGGCGCTCTCGGCGCCTACGGGGTGGTCCCGGGGGAGGTCCTCGGGGCCGGGTGGGTGCTGTTTGGACTGGGGGTTGGCCTCAGGCCATACTGGGCCCGTCTCTGGAGCCACTGGGGGAGGTATGTGATGGCCAGGAGGCGCAACAGAATGCTGGATGGGATCTACTTCCAGGTCGTGTAAGGATTTATGTGTAAGGGCCCGTGTTTAATAGGGGGGCACACCTTAGCACGAGGAGGTGCCCCGTGGACCAGGATACCTTGCGGATCTTGCTGAGGGAAGCGGTGCGGGAGACAGTAGCCGAGGTTCTGCAGACGGTTCTGGAGCTGGACCGGACGGCCTTCTTGCAGGTGCACGGGGGGCGCAGGAACGGCTACTACCCCCGCAAGCTGGAGACCACCTTCGGCCAGGTGGACCTGAAGGTCCCTAGGGATCGGGAATCTCGGTATTACCCGGCTTTCCTTAAGCCCTACGTCCGCCGCCTGGTGGACGTGGGGGAAGTGGCGGTAGCCCTTTACGCCGCCGGGGTCAGTCAGCGCAAGGCGGCCGAGATATTGAGCCTGCTCTTAGGCCACCGCTACTCCCACGAGACCCTGAGCGCCCTGACGGACGAGGTCCTGGAGGCGGCAGGAGCCTTCCGCACCCGGCTTTTGCCCGAGGAGATGGCCTTCGTCTACCTGGACGGGCTTTCCCTAAAGGTCTTCAGGGAAGGAGAAGGGATCGTACGGGAAAGCGTGTATGTGGCCCTGGGCATCGCCCCTGATGGGGAGAGACGGGTCCTGGGGTTCTGGCTTTTGCCCACGGAGAGCGCCCTGGGATGGGAGGGGGTCCTGGGGGAGCTTTGGCAGCGGGGCCTGCGGCGGGTGTTGCTCTTTGTCACCGACGGGCTGCCCGGGCTTCCTGAAGCGATCCGCAGGGTCTACCCTCAGGCGGAGTGGCAGCGGTGCGTGGTGCACGGGGTGCGGTGGAGCCTGTCCCAGGTGCGGGCGCGGGACCGGGCCCTGCTGGCGGAGGACCTGAGGCGGGTGTACGGGGCGGAGAGCAGGGATGAAGCCCTTAGGGCCTTGGAGGAGGTGAAGGCCGCCTGGGGTTCGCGGTACCCGGGGGTGGTGGGGCTTTGGGTACAGGATTCGGGGGCCTTCCTGCGCTTCTACGGGTACCCCAAGGTGCTTTGGCCGTACTTGCGGAGCACCAACCTGATGGAGCGGTTTATCCGGGAGCTACGGCGGGGGACGAAGGTGCGGGACCACAAGTTTCCTAAGGAAGAGGCGGTGTACAAGCTTCTTTACCTGGAGTCGGAGAGGCAGGCTGCTTCGCGAAGCGAACATCTTGCAGGGAGGTGGGCAGAACGGAAACTAAAGGGGTTCTCGGAGGTGAAGGAGGTGCTGGAGAAGATGCTTCAGGAGCGGTATGCCCCCCGCACACAGACTCTTACACATAGCTCTTGACACGACCTACTTCCACTTCGATGAGGGGATCAACAGGGCGTTTTTTAACGTTGGGTTTGGCATCGTGCAGAGCCTCGATGGTGCCGTTCCCAAAGAAAAGCTCGTTGCGCGTCTGGCCAACGTTTATCGGAACCTGATCCAGGTTCTGGCCGATTCGTTTGTTGAGGAGGCCACCCAATCTGTGGAACAGATCGCAGAAAAAGTGATCGCGGATCTGGAGCGGCGTGGGCACGTGCGTCTGGAGGAAAGGGGGCGCGCGCACAGGCGGTAAGTACGGACATAAACTGAGGGCCCTGGGCCAACCTGCCCAGGGCCCTGTAACCTTTGGCCCAGCCCCTACCAGACCTCCTCAGGACCCTCCCGCTCCGGCAGGGCGAAGGATCCTCAAGGGCACATCCCGCCAGAAGTCCCGGCTCTCCCAATACTGCAGGCTCCCGTAGGCGCAGAGCGGTCGTGTCAAGAGGTTTGTGTAGAAGTTTGTGTACGAGGGGCATACCGCTCCCGTAGCATCCTTTCCAATACCTCCCGCACCTCAGCAAAGCCCTTCAGTCTGC
>FWWL01007195.1_pt1 | contig 13675 bp, 9 predicted proteins | sample 2228331 | NCBI WGS metagenome assembly FWWL01 (sample SAMEA103939775, study PRJEB20133) | metagenome | reverse complement strand
CGTGCCAGGGGAGTTGACGCTTGCCGAATACGAACGCATCGCCCACACCTTGCCGCCGCTCGAGCGCATATTCTTCACTGGGGGTGAAGCTCTTCTCCACCCCGAATGCGCGGCCATTGTTTCTCTCCTCGGTTGCGCAACGGGAGCAGCGCGTCTCGGGCTTATCACGAATGGCTTCTTGCCCGATCGTGTCGAACAGTTTGTTCACTACGTCCTTGCCAGCCGTGTGCCTGGGATTCTGGACATCCTTGTATCGCTCGATGGCCTCGAGGCCACGCACAACGACATCCGACAAAATGCGCGGGCGTGGGAACGCGCCAATGCCACGCTCACTTGCTTGGAAGAATTGCGCCAGCGCTATGGCGAGCGCCTCCAGTTCGGGGTCATCACAATTCTCACCTCTCGCAACTATCAAGAGCTTGAGGAGCTAGCCTGGTACGTCGAGTCGCATTATCCGCATGCGCGCCAGGGGTTTGAATTTGTGCGAGGGACAAACTTTAGTCTCTGGGGGCTCGCCGCCGAGCACCGTGCCGACTTCAACCCGCCGGAAGATGCGCTTCCCCCTCCCGAAGCCTGGGATAACATTTTAGCGACCCTTGATCGCATCAACCGCCGTCGCGGCATCGGGAACCATGCGTTTCATCTCACGCTTCATTTCGCCGTCGAAATGTTGCGCACGAAGCGCAAACTTGTGGCCTGCGTTTCGGCTGGGCAGAATGTGGCCGTTCTCTATCCCACAGGAGAGTTGGCCGTGTGCGAGTTTTCAAAACCGTTTGGTAACATCCGCGATTACGATCTCAATTTTGAGCGCGCCTGGAACTCTCGAGAGGCCGAAGCCATGCGCAAGGCCACGAGCCGTTGCTGGTGCACGCATGGCTGCTATCTCTCGAAGAACATCGAGTATTCGCTTGCAGGGCTTGCCGCGATGCTCCGCAAATTGTAGCCGCCATGGCTACAGCCGACATTTCTGTCGTTATTGTCACGCACGAGCGCCGCGGTGATCTCGAACTCGCGCTGGAAAGCCTTGCGTGCCAGAAGGGAGTGGCGCTGGAGGTTGTTGTCGTGGACAATGGCTCCACGGATGGCACCGTCGAATGGTTGCGTAGCTGGCGCAAACTCCCCGTCATCCTTCATGCGGCCCCCACGAATCTCGGGGCCAGCCGCGGACGCAACATCGGCATCCGCCTTGCCCGCGCCCCCTACGTTGCTTTCATGGATTCCGATGCTGTGGCCCTCGACGTGGATTTGTTGGCGCGCCTACTGAGAGCTCTGCGTGAGGATCCGAAGGCGGCTGCGACAGCGCCGGCAATTTATGAAGATGCTGAGCGCCAACGCCTCTGGTTTTTGGCCGGCTACCCCGACAAAGGGGGCTATCACGATCCCATCCGAAGCCGTCGCGAGTGGGAGAACTGCCATTACATCTCCACGTGCTTTAGCTTGTGGCGGCGTGAGGTCCTTGAGGAGGTGGGGGGGTTCGACCTCGCCTATCCTTACATGTTTGAGGATATCGATTTGTGCGCGCGAGTGCGTGATCGCGGCTGGCATTTTCGTGTGCTCCCCGATGCGGCCGCGCAACATCGCTTGTCGGCTACCGGACGCCTTCGCCCCGCCGATACATTTGCCCATCGTCTCTACATGGAATGGGCGCTCAACCGCTTCTATGTCCTGCGGCTGGGCGTTAAAGGGTTTCTTCGGCGGTGGCGTTGGTGGCTCACTCCCGAGGGCCGTGACTGCCGTCGCATAGCCTACATCGATTTCCACCTCACTCCCTGGCAGCGGTTTCTTCTCTTCTGGTGGACCCCCGCCACCACTCTCTTGAAATACCCCATCTGGCGCCTGCGCCAGAAACGCACCTCCCCATCGCCCTAGCATGGTGACTTCAAGCAAACGCGTGCACCTCCGTGTCTGGTGATAACCAACGGGAAACGCGCCTCTTTCGTTTCATTTTTTCTCGCTCTTGACATGGTTACCCTTATGCCTGTTTGTGGGACACAACGATGCCTATGACCGGACGTGAGCCGGTTCAACACAGGCCGGAGGCGGGCAAAAAGAAAACGTGAGTGACTGCATGACAAAGCCCCTGCAAAGTCTCAGTATATTTTTCCCCTGTTACAACGATGGCGGCACCATCGGTTCGCTTGTTATAGCTGCGTGGGAAACCGCTAAGCAAGTTGCTGACGACTACGAAGTCATCGTCGTCGATGACGGAAGTACGGATATGAGCCGCCTAGTGTTGCAACAACTGCAAAAGGAGTACCCCGAGCATCTGCGACTCGTATTCCACGAGCACAACCGGGGTTATGGAGGAGCTTTGCGCTCCGGCTTTTCAGCATCATCGAAGGAGTGGGTGTTCTATACGGACGGCGACGCTCAGTACGATCCGCGAGAACTCTTGCGCCTCGTTGAAAAGGTACGCCCCGACGTTGATGTTGTCCAAGGATTCAAGATCAAGCGTCATGATCCTCTGCATCGCATCATCATCGGTCGGGTGTATCACTGGATTGTGAAAATTCTCTTCAATCTCAAAATCCGCGACGTCGATTGTGATTTTCGACTGATCCGAAAATCAGCACTCGATCGCATTCGGCTCACGCAAGACAGCGGGGTCATTTGTCTTGAGTTGGTCCGCAAGCTTCAAAGTTCAGGCGCCCGCTTTGAAGAGGTCGGCGTAAGCCATTTTTTCCGGACCTATGGCAAGTCACAATTTTTTAACTTTCGCCGCATTTTTGCCGTTGGCGTCGGTGTGATGCGGCTCTGGTGGCGCCTTATGATTTTAAGGGTGAGTGATTAGCCATGACCTCTCAGCTCGTTCAAACGTTACGCCACGAGGACCCTGTGCGACTGGATGTGTTGCAGCAGTTCTACGCCGGAAAACGTGTGCTCATCACGGGGGGCATGGGGTTCATTGGAAGCAACCTTGCCATTGCTCTCGTCGATCTTGGGGCTGATGTTCTGCTTGTGGACTCCATGATTCCCGACTACGGGGGAAATCTCTTCAACATCGAGCCCATTCGTGATCGCGTTCGGGTCAATTTTTCGGATGTTCGCGATCGATCCAGTCTGAACTATTTGGTTCAGAACCAGGATCTCCTCTTTAACCTAGCGGGAACTCTCAGCCACGTCGACAGCATGAAGGATCCCTTCACGGATCTCGAAATCAATTGTGTCAGCCAGCTGTCGATCCTTGAATCGTGCCGCCGCTACAATCCTTCAATCAGAATCGTCTTTGCCGGCACACGCGGGCAATACGGTCGCACCGGCGGCATACCCGTCACTGAAGACACCCCTATGCGCCCAGTCGATGTAAACGGAATCAACAATATAGCAGGTGAGGCCTACCATCTTCTCTACAACGACGTGTACGGCATTCGAGCGTGTTCGCTACGCATGACCAACACTTTCGGCCCGCGCCACCAGATGCGCCATCCACGCCAAGGTGTCCTTAACTGGTTCCTGCGTCAACTCATCGATGGGGAAAAGATCCGCCTCTACGGCACAGGCACGCAGGTCCGGGATATCAACTACGTCGCGGACGTCGTCGAAGCTCTTCTACTGGCGATGGCTCACGAAAGCACATGGGGAGAAGCGTTCAATCTCGGCGGTGATCCGCTCAGCCTCAAGCAGTTCGTTGAGCTTGCCATTGAAGTCAACGGAGGTGGCGAGTACGAACTCATTCCCTTCCCTCCAGACGTCAAAGTCATCGAGCCAGGCGACTATATTGCCGACTACTCAAAGTTCAGCAAGCTGACGGGTTGGAAGCCACGCGTGAGTGTTCGCGAGGGCATCCGCCGCACCCTCGAGTATTACCGTGCCTACAAGCTTTGGTACTGGGGAGACCCGCAGTCGGATCCTGTGGCGCTCACCCTAGACCGTGTGCCCGAAGGAGCCTGACCATGCGTGTGCCATTCGGAGATCTCGCTCGTCAATTCCAACAGCATCGCGAGGAATTCCAAGCCGCCATCAATCGGGTTTGCGAGCGTGGGTGGTTTGTCCTCGGCGAAGAAGGGAAAACCTTCGAGCGCGAATGGGCAGAGTTTGTCGGTGCTGTCGAAGCCGTCGGCTGCGGCTCCGGGACGGAGGCTATCCACTTGGCGCTATGGGCTCACGGTATTCAGCCGGGCGACGTGGTCGTGACGGTCCCCAACACCTGTGTCCCCACTGTGGCAGGCATCTCCCTCGCGGGCGCGCGGGTGGTTCTTTGCGACGTCGATGAGCACACCGCCCTTATGTGCACCGACGCACTGCGCGACATCCTCGAATCGCATCCTGTCAAAGCCGTTGTGCCCGTGCATCTCTATGGCACGCCCGCCAACATTTCTCGGATCGCCGGCCTAGCCGCGCAATATGGCGCCATCGTCATCGACGACGCTGCCCAAGCTCACGACGCACACTACCGTGGTCGATCGGTGGGGGGGCAAGGCTTCACCACGTGCTGGAGTTTCTACCCCTCGAAAAATCTCGGCGCTTTTGGTGATGCTGGAGCCGTCACCACTCATTCGCCGGAAATCGCCGAGCGCCTGCGCATGCTGCGCAATTACGGCCAGGAGAAACGCTACTATCACAAGATCCAAGGCACGAACAGCCGCCTCGACGAGATTCAGGCGGCCATCCTGCGAGCAAAACTTCCGCACCTGCGCTCCTGGACTCAGCGCCGCACCGCCATTGCCCAACGCTACCGTGCGGCCATCACCAACCCACTGATCCGCTTCCTGTCGCTGCCACCCGAGGTTGTCCCCTGCTATCACCTTTTCCCCGTGCGCGTCGCCCAGCGAGATGCGTTTATGCGCTTCATGGCTGAGCGGGGTGTCGATTGCCTTGTGCATTACCCTGTGCCGATCCACCTCCAGGAGGCTTATCGCCACCTCGGATATCGGGAAGGCCAATTCCCGCGCGCAGAGCGCCTTTGCCGCGAGGTTGTTTCCTTGCCCATGTTTCCTGAGCTCACCGACGTCGAAGTGGATTACGTCATCGAGTGCGCGAATGCTTTCCAGGGATAAAGCCGTGGGCCGACCGTGGTCCTCTTGAGTGAGGCTTTACCCCACCTGCGCTGCCTAATAACCCCAAAAGCTTTCGCGGCTACCAAGACTGACGCTACGCGAACGCCGCGACGATTCTCGTGTCGCGGCTTGCCCTCATCCGCCGGAGGGGCCTGGTTGCGACGCGATATGGGCTGCTCGCTAACCCACCCCTGAAACAAATCCATGACTGATGGGTGGGGTCTCCATCGGGGCGGAAAGGAGGGGTGACGGGAAGAAACCGTGAATGCCCTTGCTTGCCTGCGATGCCCCCCATCCTCGCCACTAGGGGCAAAGGAGAATGCTCGTAGGTTCCCTCATCGGAGAAAAGCGCAGCGGCGACAGCGGCACAAATTCGTGTCAATATATTAGAAAACTAACAAACGCACTGTCGTCGCTGAGAAAATGCCGATGCGCCCCCCGCCACTCGTCATTTCTTCTTGCGTTGCTTTTGTCGCCGGATCTGTTGCTGGCGCTGGCGCCGCTCGAAAAGCTTGCGTTGAATGCGCTTCTCCCGTTCGCGCGCGGAAAGATTGCTTCCCGTGATGCTGGCTGGGGCCCCGTCCGTGCCCGCTGCGCGTGCTCGGTCCTGCAACTTCATGACGCCCTGCATCATTTTGCGGGCGTGCTCGAATTGCTGCAACAAGGCGTTGATGTGTTGCGGTGTCGTTCCGCTTCCCTTGGCAATGCGCAGCTTGCGCCGCCCATCGATGATCGAAGGGTTGCGCCGCTCCTCGGGCGTCATCGAAAGGATGATCGCCTCGGTGCGCTTGAGCTCGCTTTCTGGAATGTCGATATCCTTGAGGGCGCTCCCCACACCCGGCAAAAGCTCTAGCAGACTGCGCAGCGGCCCCATCTTCTTGAGCTGCTGCATCTGATTGAGAAAGTCTTCCAGATTGAAGCTTGCCGTGCGCATCTTGCGCGCCAGGTCGGCAGCCTGCTTCTCGTCGAAGTGTTCCTGGGCCTTCTCAACGAGTGAAATCACATCGCCCATGCCCAGGATGCGGCTCGCCATGCGATCCGGGAAAAACTCCTGAAGATCCTCGAGGTGCTCACCGGTGCCAATGAACTTCACAGGTTTGCCCGTGATCGTGTGGATCGACAGAGCCGCACCGCCCCGCGCATCGCCGTCCATTTTTGTCAGGCACACGCCATCGATCCCGACTTTCTCGTGGAAGGTGCTCGCGCTGGTGACGGCGTCCTGCCCAGTCATGGCATCCGCCACAAGAAAGGTAAAGAAGGGCTTCACGGCGTCCTTGATGGCCGCGAGCTCGTCCATGCGCACCTCATCGATGTGCAGGCGGCCTGCCGTGTCCACAATGATAAGGTTGTGGCCGTGCTGGCGCGCGTACTCGAGCGCAGCCTTGGCAATCTCCGGCGCCGGCTTGTCCGTGCCCTGACTGAAGACGTCCACGCCCGCCGCTTCCCCCACCACATGAAGCTGATGCACCGCCGCCGGCCGGTGAATGTCGCAAGCCACCAAGAGCGGCTTCCATCCCTCCTTGGCAAAGCGCTTAGCCAGCTTGCCGCAGAAAGTCGTCTTGCCGCTTCCCTGAAGGCCCAGCATCAGGATGACGTGCGTGCGGCCCGGCTCGAGGCGAAAGGGCGGATTGTTCCCGCCCAGGATCTCGACCAGTTCGTCGTAAATAATCTTCACCATCTGCTGGCCGGGGGTCACCGACGTCAGCACTTCGGTCCCCAAAGCCTTCTCCTGCACCCGCGCTAGGAAGTCCTTGACGACCTTGTAGTTCACGTCGGCCTCAAGCAGCGCCATCTTCACGTCGCGCATGGCCTGCTTGACATTGGCCTCGGTGATCTGTCCCTGCCCGCGCAGGTTCTTAAAGACCGACTCGAGTTTTTCCGTTAAGCTCTCAAACATAGCGTCAACTCAATCTTGCTCATTCCCACGGCACTTATTCGCCCCATGCGCGAAAAAAGCTCGTCTGCACATGCAAAGGATGCACTCGAGCTATAAGCTTCGCGCGGCCGTCGCTCGTGTGTTAAAAAACATGTAGCAGCGGCGACACAACTTCTCGCAACTCGCAGTACGAGCGGAAATTCTTGCCCCCCGAGCCTGCTCTTACGCTGTCTCGGCCACGGCTTCGGTGGATTCTTCACCGCGCGGCGGAATGAGGGTGCGCCACGTGATGAAAGCCTCAACAACGAGCCACAAAGCCAAGCCAATGAGCGAAATGATAATGACGAACTGAAAATGGTGAATGAGCTCAATGCGTAGGCCTGATTGCCAACGGGCGAAATAAGGGCCGAGCATGAGGACGAGGCTCCAAAGCGTGACCAACATCATAAAGACAGCAGGCCAGAGCGTCAGCCACCATGCCATGCGTTTGCGGGCCAGCCACACCGTCACACCCAGCAGCGTGAGCGCGGCCAAAAGTTGGTTCGAGCTGCCGAAAATGTTCCAGAAGACCTTCCAGAGCGGCATGGCGCGCCCATCAACATTCACCCGCGGCAGCCCAATCGCGATGGCTGGAAGCACAAGGCAAACCAAGGTGGCGATGGCCGCTTGGCGGCGCGTCGTCCAGCCCACCAGCTCCATGAGCACGTAGCGCGCAAGCCTCGTGCAAGCATCCAGCGTATCAAAAACAAACGTCGCAAAGCAAAGAAGCGCGAATTGGTAGAGTACGCGCAAAGCATCGGTGCCGGCGGGAAGAAGAGGCGAGAGAATTTGGGCTGCATATCGAGCAATTCCCTGGGCATACACGGCGTCGGGCGAGCTTTTTTGCGCCTGGGGCGACAGAATCATCAGTGTCGTGAGGCTCAGGACCGCAAAGAATCCCTCCAGGAGCATCCCGCCATAGGCCACCACCTTTGCGTCGCTTTCGCGGTCCAACTGCTTACTCGTTGTGCCGCTTGCCACGATGCTATGGAACCCCGAGCAGGCCCCGCAAGCCACAGTAATGAAAAGAATAGGCAGGAGCGGAAGCGCGCCACCAAAGGGATCCTTCGCGTTCCACCCTTTGAAGGCAGGCGCTTCGATATGGAAGTTCCCTGCCAGGCTTCCTAAGAGGAGTCCTGTCACCCCAACCCCCATCACGATATAAAGGAAGTATCCACCGAGTTCCCCGCGAGGTTGGAGAAGAAGCCACACGGGCACCATGGCCGCCACGAAACAATAGCCGAGCAAGATGTAGCCCCAGACTTGTTGAACCAGTTGCGGATCTGCCCCCGGCAACAACTTCCCCAAGTCGAGTGGAAGCCATGGCCCCACGATAATTGCCACGCCCACCAAGGGGAGAAAGATGAGCTTGGCTCGCACTGGACCCAGTTTTGTATATCGCAAGACTACCCCCATGAGAAAGGCTAGCCCAAGGTAAAGCGCGGACGAAGTTGCCACGGCCGGTCCCGGCGCTGAGCCCTCGGCGTCGTTGGCCGCTTGCACGAACGTTCCTGCCGTCACATCCGTGAAGGCCACTATCACGTAGACGAGCGCACACCAAATGAAGATGAGGAAAAGCTTGTGGGCGCGAGGGGTCATGTAAGCGCGCACGATCTCTGCAATCGACCGGCCCCCATGGCGCACGCTCGCCACCAGCGCCGTAAAATCATGAATCCCGCCGATGAGCACCGAGCCAATGATGATCCAAAGCCATGCCGGCCCCCAGCCGAAGTACATGGCGGCAAGGATTGGTCCCACGATCGGCCCTGCTGCAGCAATTGCGGAGAAATGCTGCGGCAAAAGGTACGACGCCCGCGCTGGCTCATAGTCGAGCCCATCGCGTTGCCGGTGGGCCGGTGTGCAGCGCTCCGGACTCAATTGAAAAAGGCGAGTGAGAAACCGCCCGATGACAAGATAAGATGCTAAAAGAATAATAAATGAGAGCCCAACGAACAATATCAGTTCCATGGCGGGAACTCCCTAGCCTTTTTACGGTTCCTATGGAAAGATGGGGCAAATGATTCATTCCGACACCAGCGTGGCCTGTCAGTGGACTTTTCCTTGATCACAAGCCTTTTCTCGCATGGGCTTGAATCTCGGGTTGACCGCAGTAGCGCCACCTTGAGCGGCGTTGCGCGCTCAGCAATCACGTCCCGAGAGGATTGATCATGGCCCCCAAAGCCATTACCTACGCGGAAGCGGGCGTCGACATCGCCGCGGCCGACCGCTTTGTCGACTACATCCGCTCACGCCGGCCCGCCATCGGCGGCTTTAGCGGGCTATTTCGCCTTCCCAAGCTTACCGGCATGAAGCGCCCCATGCTTGTTGCCTCCACCGATGGTGTGGGGACGAAGCTCCTTATCGCCAAAGAGCTGCGCCGTTTCGACACCATTGGCATCGACCTCGTCGCCATGGTCGTCAACGATCTCATCACGTGTGGCGCCAAGCCCCTTTTCTTCCTCGATTATTACGCCACGGGGAAGCTAGACCTCGACGAAGCGAAAGCCGTGTTCGATGGCATTCTCGCCGGCTGCGTTGAGGGAGGGATGGAAATGCTGGGCGGCGAGACCGCCGAGCTGCCAGGCCTCTATGCCCGCGGCGATTTCGACCTGGCTGGTTTCGGTGTTGGCATCGTCGATGCGAACGAGGTTCTCGATGGCAAGAATATTCGCCCAGGCGATCTCGTCTTTGGCTTCGCCTCTTCAGGGCTCCACTCTAATGGTTATTCTCTGGCGCGCAAAGTGCTTCTCGAAAAAGCCGAGTTGAAGCTGACGACGCGCCTGCGGGAGCTGGGAGCCACCCTCGGCGACGTCCTCCTCACACCGACGCGCATCTATGCCCCCCTTGTGGCCGATTTGCGCAAGGCTCGGGTGGCAGTGAAAGCCTACGCCCACATCACAGGCGGCGGCATTCCGGGCAATCTGGTCAGGGTCCTTCCCCCGAGAGTCGATGCCGTCCTCGACAAGTCGCGCTGGGAAACGCCTGCCATCTTCAAGCTCATCCAGCGGCTCGGACCGGTGGAATATGACGAAATGCTTGCCACCTTCAATATGGGTATCGGTTTCATCGCTGTGGCTGCCGAATCCGAACACGACCGACTCATGCGCGTTGCCCATCGACGCGGCGAATGCGTCTGGGTCCTGGGCAAAATCGTCAAAGGCGAAGGAAAGGTGAGAGTGGAAATCCAATGAGCCCGAAACTGTGCAAGGTTCTCGTCATTGGTGGCGGAGGCCGCGAGCATGCCATCGTTTGGAAGCTTCGCCAGAGTCCCCGTGTTGGCGCCATCTACTGCACCCCAGGCAATGCCGGCATTGCTCGCGACGCCACCTGCTTCGACGCTCCCTGGGGCGAGAACTTCTCAGAATTGATACGTCGTGCAAAATCACTTGACATTGACTATACGATTGTCGGGCCTGAGGCGCCTCTTGCCGAGGGAATTGTCGACGCGTTCGAAGCCGCCGGCTTGCGTATCTTTGGCCCCTCGCGCGAAGCCGCTCGCATCGAAGCGTCCAAGAGCTTCGCAAAGGAGATCATGCAAACGGCCCGCATCCCCACCGCCTTGGCCGAGACCTTCACCGAGCTCAAAGCTGCACAGCGCTTTGCCCGCGAACTTGGCGCACCGGTGATTGTCAAGGCAGATGGCTTGGCGGCGGGCAAGGGCGTTGTCGTCGCGCGTACCCTCGAGGAAGCCTACGAGGCTATCCGCCGGAACCTTCTTGATCGGCAGTTCGGCGCCGCGAGCGAGCGCGTCGTGGTGGAAGAGTACCTCGAAGGCGAAGAGGCAAGCATCATGGCCTTCACGGATGGCAACGTGATCCTGCCCATGGCCGGAGCACAAGATCACAAACGACTCCACGATGGCGACCTTGGTCCCAACACTGGCGGCATGGGAGCTTACAGTCCCGCTCCCATTGTCACCGATGAGCTTATGGATGAGGTCCGCGAGACTGTCTTCCTTCCCTTGCTCGAGGAGCTGCAAAAACGCGGGATTGTTTACAAAGGCGTTATTTACGCTGGACTCATGATAACGGCCGAGGGACCGCGCGTCCTTGAGTTCAACTGCCGCTTTGGCGACCCCGAAACCCAGGTCGTCTTGCCCCGCTTGCGCAATGACCTACTCGACATCGTGGAGGCGGTGTGCGAAGGGAGGCTTTGCGAACACCATCTGGAATGGGATCCGCGTGCAGCTGTCTGCGTCGTGATGGCGGCCCGTGGCTATCCCGAGGCGCCCGAAAAGGGAGCTGTCATTCGGGGAGTGGAGGATGTCATGCTCGACGGCCGCGCCCTTGTTTTCCATGCTGGGACAGCCCAACGCGGGCGTGACTTCGTTGTTGCAGGCGGCCGCGTCCTTGGCGTTACGGCGCTCCACACCTCATTGCCTCGCGCGATACATCTCGCTTACGAAGAAGTTAAGCGGATCAATTTCGAGGGCGCGCACTACCGGCGCGATATTGCGCGTCGCGCGCTCGACCGCCTCACCGAAGGCGCTGATTGACGTCGTCCGGAGATGGCGCAATCCCCGAAAAGGTCTCTCGGTGCTACTGGTGCTGAATGTAAAATAAAAATGCTAGACATCTAAGTTGGGAGATTGTGTCATCCTGTCTCCTCGTAGTGGCCAGGTGTGGCCGGCAGGAGTTTCTCGGAGAGGAGGACCGACCGTAAGGGCGGGGCATTACGAGAACTTGGTGTCGATCGCTCTCTGGCCGCACCGTGACCGTGCTTTTAAGCATTTTTTTTTCGACGCCGCGCGTGTCTAGCGCGTCCACTCGCCCACTCTTGGCCCCTCAAGAGCCCTTTCCTATGAACTCTGAACGGGTCTCGGGTGTCCTTTGCGGGGGATGTCACATTGCGGCGACAGACCGCGAAAACGAGTTCAGAAATCCCCATGATCGCAGAGATGCGCCATGCTCATTTCCCCCGACTCTCCTCCTTGAGGGGTAACGAACTTCTCCAAGAGAGGAGCCCAAGAAACACGCAGATACACTTAGTCAAATAAAATTGCCTGCTTTATAAAGCGGGCCGGCAGCAAAAAGTCGCTGCTCCAGAAATAAACGAACGATTGTCAGGAATATATCTTTACCATAGCTAGGGGCATCTCCTGCCTGGCCGGCCTATGGGCAAGTGCGAAAAGGGAGGGACGAAGCCCCCTCGACCGCAAAGGTCACGGCAACGGGTCGGGGGGCAAGGCATCCTTCGGGGCCTTGGGCACAATTGCCAAAAGGGGGCAGCATGTCCCCAAAATGGCCGTTGCTCGGCTTTTCTCGCCACGGTCAGGAGCTCGGAGGGGCCGATTGGACTGGCGCCCTCCCCCAATCAGCTGCCGCGCGGGAGCTCCTAGCAGCAAGGCTTTTCGTTGCGCACCAACGTGAGCGCGAGTTCGGGCGAAGCCTTGAGCGTCACGACAATCCGGATGAGCAGCATCCCCAGCGCCTCGAGGTAGCGCGCGCTCGAAAGGGGGCCGCAATCCACCGGCTCAAAGCCTGCGTCGGCCACGAGCTGCGCCACCTTCGCCTTGGCTTCCTCGTCGTCGCCGCAATAAAACCCGCTAACTTTCATGCCACCCACTTTGCATTGTGGGAGATGGAAGACCGGCGAGGGGATGGTGTTGAGCGCCTTGCAAACACGAGCCCCGGCTGCCAGCCGCGCAATTTCCTCGGACGCGCTCGTCGTAAAGCCGAACTCCAAATCGGAGAAATCGGCCTTCACGGGGTTGACCACATCGACCACGATTTTGCCCGCCAGGGGGCCGCATGCTGCCAGGGCGTCACGCACGCTTGACCACGGCACCGCCAGCAAGATGACCTCGGCCTCCCGAGCTGCCTCGGCCACGCTCCCGGCTCGCGCCCCATGGCCGATGCGCTGGGCCAGCGCCTCAAGCTCGGCGCGTGGCATCGTGTCGCTCAGGATCACCGCATGGCCAGCGCGCGCCCAGAGCTCGCCGAGCGCCGCCCCCATCCGTCCGCTACCAACAATCCCAATCTTCATTGTTCGATCCAAGCCTCCTTACGTCAGGCGTCCATTCGGCACCCATGACCATAGACTGGCCTCATCGCACTCTCCCCACACTGCCCTGTCAAAGCCCAAGTGCAACCCAGAGAAAACTCCGCCGACCAAGAAAGCGGCCACTTTTCGAAGCAGTCGATAAGCGCTCTGTCTCGTCCTGAGCGAGGAGGCCGCCAACGAAGTCCCGTGGTAACAGCTTCTTGTCCCCAGCCTTGTGGTTTCGATGAGTTACGGGTTGCCTTGCGAAAACACTTCTTCCTAGGTACCCACGGAAACTCCAAGAGGGTCAGCCCGTTGAGCGATTTTGCAAGACACGTTCGCTGGGGCGACCTCGTGTATCGGCCGGGATGTCCGTGCCTCGAGCTTCTGGCGCCAGTGAGCGGATGCTGGAAGACCGGAAACATTCTCATGGCCAGAAAGGGTGCCGATGATCCCAAGATGCGATGAGCTGTTCCTTCCACTTCTCAAGCGACTAGCCGATGGCAAAGAGTACTCACTCTAAGGAATTGGTCGATCCCATGGCAGACGAGTTTGGCCTCACCTACGAGGAGCGTGAAATGCTCCTTCCCTCGGGCCGACAGACGATCTTTCGCAATCGCGTCTCGTGGGGGGCGCACTTACCTCAAGAATGCGGGCCTTCTCGAAAGCTGTGGCCGGGGAAAGATTCGCCTCACGGCGAGAGGCAAAGAGGTCTTGGCCCAGAACCCCGCAGCGATCGATCTCGACTTTCTCCGTCAGTTTCCAGAGTTTTAGGAGTTTC
>FWWL01008150.1_pt1 | contig 13683 bp, 7 predicted proteins | sample 2228331 | NCBI WGS metagenome assembly FWWL01 (sample SAMEA103939775, study PRJEB20133) | metagenome | reverse complement strand
ATGTCAGGGACAACTGCGATACTATTCCCGGCGATTTTGTAGACGATATATCTATTATTTTGACCCCACTATTTTGGTCTGCAATGATTGCTATTTTTCCATACACATCTATATCACGCGTTCCTGTTCCCTGAGTTTCTATAACGCCTTCTTCAACAACTTCATCTCGCTTTATTGTAAGCTTTCCACCACCCCACTGGGCGTCTGTCTCCGCACTATCCATGTTATCTTGATTATTAAATTCCTCAACATATTTCCCCGATATCTCACATTCTGTCTTTTTGATCTCTGACATGTTTCCAGCTTCATCTACCCCACAGAAAAACACAAAAGAAGGAGTTGATATAGTTATGCCTGTGACAGGAGCTGTTCCTGAAATTACATCAGGTGAAGTTGTATCTGCACACTGATCCATCGAGCATCCGGGGACATCTTTATCGCATATGCGCCAGAATACCTTTACTCTTTCCTCATCCGCCTTTATACTTGCGGAAATCGGTCCGACATCTGAGAAACAGTTTGCAGGCTCAAAAAACACACGCGGTGGGCTAAGATCCAAAATGAAATCCGCTCTTCTCTGCTCATCAAAGAGTCCCCCGGAGAAAGCGCGGAAAAGAAGTATATTCTTACCTTCTTTATCAAGTATTATCTTACACGGAGATTGACACGAATCCGATTGGGCGGTTGAGCCATCAGGAAAACTGACCTGATAACTCACCCAAGCTTCACGCGGTATGGTGTTTATAGAAACCTCAATTGGCACGCTCGCTTTACCGAAGATTCCCCCGGGTGGTATGACATATCCAAATGGCCGATCACCTATGAGTACTATCATGGTCTTTATATCCTCTTTGTTTCCAGCTATATCTTTTGAGAAGAACTTGAGTATCGTATGAGACCTTATGGGTATATCCGCTGAGTTTTTTGCCCTGTATGTGTTTCCCCCAGCCTCAAAAAGTCTGCTGACATCATCAGAAGGGTCAACACCATCAAGGGACCAAAAAACATCAATAGAAGGAGATTTATCATCAACTGCAATAAGACTTATGGTTGTCTCTTTGGGACATCTTACAGCAAATGGAATGTTCCTATCACATCCATCTTCACATTTGCATCCTTCTACACCCAAAACGCTTGTTTCAGGGGGTTTTTTATCTATAAAATATTCCTGTTTTTTTATTCCGGAGGATAGACCCAGAACTTTATCAACCGCAAAAACCTGAAGAACAGTGTCTTCCTTAATCTGGACCACAAATCCGTTTTCTTCTTTTTTTGCGTTCTGCTGCGATGGTTCACTACCATCCAAAGTATAGTAGAGGTAGCATGGTTTATTACATCCAACCGCAACAGATATCTCATTTTGGTAAAATCCTCCGGGTGGTGTGATCGTGATGAATGGTTTGAGCATTATCTCATACCTCCTTGAAACTAGTAACTCTTCTCCGCTTTCTTCCGCTATGGCGAGGACCTTGAGGTGGAATACGCCTATTGTAGCTCCTTCATCAAATTCTGGGGTTACAGGCAGAGTCACGGGTTGATTTGATTTAGCTCTCACCTGCGATACAAAACTGCGCTCGCATGGCTTTGGATTGAGGTTTTCCTTTATAGTATAGCACAAAAGAGCATCTTTGCTTGGTATTATAGATACATAAAGAGTATCTTCCTCAGGATATATACCCTCAGCAGGCAGAATTTTCAGGGAAAAAGTTTCTTCTATTTTTGACTCACTCTTATTTTTGCATGCAGAAATGAAACACAACAAAATTAAGATCATGGAAGATAGAAGAAGAGATAACCGCAAATAGGATCCAAAATAAGACAACCTAATCCTCAAATCCAAGATGTCTGATATAAATGATTTCATACGTCAAAATTATAAAATCTCAAATCATATAAGACATAAGATTTTCAATTTCTATTTTTCTCCTTTCATCAATCAATTTGGAGAAAAAAATTTCGCTTCAAATTTTTAGCTTGGGAAAAATATAATTTATTTACTCCCTTAATCTATAATCTTCCATCATCTATAAGGGTAATTCTCAAGAATTCCTAAAAGCCCTATAGCTCTCCATATTACCCGATGGAGTATTGCGTTTTCGGTGATTACTTCTCCTTCCTTGTTTTTTATAACTCCTGTCTCTCCCTTGTAAAACCTCATGACACCAGAAAAAGTTGGGTCAGGAAGAAGAAGATATATTAAGTCTATGACATCCTGGTTATCTCCACCATAATGACCGGTTGCACATACCATTCCACCTGGTCCCACCGTGTTTTTTGGGTCAATCCTACCATCTGGCCAGTAATGCTCAGAATCTATAACATCAAATTTGTTATTTCCTTTTACTTCGGAGTATGAGCCAGAGGCACCGTTGAAGATACCATAGTTATCATCCCAAGGTTCAGCTATATCCCCTATATCAGGTACCTTGTTGCGGTTCACATCTTTCCAATCAAAAATGAGGTTCGCCTCAACTCCGAAATCAAAATCTTCGGTACCGTTGTTCACAACATTTATGCAATCTCTTTCGTCCACAGGGTTCGCTCCCTCTTGCTTTCTCACCCAAGCCTGATATGCCTCCTGATTGGAACAAAAGCCATCCCAATCAGTGTCAAAGCCATCTGTCTCACTCGAAGCTCCAACATCATCCTTATCCGGGTCAGGATTTGTCAGAGGATGGAAATAGGGGTAATCCCAAGAGAATTTTCTGTCAAGACCTGTATCTGTAAATGGTTCCGTATCTCTCTGAATTATGACGGTTTTTCTGTTGGGGTCCCAGAGGGGTAGCATGTCTCTGAGAGCTGTTGGGGTGACAAAAAACTCCCAAAGCCTTACTTCGGGAAATGGAATACCCTGAGAACATGCCAAATTTCTTAGGGCTTCATTTGAAGACCCTACCATCTTTCCTATATCAAGAACTCCGCCAAGAATATTATCCGCCAAGATATTAAAAACCTTTCTTTCAAATATTGCTGTGTATATCTGTCCGCCGATTTGACCTGCAAAATTCAGATATATTCCGTCTCCCATTCCCGTGAACTGTACTTTATCTGTTCCTATAATCTCACCAATGGTGTATTTACTATCTCCTTCACCTTCATCCGCACTGCTCCAGGCATCGTTCCAGATACCATTTTTGTTTAGGTCTACAAAAGGTTCTGACGGGTTATCCTCATCATATTTACCATTTCCGTTTATATCTGCAAAAGGTTCATTAATATCTCCCTTACAAACCCTGTCCTTCCCACAATCCCAATACCTTATTATATCGTCTGACTGATCATCTGTTTCCTCCTTAAGTGAGTCAAACATCGTCTGGAGGTTTTTGAAAGCATTGTAAAGTGAGAATTGAGCATCCTTTAATCGCACATAGGCATCAACAGAAAGTCCTAAAAAAGCAGGGTTACTAATCAACTCATCTATAAAACTTTCCAAAATAATCTGGGAGAGAGACCGCCCACTCTGAAGCCTCCCGGAGACCAATTCAGGAAGCCTAATCAAAAATTCCACGGAACCGTTGTAAGAAAGAATTATATCAAACACTCCAGATATAGCTTGAACCAAAAAAGAGAAAAAGTAAAAATCTGTTGTGTCATGCTCACCAGTGAGGTTTACAACAAGCTTTTCAGTAATATAAGTTTCTGGGAAGTCTCTTATGACATATATCTGCAGGCGTTTCACCCTGAATGTAAAATCTTTCGGAAGGGCGCCAGAGTTAAGGATAGACTCAAGGTCAAGCTTTGCGGGCTTAACACCTCCATCAACTATCAAGAGTATATCCTGCTTACTTAGCGTTCCTGTAAAATACCTAACAACAAGATTCTGAAGCTGCGAGAGTATAAGTGAAAATTTTCCGAGTGTGAGAGTATAGACCGCCTCAGAATCACATGAATTTTCCTGCCTCACATATTTCTCGAGCGTCAAGACAGCACGAGCGATCTTATCCACAGCAAGGTCGGTCTGACTCCTATCAACACCTATAACAAGGATATCATTTTTAAAAACATCAATTTGCCTCTGAACATCCTCAGGTCTTGATATACTGGTCGCAGAAACATCAATGCTCAACTCCCTGATCTCATTTTCCTTGCCATCAGATGATATAACACGGAATGTAATGGCTTTTCTCCCCACATCACAAAAGACAATCGGAAGACTCCTACCCGATGAAAGTATCCTCTCACCCATTTTCCACTCAAACGAACAGTCAGGACAATCGGAGTATTTACCCTTATACTCTATCAAAAGTCGCTCTCCAATATTTGCAGAAAAAGCTGATGAAAAATCAACCTTCTTCTGTTCATCTGTTCCGGGCTTCACTATCACACTAAAATTTTTCTCCCCTTCTCCCCCTTCCTTTTTGCTACACCAAATAAGCGAAAAAAGGACAACAGTAAAGAAAAATAATAAAGAAAACCTAAGAAAAAATCTGCCCATAATTTATAAAAAAAATTTTAATCAAACATAAGGTGTTTTGGGATTTTACGAAAAGAGGACGAAAAGTCAGTAAGTAGATATTATTAAAAAACAGAGAGATATCATATGAACAATAGGGAAGATAAATTAGTAGGGAAGATAAATTAGAAAGAAAATAATAACAATATGAGGAATAATAAGAAAAAGAAAGAAAAGAATAATAAGGATAAGAAAAATAAGAAAAAAAGGAGAAGAAAGAAAGAAAAAGAAAAAAAACAGAGGAATAGAATAATTTTTGTCTCAATTGAAAGGCAGAGGTTATACCTCATAGAGGATGGGAAGGTTGTCAAGGAATATCCTGTATCCACGTCAAGATATGGGGTGGGGAATAAGGAAGGCTCAAGGAGAACACCTAAAGGGTTTCATCGGATATACGCCAAGATAGGAGAAGGTATGAGCCCTGACACAGTATTCATAGGTAGGAAGCCCTACAAACCGGAAGAAGCGGAGAAAAAATTCCCAAAGATTAAGGACAAGATAACCGCAAGGGTGATATGGCTTGAGGGTTGCGAAGATGGAATAAACAGAGGAATGGATAAACAAGGCAACGTCGTGGATACAAAAAGTAGATTTATATACATTCACGGAACACCTTATGATGTATCAAAGCCATCTTCACATGGCTGTATAAGAATGAAAAACGAAGATATAATTGAACTTTTTGACATGGTGGAAGAAGGCGATATGGTCCTAATCTTTTAGAAGGCGATATGGTCTTAATCTTCTGAATACTTGATATTCCGATGAATACTTGATATTCCGAGAAAAATCTGTAACCTATCATGATACGCGGACGAGTTCCTCCTTCTTTGCAAGGAAATCTTCAAGTCGAGGATCCTGACAGTGGAAATCATGCGTTTTCAATTCCTCTTCATATATCCTCCCATTGTATCTGACCTTGACTCGTGTAGGGAATAAGAACCTGAAATTTTCGAAATTCTCTTTGAAAATTTCCGATCTATGGCCTGATGATAGAATTGATGAGATAGAGGAGAAAAACTTAATGGAGCCAAAAATAGGTCGCATTAGGTCAAGAGCGGAAGACATTGAAATATTTGGTAAATTTCGTGGTAAATTCCAATGTATTTGGCTCACGTGCGCGAGCGCTCTTGCAAGTGTGCCCAAAGTCAAGATGCGTTCTAAAATGAACGGGAAATGCTCAGCTATCTCTCCGAGCAAAACAGATGTGAAATCCGCCCTGTGCGTAAGTCTTATCTTTCCACACAGACTCATAACCTTATTTCTGAACCCTATATCAGAGGCAAAAAGCCTGTATGAATATGGAGCAAGATCAGAAAGAAGAGCTATTGACACCGCAATAGGAGTTGAGAACTGGGCAGGTATTTGACTATCAGGATAAGACAATGCAATTCGGTCCAAAACCGCAGGTACAGCTGAATACTCAACCTCCACAACATCAATACTCTCTATATCTATGTCTTGTATCCCCTCATCCTTGCGTATCCTTTCCTTTATTTTTCCTATACACTCCACCTGAGGAAGTACATATGCGCATCCTGGAAGTTTTTTTATCATCATCGTCTTTGTTAGGAAAAATTCGGGTGAAAATAAGCTTTCCACAAATTTCTTGTCAAATTCTCTCCACGAAAAGAGATTTAAAAACTCTCGTTCCGCATAAATATTTTGCTTGAGTTCAAAAAGGCACGAAGCAATTCCGCAAATCATAGGTGATATGACCGAAGAAATCTTTGTATCACCACCCATAAATCCCCCGAAGGTAAGGAAATTTGGATTTGAGGCGAAAAATGAGAGCCTTGATGGTATTTTTCCTATGTCGCCCGTAAGAAATTCAGTTATCGTTGCAGATATTATTCCATGTATATGAGTCATCATCTGCCCGTTGAGGGGTCCAATAAGTGTGAGTATCCCTAACCTCGCTCCAACTTCATTTCCAATAAGAACAGATCTGATGAACTTACTTTGGTCTTGAGAGAAAGCCTTTGAGACAAAGACAGCAGAGTGTCCTGTGTGTCCGGCAAAAAGGTAGTCATCCCAGTCATAAAGCAAAGCAGATGCGCTTTTCTCAATGGCTTGCACCACCTTCTCCCCAAATATCTTGACCAAACTCTCGTTTATAATTATGTCCCCCCTGGCGGCGTAGGAAGAGAGTTCAAGATTCTTAACCTGCATCTTTATTATGTGCTCTAAAACATCTATATTTATATTTTCCCCTCTATTTTCTCTTCCCCCTCCATTTTCCCCAACCTCTCCGTTTTCCCCAACCTTTCTATTTCCTACATTTTCTCCTTCCACTCTATTTTCTGGATTTTCTCTTCCGTTTTCCCCCGGCTCTTGGCTTTCCATATCATTTCGGTTTCCTATCCCCCCTCCTTTCCTCACACCACTTCCCTCCACCGCCCCACTTCCTTTCACCACCTTCTTTCCCTCTATTGTTCCACCTCCTTCATCCTTCCCTTTTTTCCCCCTATCTCCTTTTTCCTCCGCTTCACCTTTCATCCTCCTTGACTTCCGTCTTTCTTCTTTTCTCTGAACTCCTTTACCCTCGTCTCCTTTATCTTTTCCGCTCAATCCCCACATTCTTTCTATTTCATATACAAGATCTCGTATGAGTTCAAAAATCATCTGGGTTCCTCAATTTTTGATTCTTTCTTTGTATTTAACTCAAATATCGCAATACATACATTAATACTTTTATATTACAACCTTGTTCTCACAAGATTTCTCCAAAGGATAAGCTTGTTGACCTCGTTGGTTGTTTCGTAAATCTGTGTGAGTTTTACATCTCTTATATATCTTTCAAGCTCATTTTTAGCATCCACAGCTTCTTCTCCGACAACCTGAGCACAATCAAGACAAACCTGCATAGCCAAATCTGTAGCTGAAAATTTAGCCATCGAGGAAAGAGTTTCTATCTCCCTGAGGTTCTCCCCCAAAATTTTCATTAACTTATTCCTGAACTTTTCGCCTATCTTTCTTCCAAGCCACTTTGTTATTTTATCATTGAAAGCTTGCAAGTAAGAGAAGAAGGATAAAAGTAGTTTCAACGTTCTAAAGCGCGTTATTTTCATAGTTCCATGAAAGTCTATCAATACACATGATGAGAACCACATAAGTCTTGCCATCTGGAGCTTAGCCAAAGCCTCAGAAATTCGCATGAGCGCAAGCTCATCATCTCTGTCAACCATACTCAGAACCTTTTTTATCGCAGAGCGCGCTATACCAGTTGCTATCGCCCCAACGGGAGCCCGACTTGTTGCGAGAATAACCCTATTAATAAAAGCCCCATCATCCGGATGACACAAAACCATATCATCGGGTATAAAAACATCGTCAAAAACAATCTCCGCAGCATGACAAGTCTTTTGCCCCATCTTATTCTCAACCCTCGATACCTTAACATCTTTCCCCCTAACAAGAAGCCAAATGAACCCACCTCCGCCATATCCTCGGAATCCTCGGAAATCAAGTCTCCCTCCTTGAAAACTCTGAAAATCATGTTCAAAATCTTTTACCTTCGCAAAAACAGATACAAAGTCAGCAACAGAACCGTTTGATATGAAAACCTTTCGTCCGCTCAGTATATACCCATCTTGTGCTCTCCGGGCATATGTTTGTATTTTAGCGTTTGATATTCGGACTTCATCTTGCTGGACGTCAGAGCCTCCTGACGGTTCCGTTAGTGCAAAGGCAAAAAGTGTGGGTGGTGAATGATGATCAACAACACGTTTAAAAAGCCATGTGAAAGCAAGTGAATAAGGAGAAAGGATAACTGGCATAAGACCTAAAGAATGTGCGCCGAAAATGTTCCCTACCCCGGCAGACTTACTGCATAACTCCTCCGTAAAGAAAGAGTATGGCCCAACCCTCACACCACGACCTCCAAGTTCCTTAGGTATGATGAATGAAAGAAAACCTCTCCTCGCTCCTTCCTCTACTATTTGCCTCCCAAAATATGATGGGTTCCTATCAGCCTCTCTCTCAAATTCATCTATTTTATGACTCATATCAGACACAAACCTTTGCGCCACACCTTTGAACTCCTCTATCTCCGCTATATAATCTTTTTTTGATTTAGATCTATCCCCTCCCCATGGTTCAAGGATGGAAAAGAATAGGTCAGGTTCATCAAGCAAATCGTATATGAATTCCATAAGTCAAATGGCTTGCGGGAGATAAAGTATAGCTTTCATCTTTTTAATATGCAGAGATAGAATCGGAAAAGTTGATATAAGCATTCTCTTCATATTCCTTCCGATATCAGTATCTTCTCCGAGCTGAATGTAAAATCCACCGATTTGAACTTTGACATCCTCTGCTCGCACAGAAACATCTGCTTTCATAAGTTTTCCATCCTTAATCTGGTATGTCGTGAAGACGAAATTTTTTCTGTGAGCATTAAAAAGAGTTATTGAATTTCCTCTTTTTTTCACCTCAAGTATGGTTTTTCCATCCCTTTTGAGCGAGAAAGTTTGTTCATCATCATCAGTATCTATATCTGCGACAAATTTTGGGTAGTTATAGATTTTCACACCCGCAACATATGCTATGGGAGTTGTGACAGGAAGATATATGACGTGTACCCGAAAATTTCCTCTGAGCAAAGATATAATGGGGTAAAGAGGGAATGGGATTTTCTCATTCAAACTCAGAGCGACTTGGGCTGTAACTCCGATTTCCTTGTAAGGACCTATATCTGTGTCCCTATAATTGAAGTAAGCGACGGACACAATGGTTATACCGGGTATTATCTGCTGAACCGGGAGTGGAGTCATCTTTCTAACCTCAGTCGTTCTTGAAAGAAACATGTGAGCCGATGCAGACGCATCTTTATAAAAAATTGGGAATTTTGCTTTGCCTTCAGGAAAATTAACTTCAAACTGCTCTATCCCATCAAACATATCAAAAAATTAGTCTTCAATGGAAGATATATGAAAAAATTATAATTCGTGTGGAATTTTTCATTTGGAATTTTTCATTTGGAATTTTTCATTATTTCGCCAAACACACTCAAAGTATTAAATTTTAAATATGGCGGACAATGTAGCACTCGTTGTTGATGATTCCGAGATAGTGAGGAAAATTATGGTGAACCTTGTCAAAAAACTTGGGCTGGAGCCTGTGGAAGCAGTAGATGGTCTTGACGCTATTGAAAAATCACTTGAACACGATGTCAAGCTTTTCGTTGTTGATATAAATATGCCAGGACTTGACGGTATATCTTTCGTAAAGCGTCTGAGAAAGACATCTCGGTACAGAGAAACGCCGGTTGTGATAGTATCAACGGAATCAGGGGAGAAGGATATGAAGATGGCATTTGAGGCTGGAGCTGACCTTTACTTCACAAAACCCGTAAAAATAGACGCATTTATTTCTAAGGTTGGAAACCTAATAAAATCAAAATACAATGAATCTTCCTGAAATTTACATACCTTTAATTCTTTTAATTATTAAAGCCACAAATTTATAAAATTTTCGTTATGCAACTTAATTTTATTTTAAGTGAAGTGGAAGATCCTCAGTCAATTCTTGAAGCTTTTCCGAGGTTAAAACGTCTTCCGCCATATATGCTTTCTGCCATAAACCAGAAGAAACAAGAGCTAAGGAGGTATGGGGCAGATGTAATAGACCTTGGCATGGGAAATCCAAACATACCTGCACCTCCAGAGGTTATAAGAAAACTCAAAGAAGCAGCAGATGACCCGAAGAACCATAGATACTCCGTATCACAAGGAATACCAAAGCTAAAAGAAGAGATAGCAAAAAGATACAGAAAGATTTGGGGTGTTGAGCTTGACCCAGAATCCGAAGTCATAGTTGTAAGCGGGGCAAAGATGGGATTTTTCCAACTCATGCTATCTATCCTATCAAACGGCGATACGGTCTTAGTCCCGGAACCCGCATACCCAGTCCACCTTTATGCACCGATAATAGCAGGGGCTGATGTAAGAACTTTCCCCATGAAAAACGGTGAAACATTTTTCAACAATCTTGAAAAAGTTATGCGCACAACATATCCGAAACCCAAAGCTCTCGTCATATCTTTCCCCAACAACCCCACAACAGAATGTGCGGACATCGCGTTCTTTGAGAAAATAGTTGATTTTGCCATATCCGAAAAAATGTGGGTCATACATGATTTCGCATACGCAGATATAGTTTTTGATGGTTACAAAGCTCCGTCAATATTGCAAGTCAAAGGAGCAAAAGAGGTTGCTATTGAGTTCTATTCAATGTCAAAGGGATTTTCAATGGCAGGTTTCCGACTTGGCTTTGCTTTAGGCTCCCGCGTTCTCATATCAGCTCTGGCAAAAATAAAAAGCTGGATGGAATACGGAACATTTCAACCAATACAAATAGCAGGAATAATAGCTATGCGCGAGGCTGAGGACTACCCAAAAAAAGTGGCAGAAATATACAAGTCAAGAAGAGATACTGTTTCCGAATGGTTGAAAAAAATAGGATGGGATTTTGAAAAGCCCAAAGGTAGTATGTTCATATGGGCAAAGATACCGGAAAAATTTCAAAAGATTGGGTCACTTAAGTTCACCGAACTTGTGCTCGAAAGAGCGCTTGTCGCTCTCGCACCGGGAGCAGCATTTGGAGAGTCGGGCGAGGGATACGTCAGAATAGCCCTCGTCGAAAACGAACAGAGAATAAAGCAAGCTATGAGAAATTTGAGAAAATTTATGCAGACAGAATAATATATTTATGTGAAAAACAAAGGAATACCCCCCTTTATCTCAATAATATTTCTATTTTTTATCCCCATCATCCCACAGTGCAGAGTAAAAGAAACAAAAATAGGAAATGAGATCACAGGCAAGGTAACGATAAACCGCAAAGAGGCACCAAACACACTCATATATAACATGACAAAAAAAGCCGGAACCCTGACAAACAGCAGAGGGGAATTCAAGATTACAGTGGATGATCAGGATATAATACTTATAGAGAAGGAACTTTATGGTAAAATATTTACGGGAGAAGAGATAAAAAGAGAGAAAGGAGAAATAGAACTACCACCACTGATAAAAAAAGTAATCTACTTTTCAAATTTTGAAACACCAACATTTTTGGGAGATGTTTTCATTCTCATACCGGAAACAAAATTTCTGTCACCCGTCCTTTCAGATGGTAGAGCAATTCTCATATACCCAGATGGAACAGAATATATGATGGTCATAACAAAAAACGCATATGCAAAACTTGATGTTTCATCAATTGAAGACTTTGAATTCGTTGATATGAAAAATCTTAAATCCGTGACTCTTCCGGAGAGTGTAAAAGTTTTCAACTCAGGTGATATGCCCGCAACTTTGATAAGGCAAAATAGAGCAAATGAACTATTCGTCGAGTATGGTCAAAACATAAATTCAATTTCGCCTTTGACAATCTATCCCGGAAACATAACAGACATTACGCCAGGAGTATACAACATAATATGGGGAGAGAATGAACCAGGGAAGGAAACAGGGAATGAAGCGAGAAAAGTAATATATAACTTCCTGATTTCATCAGATACAGAGCTTTATGGTGGGTATCCTTCACCACAAGATGTTCTGATAAGAGTAGAAGGCACTGCTAAGACATCTATGGGTGAACCCGGGGTTATGGTTTGGGCAGAAGGATACGGGATCAGGATGGAAAGGTCTACTCCGCTATTTCGGCTCGAAATACCAAATTATGTAAAAAGAATATGGTTCTACAAATTCGGATGGAGCCCTGTCTCAATAGGAGAAACACAAAACCAATCGCAAAACTTAGCGAACGTGCAAATCGAACTACCATCTCTGGCATATGTAAAAGGAAATGTTGTAACCAGTGGACAATACTTTGTAAGGAGTAAAAAAATGAAAGAAGATGATGATAGCGAAGAAAACATATACTTTATGAAAAATACAGAAATCGTTCTAACACTACCACAAGGAGAAAGTTATGTCATAACAATAACTGGAGATGGGAAAATACCGAAAACCATTGAGATAGAATTATACAATAGCTCATTTTTGGACCTGGGAGAGATATATCTGTGCGAAAAACAAGATGAAGAGTGTATAATCAAAGAAGGTATAAAACAACTGAGACACAGACTTTACTGGATAGCAAGGGAAACTCTGAAATATACAAATTCAGCTAAAGGTAAGATCGCTCTTCTCATAACAGATATGAATATAATATCAAAAAACGCTGAATTCTTATCACTAAGAAAGAATAACACACTTGATGAAATATACAATGAGATTGAGAAAATATTAGCTGAAATTGAAAACACAGACGAAAAACTATGTTTAGATAGAGTGCCGATCGATATAATTTTCATCTCATTTGACATCCCAGGCTGTGTTGGAAAAACAACCATAAAGTTAATACAAGTGTTATACAAAATGCTCAAAGGAATAAGGACTTATATCTACGGACACCACCTCCCCGAAAATGGTATAACTTTAGAACTTGAAGAAATAAGAAAAATGAGTCTCAAAAGCGGAGAACTTGAGTTTCTCGAAGGCTTTGACCCAAAAGTAGTTCAGAAACAGCTCGAAGATGCTCTCTCATCCCTTCTTTACCTCATACAAACTGCAACCTCATGCGATGAAACAGATGAACCAATATGTGAAAGAAACGGAAAAATATCATTGAGGATGAGTAATAGTTTGTTCTTCTACATCATACCTAAAAATGCGAATGTGGAGGGAGCCATAAAATCCCTCAGAGGAGAGTATCTACTCACAACAACTGACATAGTATCTTTCCTGCCAGGCTCAGGATTGGACACAAATATACCAATTCCGGACTTCATAAGGCTCGACCTATGGAAACTCATACAAAACCCAATCAGAAAAATCTTCCCTATTTCCCTCACATACAACGGAGAAGAGTTTATGGCAATAGAGATAGAAATTCCACCAGGTTTTGCAAAAAGGGATATGCTTGATATGTATCCCCCTCTCTTCCTTGAAGGAGACACACCTCACTTCAAATATGGACTTATGCCTCTTATTGAAAAAGACGGAATATATCCGGAGTCAAGCACACCTGAGTATTTTGATATTGGTTCACAGGAGTTTATAATCTATGTTCTTCTCCAGGACCCATCACTTGGAGGAGCTATTCTTCTTAAGCCATGTGAATTAGCTTTGACAGATGAGATATACGGAAGGTGGTGTTCAGGAGCAAATTCAAGATACAGTTTCTCACCTCCCACAAATCAGATGCTCAACGATGTCCTT
>FWWL01008149.1_pt1 | contig 13683 bp, 10 predicted proteins | sample 2228331 | NCBI WGS metagenome assembly FWWL01 (sample SAMEA103939775, study PRJEB20133) | metagenome | reverse complement strand
GTGCAGACATGAGAACCTCCTCAGAAAGGTTTGACACTTCTACGAGTTATTATACCGGATTAATTTCTGGAAGACCATCAGGCGGTGGTACATGACGGTGGGACGGGTACGATAGGCCTTTGTGGACGTCGTATCTTTGTGGTGCGATCATCACGCGATGTCTCGTTGTCGTGCCAGAGGGGATTATCTTACCGGAAAACCATCGGTGGGCGTTCGCGTCGCTGTCACGCCGACTCCGCGCAGCGGCGTACAATGGTATAATGATGACGCCAATACGATGAGGTTGCGGGAGAATGTCTATGTCCGCTTTGCTCGCTCCGCGCAATGGCCTGCCGTCGAGCATCGAGCCGCCGACACCGGAGGAAAGTTTGAACGACGCACGGCAGCGCATGGCGCGCACCTTCCGCCGCGATGAGTTTGTCTGGATCATTGCCGAGCGCTACGATGAGCACGCGGCCGCCTGGCTGATCGATGTGCTGCGCCAGGGGTCCGAGGGACGCTGGATGCGCCAGCGCTATCGGTATGACGTGGCAGCCGGCGTGCTCTACTTCCTTGGCGAAAGTGCGGTCGACCGCCAGGCGTTTCGTGAACTGCGCCGCTCCTCCACGCCGTTCGATGTTCCGGCATGGCAGGATCGCTGAATAGTCGATGCGCTCGAGATCTGAGACAATTGAATGACTTCGGTGCAGGACTCATCTGTGCAACCAAACGTTTCTCCTTTCGTGGTCGAAGACCTCTACCGCCTTGGCTGGCTCGAAGATCCGCAGGTCAGCCCGGATGGCCGCGAGGTAGCCTTCGTGCGGGTGACGATTGACCGTCCGGCAAACGCCAACCGTCGCGCGATCTGGATCGCGCCGACCGATGGCGGTCCACCGCGCCGCTTTACTTCCGGCATCCGTGATACGTCGCCGCGCTGGAGCCCCGATGGGCGCTGGCTGGCGTTCGTCGGCGCGCGCGGCGATGATCTGCCGCAACTCTATGTGCTGCGACGCGATGGCGGCGAGGCGCGCTGCCTGACCTCGCTGCCGCAAGGGATCAGCGATCCGGCATGGAGCCCCGATGGACGACGGATTGCGTTCCTGTCACGCCTGAACGCCGCCGAGCGCGCGCGTGAAGATGCGGGCGAATCGGAACCCGAACCCGCCGATGAGTTCACGCTCAAACAACGCGCCGAGCGCCGCAAGTATGAAGAACAGCGCCGTTTCGATCCGCGCGTCGTGCGACGCCTCCCTTACCGCGCCGGCGTCGAGTTCTTCGATGACCGCTATGCGCAAATCTATGTCGTCGAGGTTCCTGCCAGCGACGATGCACCGGCGCCTGCGCCACGCCGTATCACCGATGCTGACCTCGATTTCGGCGCGCCGGTGTGGATGCCCGATGGTCAGGCAGTGCTGACGACCGCCACGCGCAATCCGGAAGGGGACTCGCAATTCTTCTTCTTCGATGTGCTGCATGTGCCGGTTCCAGACGAAGGGCGTGCCGACCCACAGCGCCTGACTACACCCGGTTTCACCTACATTGCGCCACTGCCGTCGCCCGACGGGCGCTGGATTGCATGCCTGCGCCTGCAGGAGGGGCAACCGTTCGCCTCGGCACCGTCACTGGTGGTGATGGACGCTTCCGGCGGCGAGCCACGTGACCTGACGGCGGCGTCCGATCTCAACGTCGTTGCATACGACTGGCTGCCCGGGAGCGATGGGTTGCTTTGCCTCGCAGGGGATCACGGTGCACAGCCGCTGTGGCGCATCGCACTGGACGGCAGCGGGTGCGAACGGCTTGCGCAGATGCCCGACGACCGGTTCATCGCTGAATTCGATACCGGTGGGGATGGAACGGTTGCGTTTGTGGCAGGAGATGCGGCTAACCCCTGTGAGTTGTATGCCCGCACTCCGTCCGGCGTCGAGCACCGGTTAACCGCATTCAATGCGCCGCTGCTAGATGAACGGATTGTGGCGCCGTTCGAGGAACTGCGCTATGCCGCGCCCGATGGGCAGGAAGTGCAGGGATGGGTCATCCATCCGCCTGCGTTTGATCCGGCGCACCCCGGCGGCTATCCCCTCGCAGTCTACATCCACGGCGGACCCCATCTGATGTGGGGGCCTGGCGTGCGCAGCATGTGGCACGAATGGCAAACCGCCGCTGCGCGCGGGTATGTAGTCTTCTTCTGCAATCCGCGTGGCTCCGACGGGTATGGTAACGCCTGGCGTCTGGCGACACAGGCGAACTGGGGAGTTGCCGATGCGCCCGACATTCACGCCGGGATCGACACGCTGATTGCACGCGGATACATCGATCCGCGTCGCGTGGCAGTCACCGGCGGCTCGTATGGCGGGTACATGACCGCCTGGCTGATCGCCCACAGTGACCGGTTCGCCTGCGCCGCCGCAGCACGTGGCGTCTACAACCTGCTGACTCAGCACAGTACCAGCGATGCGCACGAACTGGTCGAACTGGTCTTTGAAGGGTTCCCGTGGGAGAACCATGAAGTGCTCTGGCGGCATTCACCACTGGCGTATGCCCACCAGATCACCACACCGCTGCTTATTCTGCACGCCGAGCGCGACTACCGGGTGCCGATCAGCGAGGCGGAGCAGTTATTCACCGTCCTGCGGCGGCGGAAACAGATCGTCGAGTTTGTGCGCTACCCGCGCGAAGGGCACGAACTGACCCGCACCGGCGAGCCGGATCACCGCGCCGATCATATGCGCCGCATTCTGGATTGGTTCGACCGGTTCTGCCGGCCGCGCGCCGCCGACGATGCCGCATTTCGTGGGGAGTAGACCGATGACCGAGCATCATCAGACGTCCGACTCACATCCATGGGCGGAGTTGAGCGCACCGCAAACGCTGTCGCTGCTGCTCCACGAACTGTACGCTCCGGTCAGCGCACTGGGCAGTCAGGTGAACCGGCTGGCGAACGAGACGCTCGATGATGGAGAGCGCACCGAGATTATTGGCCACATGCGCGCACGGATCGACGATCTGGGACGCCTGGTGGTGCTGCTCAAGCGGTATCTCGACGATTATCCGGTTCAGGATTGAGGGGTGATCGCCGGTATGACGCCGTTGATAACCCGCCGAAAACTCCTGACTGAGCGCCAGGAGGCGCTGCTCGAAGCGATTCGTGCTGCGCTCGAGGCGCTACGTGCAGGATTGAAACGCTTCGGCGTCGATGTGGCCCCTGAGGATGCGCGCATCCTCAATGATGTGATCACCAACCTCGATGAACTCTTTCTGCTCGTCGTCGCCGGTGAGTACAATTCTGGCAAGTCGAGTTTCATCAATGCGCTGCTGGGGGCGCCGGTAGTCGCCGAAGGCGTGACCCCAACCACCGACCGGATCACGGTGCTGCGCTATGGCGACACGCCGGGCGAAAACGTCAGCGGCGCATTGCTGGTCGAACATCGCTTCCCCGCCGATGTGCTACGCCACATAGCGATCGTCGATACGCCTGGGACAAACGCGATCATCAAACGCCATGAAGAGTTGACGCACGACTTCATTCCCCGTGCTGATCTCGTGCTGTTCGTGACATCCGCGAGCCAGCCGTTTTCTGCCAGCGAACGCGCCTTTCTCGAGCTCATCCGCGATTGGGGCAAGAAAGTCGTGATCGTTGTCAACAAAGCCGACCTGCTCGACGATGCCGGACTGGCGGAGGTGGTCGCCTTTGTGGGCAGGCATGCTGAAGACCTGTTCGGCGTGCGACCCGAGATCTTCGCCGTCTCGTCACGCCTGGCGCGTCAGGCGCGCGATAGCAATGACCAGGCGCTGTGGGATGCCAGCCGCTTTCCGGCGATCGAACAGTACATCAGCGATACCCTCGACGAAGAACAGCGTGTGCGTCTGAAACTGCTCTCGCCGCTCGGCGTGGCGCGCCGGCTCGCAGAACGCTACCTGGCCGCCATCGAGGATCGGCTGCTATCGCTGCGCGACGATGTCGCCGCCATCGAGAACATCGAACGGCAACTCGCACAGTTCCGCAGCGATCTCACCGACGATTTTCAGCGTCACCAGGCCGATATCGCCAACATCCTCAATGAATTTGAGTTGCGCGGCATTCAGTTCTTCGATGACACCATCCGCGTCAGCAATCTGTTCAATCTGGCGCGCCGTCAGCAGGAGATCAGCGACACATTTGCACACGACATTGTCGCCGATGTGCCACAGAAGATCGAAGCGCGCCTGCAGGGACTGATCGACTGGATGGTAGAAAAGAACCTGCGCATGTGGCAGGGGGTCATCGATTATCTGCGCCGCGAACGGGCAGTGCAGCAGCGCAGCGGGCTGATTGGCGAGATCGGCGGGACCTTCGAGTACAATCGGAATGCGCTGATCGAATCGGTTGCCCGCGAAGCGGAAAAGGTCGTTGCGTCCTACAATCGCGAAGCGGAAGCGCAGGCGCTTACCGAGGAGGTGCGTGCTGCGATTGCCAGTTCAACGCTGGTCGGCGCAGGAGCGGTCGGAATTGGCACATTGCTGGTGCTGCTGCTGCATGGCGCACTGTTCGATGTGACCGGCGTGCTGGTCGCCGGGTTGCTGGCCATTGGCGGGCTGTACATCATCCCGAATAAGCGCCGCCAGATCAAACGCCAGTTCCACCAGCGCGTCGCCGATCTGCGCGAGACCCTCGCCGCCACCATGGAGCGTCAGTTCAACGCCGAACTCGACCGCATGATCACCCGCATCCGCGATGCTATCGACCCCTACACCCGCTTCGTCTACACCCAGCACGATCACCTGCTGACGATCCAGCGCGAACTGTCCGATGCCGAAGCGGAAATCAGTCGATTGCAGGCGGAGGTGGAACGCTCTTGATCGAGGTGGCCTATGCAACCATCAGGAATTATCACACTCACAACCGATTTTGGGCTGGCGGATAGTTACGTCGGCATCATGAAAGGAGTCATTCTGGGCATTGCACCCAGAGCGACCATCGTAGACATCACACATCAGATCGCACCGCAGGACATCCACCAGGCAGCCTACATTGTCCAGACCTTCGGCACCTTTTTCCCGCCGGGGACCGTGCACGTCGTGGTAGTCGATCCAGGCGTGGGAAGCAAACGACGCCGGATCATTCTCACGACTCCGGTTGCCACATATGTTGCCCCGGACAACGGCGTGCTGACGCACGTCTGGCGCGAGGCAACCGCACGGTGGGGACTGGAAGCGTGCGCCATCTACAACCTGACCGAGTCGCGCTACTGGTTGCCGCACGTCAGCAGCACCTTCCATGGACGCGACGTTTTCGCGCCGGTGGCGGCGCATCTCAGCCTCGGCGTTCCACCGGCGGAGTTCGGCGAGCGGTGCGAAGACATCGTCGAAGCCATGCTCGAACAGCCGTCACGCGGACGGCAGGGCGAACTCATCGGGCGCATCATCCACATCGACCATTTCGGCAACTGCATCACCAATATCACCCTGCAGCACCTGAAGGAAGCGGGTGTCAGCGAGCGCATGGTTGCCCAGTTGATCGGGCAGCGCATCGAAGGATTGTACCGGACGTACTCCGATGTGCCGGTTGGCGCGCTGGTTGCGCTGATTGGCAGCAGCGATCACCTGGAGATTGCTGTGCGTAACGGCAATGCAGCGCAAACACTGGGCGCCGGCATTGGCGACATCGTGCGTGTGTACCCGTTTACGCACGATACGCCGTAGCGCGCTGGCGAAAATTTGTTTTGCAATCGTGCAATTTTCTTGCAATATTCCCTTGACGCTCGATACGCAGATTGCTATAATGATCAACACCTGGAATACCAGGACCTCCTACCCGCCCCCTGAGATGTCTGGCTGTATTGGTGCAGCGACCAGCGGGTGCATAGATCTGCGGTGAACCGCATCTCTTCGTTGGGGCAGCGCACCATCTACATTTGGAGTCAATGCACATTAGCAGGACCACAGATACCCGACCGGCAGTAACAGCACAGGCTGTTGCATTCGGTCCATTTTGCCGCAGGAATTCGCATGGAAGGCGAATGGCGGCAACAAACCAGGAGGACAATTCATGACAATCCAGAGCGGCGTTTCACTGCTGCAGCGGGTGGTTGAGCTTCAGGATCTTCAAAAGTTCCGCGAACTGAACTGGACCGGCTCCTTCGGCGATTATCTGGACATTGTCGCCCGCAACCCGAAGGTGACACGGAATGCGTTCCAGCGCATCTACGACATGATCATGTCGTATGGGTACGAGGAGTTCGTCGACGCCAAGAAGAAGTTGATCCGCTATCACTTCTTCAGCGACCCTTCGTTCGACATTGATGATGCGATCTTCGGGCTCGAAATCCCGCTCATGCGGCTGGTCAACTTTTTCAAAGCCGCGGCACAGGGGTATGGCACCGAAAAGCGCGTGCTTCTGCTTCATGGTCCGGTTGGCTCATCCAAGTCTACGATTGTCCGACGGTTGAAGCGCGGGCTCGAGCACTACTCGAAAACCGAGGGGGGCGCTCTCTACACCTTCGACTGGTATATGGGCGTGATCGACTCTGAGAACTGGGACTGGCGGAAGGTGCCGGAGTCGGAATGGGAAAAGTGCCCGATGCACGAAGAGCCGTTGCGCCTCATTCCTGCCGAGTCACGCGAGCGCTTCATCGAGGAGCTGACCGACGGGTACAACGGCGAGTACGCCATCCGCATCGTCGGCGATCTCTGCCCGTCGTGCCGCTTCAATTTCCGTGATCTCATGCTGCGCTACCACGGCGATTGGAGCCAGGTCATCCGCCACGTGCGGGTGCGGCGCCTTGTCTTCAGCGAACAGGACCGGATCGGCATCGGGACGTTTCAGCCCAAAGACGAGAAGAACCAGGACTCGACCGAACTGACCGGCGATATCAACTATCGCAAGATTGCGATCTACGGATCGGACTCCGATCCGCGGGCGTTCAACTTCGACGGCGAGTTCAATATCGCGAACCGCGGCATCATCGAGTTCATCGAGATGCTCAAACTTGATGTCGCCTTCCTCTACGACCTGCTGGGGGCGTCGCAGGAGCATAAGATCAAATCGAAGAAATTCGCGCAGACCGACATCGACGAGGTGATCATCGGGCACACCAACTCGCCGGAGTATCGTCGCCTCGAGAATAATGAGTTCATGGAGGCGCTCAAGGATCGCACTGTGCGCATCGATATTCCGTACATCACCCGTCTGCGCGATGAGATCAAGATCTACGAGCGCGATTTCAATAAGAAGCGGGTCAAGGTGCATATCGCACCACACACCCTCGAGGTGGCGGCGATGTGGGCCGTGTTGACGCGCCTGGATGAACCAAAGAAGCCCAACCTGACGCTGCTGCAGAAACTCAAACTCTACAATGGGCGCACCCTGCCCGGTTTCACCGAGGATAACATCAAGGAACTGCGCAAGGAGTCGCCCGGTGAGGGCATGCAGGGCATCAGCCCGCGCTATATCCAGGATAAAATCTCGAATGCGCTGGTCAATTACCAGGCGGACGGGTATATCAATCCGTTCATGGTGCTCAACGAACTCGAAAATGGTCTGAAGAACCACGCACTCATCACCTCGGAGGAGGATCGCAAGCGCTACCGCGACCTGCTTTCGGTGGTGAAGGAGGAGTATACCGAGATCGTGAAGAACGAAGTGCAGCGCGCCATCAGCGCCGACGAAGAAGCGATCAAGCGCCTCTGCGCCAATTACATCGACAACATCAAAGCCTACACCCAGCGTGAGCGCGTGCGCAACAAGTTCACCGGCCAGTTCGAAGAGCCGGATGAGCGCCTGATGCGGTCGATCGAGGAGAAGATCGACATTCCCGAAAGCCGCAAGGACGACTTCCGTCGCGAGATCATGAACTACATCGGCGCCCTGGCGATCGAAGGCAAAACGTTCGACTACAAAACGAACGAGCGGCTGCACAAGGCGCTCGAACTCAAACTGTTCGAAGACCAGAAGGACTCGATCAAACTGACATCGCTCGTCTCACGGGTCATCGACAAGGATACCCAGGAGAAGATCGATGTAGTCAAGGCGCGCCTGATCCGCGATTTCGGGTACAACGAACAGAGTGCGACCGACGTGCTCAACTACGTGGCCAGCATCTTCGCGCGCGGCGATATAAAGCATTGATTGGGATGAGAAGGTTGAGGCGCATCGCGGGTAGCGACGTTGCACTGCGACGTCGCCTCCGGCAGCGCCTCCAGACCCATAAGGGCGTACACTATGTCGATTCACCGCGCTGAGCGTGATTTGAACCGGTTCCGCCAGATTGTGCGCGGCAAGATCAAGAAAGACCTGCGCAAGTATATGTCGCAGGGCGAAATGATCGGTCGTCAGGGGCGCAAGTATGTGTCGATCCCGCTGCCGCAAATCGACCTGCCGCAATTCCGCTACGGTACGCGCCAGAGTGGCGGCGTCGGGCAGGGCGATGGCAATGTCGGCGACCCGATCGGGCAGGGTGATGGGCAGTCGGGGCAGGGTGAGGCCGGCTCGGAACCGGGGCAGCATATCATCGAAGTCGATGTCACGATCGAGGAACTGGCGCAGATCCTCGGCGAAGAACTGCAACTGCCCAACATTCAGCCGAAGGGCAAAAAAAACATCATTTCGCAGAAGGACCGCTACTCTGGCATTCGCCGCGTCGGGCCGGACTCGCTGCGGCATTTCAAACGCACCTACCGCGAGGCGCTCAAACGCCAGATTTCATCGGGTGAGTACAACCTCGCCGACCCGATTGTCGTGCCGATCCGCCAGGATATGCGCTACCGCTCCTGGAAGGAGACGCTTCAGCCCGAGTCGAATGCGGTCATCATCTACATGATGGACGTGAGCGGCTCGATGGGCGCCGAGCAGAAGGAACTGGTGCGCATCACGGCATTCTGGATCGAAACCTGGCTGCGCTCGCAGTACAAAGCGATTGATATTCGCTATATCGTACACGACGCTGCCGCGAAAGAGGTCGATCAGGAGACGTTCTATCACATCCGTGAAGGCGGCGGCACCAAGATCAGTTCGGCGTACAAGTTGTGCAACAAACTGATCGATGAGCGCTACCCGGCTGATGAGTGGAATATCTACCCGTTCCACTTCTCCGATGGCGATAACTGGGGCGGTGGCGATACGCGCGAGTGTATCGAACTGCTGCGCACCCAGTTGCTCCCCAAGGTCAACCAGTTCTGCTACGGTCAGGTGCGTTCGCTCTACGGGTCTGGTCGCTTCGCCCACGACCTCGAAGAGCACCTGGGCAAACACGAGGCGCTGGTGATCTCGGAGATTGCCGATCGTGACGATGTCTACGATGCGATCAAGGATTTTCTTGGCAAGGGTCGGTAGCGCCCGCAATTGTTGATGAGCGACATATGAAGAGTACCCGTCTTCCCCGAGAGTTACAGGCCGCGTGGGAGGAGATCGAAGCCTATGCAAAGGAGTATGGACTCGATTTCTTCCCGATTATTTACGAAGTGCTCGATTATCGTACCCTCTACGAAACGGCGGCGCTTGGCGGATTTCCGATCCGCTACCCTCACTGGCGCTTTGGTATGGAGTACGACCAGCTCATGAAGGGCCATATCTGGCTCGGCTCGACGATCTATGAGATGGTGATCAATACCAATCCGTCGTATGCGTACCTGCTCGAAGGCAACGAGATGGTGACGCAAAAGATGGTGATGGCGCACGTTGCAGCGCATGTCGATTTTTTCAAGAACAATATGTGGTTCGCGCATACGAACCGCAAAATGCTCGACGAAATGGCGAACCACGCCGCGCGCGTGCAGCGCATGATCGATCGCTATGGATATGAGCCGGTCGAGGAGTTTATCGATATCTGCCTCTCGCTCGAAAACCTGATCGACTATCACGCGCCGTACATTAAGCGTCCCGAAGCGCAGACCCATCAGTCGGTCATGGCTGAGGACGAGCCGCCGGTGGTCGAGGGGTTGCCGGTCGAACGCAGTTATATGCGCGACTATATTAACCCGCCGGAATTCATCGAGCAACAGCGGAAACGGCTCGAACAGGAACGCGCGCGGCAGAAGAAGTTCCCCGAGCACCCGCAGAAGGATGTGCTCCTCTTTTTGATGAATTATGCGCCCCTGGAACGCTGGCAGCATTCGATCCTCGAAATTGTGCGCGATGAGGCGTACTACTTCGCTCCTCAGGGTATGACGAAGATACTCAATGAAGGCTGGGCCTGCTGCCGGTACGATACGCTGGTGTTCACCGATCAGGGAGTGCTCCGCATCGGCGATATCGTCGCCCAACGCCAGGCAGTGCGCGTGAGCGACGGCGACACGTCGCAGGCTGTCTACGATTGGGCGGCGTTCGAGCATTATGAGACGATCAGGGTGCGCACCAGGCGTGGGCTGGAACTCGAAGGCTCGATTAACCACCGCGTGATGCTGCCCGATGGCGCATGGCGCCGCCTCGATGAACTCCAGGTCGGCGACAGGGTCAGGATTGGCGGCGGTCAGAACCTGTGGGCACAGCAGTACGTCGCTCTCGACTGGTCGCCAGTTCACCGTCCAGCGCTCGCGCAGATGACCGACGAAGCAGAAGTTGATGTTGAAACTGTTACTCGCTACCGGAGCGGCACGCGCGGTATTCACGCCGCACCGTCGGCGCCGCTCGCCACAACACGCGGCGCCGCCATCGCTGACCACGGCGGCATCGTACAGCCACATGCGTCTGTTCGTGTTCCACAGGTTGTGGACGAGCGCCTGGCGACGTTGCTGGGGTATCTGTGCAGCGATAGACGTATCAGCAGTGCTGTCGAGCCCGCCATCGGGGTGATGGACGTCGATGAGGAGCAGGCGAACGTCTTTGCTGATCTCGTCTGTGTACTGTTCGGCATCGAAGCATGCCGGCGCAGGGACGGGAAGCACTGGCGCGTCTTCTTCTCGTCGCGTGATGTCCGGGATTTCCTGGTCTATCTCGGTCTCGAAACCGGCGTCGCGGCACGCGAAAAGAGCGTGCCCGATGTTATTCTGCGCTCGCCGAAGCCAGTCGTCGCAGCGTTCCTGCGTGCGCTGTACGACTGCGACGGTCACGCAAGTGCGTCCGGCGTCATGCTATCGACTGCCAGCGAGGAGATCGGCAGAACGGTGCAGGTGCTGTTGCTCAACTTCGGTATCCTCGCCAGCCGCCGCGCTCATGCGAAAGGCGCCTGGCGCATCCATATCACCGGTCGTTCCGCTGCCATCTTTTTCGCCGCGATCGGGTTCGGTCGCGCGCGCAGGCAGGCTGCTCTGGCACACTACATTGAAGATCGATACCGGTTTCGGCGTGAGGACTGGTCGGACGAGATCGTGGCGATCGAGCGAGGACGCGCTCACGTGTACGATATCTCGGTGCGCGCAACACACCGCTACGCCGCGCAGGGGTTCATCAATCACAACAGCTACTGGCACTCCGAGATCATGACGAAGAAGGCGCTGCGCGACGATGAACTGATCGACTTCGCCGACCATCACTCCGGCGTGGTTGCAGTCCACCCTGGTCGCCTCAATCCGTACAAACTCGGGCTTGAACTGCTGCGTGACATCGAGTTTCGCTGGAATACCGGACGTTTCGGCAAGGAGTACGAGGAGTGTGAGGACCTGGCTGCCAAACTCAACTGGGATAAGCAGCTGGGGCTTGGGCGGCAGAAATTGTTCGAGATACGCCGTCTCTACAATGATGTCACCTTCATCGATGAGTTCCTGACGCCGGAGTTTGTCATGGAGCAGAAGCTCTTTACATTCCGCTACAATCGTGATACAGATATGTATGAGATCGCGTCGCGCGAGTTCAAGGAGATCAAGGAGAAACTCCTGTTCCGTCTGACGAACTTCGGTCAGCCGTTCATCTATGTCGAAGACGGCAACTACAATAACCGCAGCGAACTCTATCTGCGCCACCGCTACGAAGGAGTTGAGCTGAAGATGGACTATGCGCGTGATACGCTGCGCAATATTCAGCGCATCTGGACGCGCCCGGTGCATCTCGAAACGGTGGTGGACGAAAAACGGCGGTTGATTACGTTCGATGGACGCGATTTCTCGGAACGGAAGATGGATTAGGGTCTGCCAGGGAGGAATGACATGCTTGGAAAACAGACCGTCGATACGTTGAAGCGCCTGGCGAGCGAAGGTCCTCAGGCAGTGAGTGCGCTTTCCTGGATTGATGACGGCGCAAAGGTGATTGCAGTTCCTGCCGATGCTGCCGATGCACGCATCAATCTTGCCGATCTGGATCGTTTCAGCGCAACACTGCGTGAACTCGCGGTGACATGCCACACTGCGCTGGTGGGTACTGATGTGCGCGCCTGGCTCAGTGACCACGCCGCTGCAGCGATCCGGGAGTTGAGTTTCCTCGAGGAGCCCCTGGCTGTCTGGGAACTCGAAGAGAGCGAAGGGATCGCGCAACTGCGCTCATCACCGCCACACCGCGAGGACTCCAGCATCGTCTACTGGGAAGTCGTGCTGCACTGCGTCGATCAACCGTCCGCCACCATCGCCCGGTATCACTGGACGCCGGGAATGCCAGAGCGGGAGCGGGTCGCATATCCGGCAACCTTTGCGCAGATCGGGCGGATAGCCGACGCGCTCGAACGTGTATTGACCTGCTAGGCGTAACGGGTGATACCATTTTAGATTGTAGATTTTGGATTGTAGATTGCTGCAATAGCATTGCAATGCGCTCTGATGAGCGTGCGTATGCGACTTGTTCAATTCCAATTGGTATGACGTCTCCGGACGCACAGGCAACCCTGGCTCAGACGCTTGCCTGGTCGGTCGAGGCGCTCCGTGGTGTGAGCGATACACCGCGCCTGGATGCAGAAATCCTGCTGGCGCACGCATTGGGCTGGTCGCGGGTTCGTGTGCTTTCCAGTCTCAGGGAAACCATGCCCGACGATGCTCTTCAGACGTTTCGTGCGCTGGTAGAGCGCCGCGCCGCGCGCGAACCGGTCGCCTACCTGATCGGGCGCAAAGAGTTCTACGGGCTGAAATTCATCGTCGACCGGCGCGTCCTTGTGCCGCGCCCCGAAACTGAAACGCTGGTCACTGCCGCGCTCGAATGGGCGCGGCAGCGTTTTGCGCCCCACGACACCCTCTCGATTGCCGACATCGGCACCGGCAGCGGATGCATTGCCATTGCGCTGGCGGTGCATCTCCCCAATGCCCTGGTCTATGCCATCGACCTTTCGGCTGACGCGCTGGCGGTGGCGCGTCAAAACATCGAACTGCATGGCGTCGCCAGCCGTGTGACGCTTCTGTGTGGCGATCTGCTGGCGCCATTGCCGCAACCGGTCGATCTGCTGGTTAGCAATCCCCCATACACAGTAATCAATGACATCGACGCCGGCGTGCGGTTGTACGAACCACACCTGGCGCTCGACGGCGGCAGCGATGGTCTTGCCGTCTACCGCCGCCTGCTGGCGGCAGCGCCACAGGCAGTGCGCCCCGGCGGCGCGCTGCTGCTGGAGATCGGCGCAATGCAGGCGGAGGCGGTCACAGCCCTGGTGCGGCAGGTATTCCCGGCTGCCACCGTGCGCGTATTGCCCGATCTGGCCGGACGGGATCGGGTGGTGGCGGTTACGGTCTCACCAGCACCGTAGGGGCGCGCCGTGCCACGCCCACCCACGCGCCGTGCCGCGCCCATCCATCCGCCCAGCCACCGTAGGGGCGCGCCGTGCCGCGCCCACCCACGCGGCGTGTCACGCCCACCCACGCGCCGTGCCGCGCCTACCC
>FWWL01008148.1_pt1 | contig 13683 bp, 13 predicted proteins | sample 2228331 | NCBI WGS metagenome assembly FWWL01 (sample SAMEA103939775, study PRJEB20133) | metagenome | reverse complement strand
AATGTCTGCTCATTTGTTCCAATTTTTATTTTGACTGTTGAGTTATTTACAGGGCTAACCCTTGCATCTATATCTGAGTACTGAGTTGTAGTAGTTACATTTTTACCAAAGTAAGTTCCTTGGTATGCACTATTTGTTGCCAAAGAATTAACCGTTATGTTGTACACACCATCCGCAGCAGAAGAAGTTGGTTTAGCACTAATAACTGATGTGTCTGACAAAGACGCAGTCTTTGGGATAAGAGAACTTTGGAGGGAAAAATTCGAGATATAATTGTAAAACTCTCGGATTTTGTCAGATACAGACCTATACGCTCTTTGAACAGCGTCAAGGTTTCTGTACCTTTGGTCAAGCCTCCTTAAAGGAGCGGACTCAACTTCCAAAAGCTTTTCAATTATAGATGCGGTATCAAGACCACTTACCGCACCACCAATCTGAAGCCTTGACGATGGTTGATACCTGTAGTTAATATTGTTGGCTATACCGGAAAGATCCATATTTTCACACCCTTTCGTCCATCAAAACCCCCAAAAGCTCTGCAATATTTTTTGAAAGTTTTACAGCAACCTCTGGTGGTATTTGACGGATAATATCACCACTGTCCGGATCTTTGATACGAACTATAACCATATTCGTTTCTTTGTCTATTTTAAATTCCGCTTGTCCTCTAAATATCTTCTTCAATCTCTCCAAGTTTTCCTTAAATGTTTCGATTTCTTCGGGGGCCGGTTTGTTTTGATTTTTAATCTCTTCGTTCTGTTTTTCTAATTCCCGTGGTTTTTTAAATTCGTTTTTCACAATATCTTTAGTTCTATCAACCGCTCTGTCTACCGAAAAAACGTTATCCCTTCCAACTCCTTCTACTCTTTCCATAATAATCCCCTCCATAGGATAACAGTTACCCTATATCAATTATCGGAATAATTTTGTTTTTCTTTAATACTATCTAACAATTTATTTATATGCACCGTTGCTTCAATCCCTTTATCTTCTTTAAATCTAAGTTCTGGAGCTTTGAAAAGCCTTATGTTCTTGGCTACATAAGTTCTAAAATAACCTTTGATTTCCTCTAAATACTTTACTACTTCCGTTCTTTCTTCAGCTGAACCAAAATAACTTACAAATATATCTGCGTATCTTTTATCTTTTGATACTTGAACTCTTGAAATAGTTATGTTTAATTTCACTGGCTCTAATTTTTCGTCTTTCAATTCTCTCAAAGCTTCCACCAAAACGTTTCTCAATTCTGACTCTAACATTCTAAGTTTATACTCTTGTTTCATCTTCAACGCCTCCTTTTAACAGATCAAGTGATTTTTCATATATACGTGTCAAATCGCTTAGTAACGCTTGTAATTGTGATGGTTTTAACGCCAATTTCTTAAAAACAATTTGATCTAAAAATGGAACGCCATAAGAATAGGAATGACCTGGTAAAATTAAGTTTGAATAGAAATTAGCAAGGTGTACGATACAACCTATTTCTATGTACGGACTATCCGGAGTTAATGACGGAAGTTCATGAAGTCGCGCAACTGCGACGAACTCTTCGGGAAGTTTCCACAATTCAAGTAAATCTCCACCAAGTTCTGTATGGGACTCAAATTGATTATCGTACTCAATTCGAAAAATAGGATTAAGTGTCTTTTCACTTGCTATTGTTAGCTGATAAAGATACTCCGGTGCTAATATATCAAGTGCAATTTTACCAACATCGTGAAGCATTCCAGCCATAAAAGCTTCCTCTTTACGAATATATCCAATATATTTTGCAATACTTTCAGAAAAAATTGCTGTGAGCATAAAATGTGTCCAAAGTTTATCGTGGTCTATCTTTGATTTATTGGAAGATTTTAAAGCTGAATATGTAAAAACACTTAACGCTAAATTTCTCACAGTTTTAAAGCCCAAAATCATTATAGCTTCCGAAAGTTTCGAAATTCTTCTTGGAAGTCCATAATAAGCAGAATTAACAAGCTTTAGAACTTTTGTTGAAAGCCCTATATCTTGAGCTATAACTTTTTCAAGCTCTTTTGCACTAACGTTCGGATTCGATGCGGTTGCGATTATCTGTTCTACTATAACATCAGGTGTTGGAAGCTCGTTAACAGAGTACATCAACTCTTTGAACATCAATTCACCTACTTATAGAGGTTAACGGAATTTTTATTGTGAATTTTGTAAACTCTGAGACTTTTGATTCGACTTCTATTTTGCCCTTATATTCTTCTACGATTTCTTTAACTATTGCAAGACCTAAACCAGCACCAGAAACTGTGTAAGTGAGTTCATTATCGATTCTGTAGAACTTTTCAAATATCTTCTCAAACTTGTCTTCTGGAATTCCAATTCCATTGTCTTCAACAGTTATTTTAAGAATCTCTTCGTCTATAGAAACCGATAATTTTACGTACCGTTCTTCTTTCTCTTTATCGTAGAAATTTATAGAGTTATTTAAAAGATGCGAAAAAACTTTTTCAAAACTGTACCTGTCGGCATATATTTCAATATCAACTAGTTCTACGTCTATATTAATTTTGTTCTTTTCAGCGTTCTTTGAGAGTTTAGAAAGTACTTTATTAGCAACTTCACCGAGTTTAAAGTTCTCTTTCTTCAAAATAAGTTCTCCACTTTCAAGTCTTGCATAGTCGAATAGGTCGTTTATTAAATCTTCTAAACGATTAGACTGCTCATAAATTATAGGTATGAATTCATTCATCTCTTCTTTTGATAGTTCTAATGTCATCATAGTTTCTGTATAGGCTTTTATAGCACTCAGTGGTGTTCTCAATTCGTGAGATAAGTTTGCTATAAAGTTAGCTTTAATTTTTTCAAGTTCTTTCAATTTTTGAATTTCTTTTTCACTCGTTACGTTTCTTATATTTACCAAAAATTTCTTTTCGTTAAGTAAATATACTTCTTTTAATGTTATAACAAAATACTGTTCAGACAATCCAACTTCTCTAAAGAACTGCTGAGTATCTATAAGTTCCTTTACGATAAATTCAAGTTCTTTTAAGTTTTCCAAAAACTCAGTAGCAACTTTATTTTTGAATTCACTATTTCCCGTTTCGTCGAGGACTATAATTCCATCTGACGAAGATTCGATAATGTTTTCAAAATACTCTTTTGAACGGCTTACGAATTCGAGAAGTTTTAAATTTTCAAGAGTTGTCCCTGCAAGATACGCAAATATTTGAAGAAAATCTATTTTCTCCTCGCTAACTTCATCGTTTGTTTGAATTACTATCATTCCCAAAATTTTTCCATTTTTTACCATCGGTACAATACCAACATATTTCTCTTTACCATCAACTTCGCAGGGAATAAAAGCAGGTGATAACCTCTCTTCAATAAACGTAATATAATCTTCGTACAATTCCCTTTTTATACTTTCAGATTCTGGTTGTGCGAAAACAACTGAATTTTCTTTGAAAATATTGATTTTTTCAAAATCAAGAAACTTTTCAACGGTTGTCTGAAAAGTTTTATAAACTCCTTGTTCATCTGTTGCCTTTGAAATTTCCATTATATACTTGGAAAAAATTTCTTCAAGTTTCGTAGCCACCACATCCTTTTAGAAGTCTTTCAGAAACTCTACATCCTCTCTGGAGCTTCTATACCGAGTAATTCTAAGCCTATTCTGAGTACATTTCTTACACCATAAGCCAAATTGAGACGTGCATTACTAAGCTCTGCGTTATTAGGATCTACAATCTTGTTTTCCGAGTAGTATTTGTGGAACTTTGAAGCAAGGTTTTCCAAATAGTCTGTTAGGTAATGTGGAGAAAGTCTTTCGACTACTCTTTCAATAGTATCATCAAATGTCGATATTTCTTTGATAATCTGTGATTCTTCATCTTTCGTAAGTAACTCGATATTCTCACCAAGTTTAAATTCTATATTCTTTTCTTTCGCATTTTCAAAAAGACTGCATATTCTCGCATAAGCATACTTTACATAGTATACCGGATTATCATTAGATGCCGATTTTGCAAGTTCAAGGTCAAAGTTTAGGTGCGTATTGATGTCAACCATCGAGAAGAAATATCTTGTTGCGTCTTTTCCAACTTCATCGATTAATTCATCAAGTGTTACAAACTCACCAGCACGGGTACTCATTTTGACAATTTCATTACCTCGTTTCAACGTAACAAATTGATGCAATAAGAAAACTAAGAAGTCTTCCGGAATACCTAAAGCTTTCATTGAAGCGTACATTCTTGGTATATGACCATGATGGTCGCTTCCCATAATATCAATTGCTTTATCAAATCCGCGTTTGAATTTTCTGTAATGGTAAGCTATATCTGTAAGAAAGTACGTGTAGCTTCCATCACTTTTAATCAAAACTTTATCGCTATCTTTTTCAAATTCAGATACTTTAAACCACAAAGCACCTTCAGATTCATACGTTAAATTATGTTCTTTAAGAATTCTTAAGATTTCATCAACCGTGCCATCTTCAATAAGAGTTCTTTCACTGTAAAAGTTATCGAAAGTACTTCCAAGTTTTTCAAATGTCTGGTTGAAAGAGCCCATCATAGTTTCTAATGCATATTTTTTAAACAGTTCTTCTACAGAATCGTCCCATACTTTTTTGTATTTTTCTCCTTCTTTTTCAAGTACAATCTTTGCTATGTCTATAATGTAATCACCACGATAACCATCTTCAGGAATAGGTTCATCTTCTCTTAAAAGCTGGTTATACCTTGCCCAGATTGATTTTGCTAAAAGTTTAATCTGTCTACCAGCATCATTTATGTAAACTTCCTTGAAAACATCGTATCCGTAAAATTTAAAAACGTTTGCTAATACATCACCGATAATTATCTGCCTTCCGTGTCCAACTGTGAATGGTCCTGTGGGATTTGCACTACCGTACTCGAGAATTATTTTGTAATTTTTATTTTTGAGGTTCCAAACTTCTTTACCTTTGCGCAGAAAACTTTCTAAAAAGTCAACATAGTAGGTCTTTGAGACTTTGAAGTTAATGAATCCAGGACCAGCTATTGAGATCTCATCAAACATCGGGTAATTTTTGAGTTTTTCAACAATATTTCTTGCTATCTCTATCGGAGGCTTTTTCAAATGTTTTGCACTAACCATAGCAACGTTCGATGAAAAATCACCAAACTGTGATGGTGGTACCTCAACAACAAAGTCTACATCAACGTCGTATTCTGAAAGAATACTTTTCAAAAGAGAATGAATTTTATGTTTTATCATACCTTTCCTCCTTGCTCATCAAATATTATTCGATATACGTCTTCTTTTCCCCTTCCAGTTATTGAGGAAAATGGTATTATTCTTTCGATCGGATAGACTTCAAGTTCTTTTTCAAAATAATCTAACGTCTTTTTTAACTCGGTATTGTTTAACTTGTCTACCTTTGTAAGAACTACGACTATATTAAGGTCAAGTTCTGAAATCCATTCTAAAAGTGTTTGATCACTTTCCATAAGATTATGTCTTGAATCTATCAAAACGAAAAGTTTTTTTATATTCCACATTCTTTTATTAAAATATTGGTCAATTACTTTTCTCCAATTTTCTCTATCTTTTTGAGAAGTTCGAGCGTAACCATAGCCTGGTAAGTCAACTATGTAGAATTTATTGCTTACAAGGTAATAATTAATTGTTCTGGTTTTACCAGGATTTTTACTCACGTAAGCTATTTTTCCACCAACTAACGAATTTATAAACGAAGATTTGCCAACGTTTGAACGGCCGGCAAGTACGTATTCACCTTCCAAAGGTTCCGGAAATTTATCATCAAGTGTTGCTACCACTTTTACGAGTTCGGCGTTTTTTATTGGGTTTTTCATCGATTAAAGCCTCCTTTAGAACCTCACTTATTTCTTTGACAAAAATAAATTTCATCTTTTCTTTTACTTCTTGAGGTATCTTTTCAATATCGCTTCTGTTCTTTTCTGGAAGAATAACAGTGGTTATTCCTTTTCTGTAAGCTGCTAAGACTTTTTCTTTGATTCCACCAACAGGTAAAACCTTTCCTCTTAAAGTTATCTCTCCAGTCATAGCTATGTCATTTCTTACTGGCTTTGAATTAAACAGAGATATAAGAGCGGTTGTCAACGTAATTCCAGCGCTTGGTCCATCTTTTGGAACAGCTCCTTCAGGAACGTGAATATGTAGTTCACACTTTGAAAGTCTCTCGTTTACTGATTCATCGGTTTTTGTGTAATTTTTAGCAACACTTAAAGCAATCCTTACAGATTCTTTCATTACATCTCCAAGTTGACCAGTGACAACAAGATTCGGAGAATTTGAATTAACAAAAGCAGTTTCTACATATAGTGTCGTTCCACCGTACGGCGTCCAAGCAAGCCCTGTTGCTATTCCTATTTCAGGTTCTTCAATCTTTTCTTCTTGTTTAATCTTTTCTGGTCCAAGGTATTCAACTATTCTTTCTGGATCAACTGTAACTTTTTTCTTATTTTTAACATAATCTAACGCAGCTTTTCTGAATATTGAATGCAACATCCTATCAAGTTCCCTTACTCCAGGCTCGATTGCGTATTCGTTTATAATCTTTTTTATAGAATCATCTTTAAAGGTTACGAATTCTTTCTTTATTTCAGAAAACTCTTCGCGTATTTTAGGAATGATATATTTTTTTGCAATGTGGAACTTTTCTATATCAGTGTAGCTTGATATTTCTATTACTTCCATCCTATCTCTTAAAGCATCAGGTATGGAATAAAGTACGTTAGCGGTTGTTATGAAAAGTACATCTGAAAGATCAAATGGAATTTCTAAGTAATGGTCTGTAAATTCCTTGTTTTGTTCTGGATCAAGAACCTCAAGGAGTGCAGATGCTGGATCTCCTTGGAAACTGATCCCCATCTTATCAACTTCATCTAAAAGAATTACAGGGTTACTTACTCCCGCTTTTCTTATTAGTTGAATTATCCTTCCTGGCAAAGCTCCAACGTAGGTTCTTCTATGACCTCTAATTTCGGCTTCATCCCTTAAACCACCAAGCGACATTCTCTCGAACTTTCTGTCGAGTGATTTAGCTATAGACTTTGCAAGTGAAGTTTTACCAACTCCCGGAGGTCCTACAAAACATATTATCGGTGCCTTTGCTTTATCAGATAGAGATCTTGAAGCTAAAAATTCCAAAATTCTTTTCTTTGGTTCTTCAAGACCGTAGTGGTCTTTCTCGAGAATTTCTTCAGCTTTGAATATATCATTATTTTCTTCTGTCTTTTGATTCCAAGGAAGATTCAAAATCCAATCGAGATAATTACGTATTACAGAAGCCTCCGGAGAATACGGAGACATCTTCTCAAGTCTTCCAATCTCGTGGAACGCTTTCTCTTTAACAAACGTTGGATAATTTCCTTTCTCAATCTTTTCTTTTAACTCTTTTATTTCAACATCTTCTTCGCCACTTAATTCTTCTCGAATTGCCCTAAGTTTCTCCTTAAGATAATATTCTTTCTGTGTCTTTTCGATTCTCTGTCTAACTTTTTGATCTAATTGTTGTTCAAGTTCTAAAAGTTCACGCTCTTTTGCTAAGATATCCAAAATTTTCGTTAATCTCTCTTTTGGTTCCACTGTTTCCAAAAGGTTCTGTTTATCTTCATAACTTCCAGGACTTAGAGAAGCTGAAATATCCGCAAAAGCATCAGCATCGTCGACGTTTTCTAAAAGCATCATAGCTTCTGGTGGTATCTTTTTTGAGAGTTGAACGTATCTGTAAAGCTCATCTTTTACCATTCGCATTAACGCGGTGAGCTCTTTTGACCTTCTATACCTTGATTTTATAAGATCTATCTTAGCCTTTAAGTATTTGTCTTCGACAGGTTCTGATATTTTACCTCTCGTTATACCTTCAACTAAAACTTTAAAAGTTCCATCGGGAAGTTTACCAATCTCAAGGACACGAACAACTGTTCCGATAGAGTATAGGTCTTCAAATTTTGGTTCCTCAACTGTTATATCTTCTTGATTCGCAATAAAAAGTATCTGATTTGTATTTTCCATAGATTCTTCCAACGACATCAACGACTTTTCTCTTCCAACGTAAAACGGAAAGACTGTACCTGGAAATATAACGGTATTACTGCGCATTGGAATTATAGGCAAAATTTCCGGAATAGTTATCCTTTCTTTCCTTTGCTTATTTGCTTCTTTTTCAAGTCTTTCAAATTTTTTAGCCATTATTTAGACACCTCCTTATTTGCTCGGTTTTTGCTTCGACACTACACTCAAGTTTTAGTCGTCTACTATCAAATCCATCGTAATCAAAGTAAATCTTTAATGCACCCTCAAAGTTATCTTCGACTAAATTCCCCCATTCAATAATAAAGATTCCCTCATTATCTTCAAGTTCACCTTCAAGTAAATAAAAGATATCTTCAGGATTTTGAATACGGTAAGCATCAACGTGAAATATCGTTTTATCGGCGTTGTATATATTAACTAAAGTGTAAGTAGGACTTGTCACCAAACGTTCGTCTCCACCGAGACCTTTAACAATTCCTTTTGTATACGTAGTCTTCCCACTTCCAAGAGTACCTATCAACAGTATTACATCGCCAACAGAAAGACATTTAGAAAACTTTTCTGCAAATTTCAGCATTTCTTCAATATTTAGAGTTCCTATTTCGATTAGTTCATTCACGTCTTAAAACTTCCTCCTACTACTTAAAGATTTTCGAGATAAGCCAAGTAATAAAAGAAAAAAGCGCACTTAAAAGCATCAGCGTTGTTATTGGAAAAATAAAAGTAAAATTTTCCCTTTTGATTACTATATCACCGGGTAACCATCTAAAAGTTCCGATGTTACTTATCCTCGATATCAGAAAGATTATCAACCCCATCAACAAAATTGTCAGACCTACCGTGATCAATAATTTTCCAATTTCCTGCATTTTCTTCCTCCTTAAAGTAAGAAAATGGTAAACTCATCATTTCTCCATCATCTGTCAATATTGTAACTCTTGAAAGAAAGACGTTGACGGTGATCACTTTAGCAATCTTTCCTTCGTAGAATATCGTACTTCCTTCGTCTGGAATACCTTCCAATGTGGTTACGTAAAAATCGTGTTCGTAACTGAGACAGCAAAGTAATCTTCCACAAGGTCCTGTTATCTTTGAGGTATTAATCATCATCTGCTGTTTTTTAGCATGCTTTAGAGTAACACTTTCAAAGTCTCTCAAAAAGTATGAACAACAACTTCTAAGACCACAAAGTCCCAGACCTTTGATTTGCTTCATTTCGTCCCTTGCACCGACTTGTCTGAGTTCTATTCTCGTTTTGAAATGTTTTGCGATATCTTTTACAAGTTCTCTAAAATCAACACGAGTTTTTGAGCTGAAGAAAATGACTAATTTTGAACGGTCAAAGATATATTTAGCATTCAATACTTTCATCGGCAATCCGTGTTTTCTAACAAGTTCTCTTGTAATACTTTCAGCTTCTCGGACTATTTTTTCATTTTCTTCGATTATACCTAAATCTTCATCTGTTGCTTTTCTCATTATGGGTTTAATTTCATAATCAACCTCGTCTATACTGACTTCCTTAGGTCCTAATATGACAGTTCCATAATCAACTCCGTATTCATCTAAAATTATTACATAATTATCTTTTTGTATATCCTCACCATTTTCGGAATAATAAAATATCTTTCCAAGTGGAAAAACTTCAATACCATATACTGTAGCTACTAAATTCACCTATTTCCCTCCTCAGTCGAAAGTTTTCTTAAATTTATCAACACTGCACTAACTGTCATAAAATAGTTGTAGTTCGCAACTTTGCTCTTGAGAATATCATCGCATAATCTTAAAAACTCATTTGATTTAGATATTTTTTTAGTATCATTCTGAGCTATTTCAAAACCGCACCACATAGCGGACAAAACGACAGATTTCAAAATATCTAAGTTCATCTTTATCTCTTTGAATCTTCGAACAAATTCTAAATATTGAGAATATGGAATTTTAAGATATTGATTTAATAGTTCGTAGAAATTCAACGAAACACTGTATTTATCAAGTTCTTCAATAGTTTCAAAGAAATCTTCAGCGTCAACTTTTACAAAATTTCCATTAGAAATGTTTAGGTAGAAAGAATAAGCTTTTAATGCTAAATAAGTATTAAAAGAATTTATTCTTCCTAATTTTTCTAAGTAATCTAATCTTACAACTCTTTTCTCAACTCTACTTTTCACGGTTTTAAGCAAATTTTTCCATTTTGTTGTTGTAAGGATTATAACAGAACCTTTACTTGGTTCTTCCAAAGTCTTCAAAAAGGCGTTAACCGCTTCAACTGTCATCTTTTCTGAATCGTAAATAACAAGATACTTGGTCTTTTCCTTGGAAACAGAAAGAAAATCTATAGCGTTTCTAATCTCGTCGATACCTATATTATCAACAGGTTTAATCACATAAACGCTTTCTAAATCAGAAAAGTCGATAATCTTTTTCAGATATTCTTCAATATATGAAGTATTTAATGAAAAGATGCAATAAGACCTACCCTGTTCAAACATATCTTATCACCACTTCAATATCCGTAAAATTCAATTCTAAACAATTATATCACATAATTTAAATTCTGACACTTACTGACACTAAAAGATGCCTCTTTCGAGGCACCTTTTATACACTTATATCAAACTGTCTAATTGTTCCCGCTGTTCCGTCTTCTCCTAAATATATTCCAGAACTTAACAGCTTTTTATCTCCATAATCAAACGGGGTTGAAACACGTCCAAGAAAGATGGCACCGACATTGAAATCTAAAAGTCCAACTAATTTCTCTTCACCACGTTCGTTAACTGTCCAGATCTTAAGTTTTGTAAATATCAGATCGTTTTCGTCTATCCAGCCGTTTCCATCGCTATCATACATCGCAAGTTCTCTAAAACCATCACCAGTGCTCGGACCAAAGAGCTCTGTACCATCGTTGGCTCTTCCGTTTCCGTTCTTATCTAAGACTAAAAGTCCTTCTCCAGGAGAGATATAGAACTTGTCTTTTACTCCGTCAAGATTAATATCAATCTCAACTATTTTACCTTTTTCTTTTGAATTTTTCAACTGCGAAAGCAAAAGTGGATCTTGATACGTTCCGGAAGTTTTTATGTGTGTATAAGAAAGACTCAGTTCTTTAAACTCCACATTGAAGTTAATAGTTCTTCCATCTTGAGTTTTTACGGTTCCAGAACCTTTGAAACTTGCGTATTGGAGATGAGAACTTTCGAACTCTACAGTGTAATCTTCTATCGTTCGTTCACCGGTTTTCTTTAATTTTAGATTTTGTGTTTCTTCTTGTTCGGAGTCATCGATAAATTTAATTTTAAGTTTTTTCCCAAAAAGCTTTTCTAACATCATTTGAATGATTCTAATCTTCATCTTGTCTTTTTCTGAAAGCTCCAACTCTTTCTTTGAGGAATTTCCAACTATCTCGTAAACGGGAATCTTTCTTGTTGTGCTTGAATAACTTACCTTAGTTTTTTGGTAATTCAAACTTGCACCCTCAAGCTCAACACTGTAGTCAGAAATTTTCATTTGATAGCACCTCCTTTTTTTGAGCTTGTTTCTTATTTATCGGAAAAAGAATTCAAAATCTTAACTTGTTTTGTTGAAAAAAAGATTTTGTATTGTAAAATTGAATTGAAAAACTACAGGATGGTGAACAGAAATGTCGGTTAAAGTATCAGACTTACTAAGATTATTCATTTCAACCGCTAAGATAGGTGGAGTTACCATCGGTGGCGGATACGCAATGGTACCGGTTATGGAAAGAGAATTTGTATCAAAGAAATTCATCAACGAAGATGAATTTTCAAATATTTTGGTTCTTGCACAATCTTTACCTGGTCCTATTGCTGTAAACACAGCAACTATGGTTGGATATAAATATGCTGGAATTTTTGGTGCAATCGTTTCAGTTTTTGGAACTATATTTTTTCCATTTGCAATAATACTTTTAATAGCTGGTCTTATCGGAACATTCAAAGATTTCCTCCAACCGTTCCTTTCTGGGATGCGAACTGTAGTTCTTCCGGTGCTCATAATTGCTGTGATTAGACTTTGGAAAAAGAATATCACGAGTAAGGAAGGACTGGTAATATTCATCCTTGCAAGTTTTATGACAATCTTTTTGAAATTTAACCCAGTCGTACTGATATTACTTTCTTTACTTTACGGATTTGTGAGGGGTGTTCTTAGTGAAAATAATTGAATTATTTTTGGTTTTTTTGCAAGTTGGAGCGGTTAGTTTCGGTGGAGGATATAGTATACTTAAAACAATAATGCACTATATTGTCGATACCAAAAATTGGCTCACGCCCGAAGAATTTGCTGAAATTGTTGCAATATCCCAGTCAACACCTGGTCCAATTGGAATAAACGCAGCAACGTTTGTTGGCTACAAAGTTGCAGGTGTACTCGGATCAGTTATTGCAACTCTTTCTTCAATACTTGTTCCGGTTGTTCTTTCTCTTTTAATGTTTTTAGTTCTGAAAAGGTATGCGAAATCAAAGGTTTTTAATAAAATGCTCAATAGTGCAAAACCTGTTGTAATGGCACTTATATTCTCTGCAGCTTTTAGCTTTATTAAAGTTTCAAGTCAAAGTATTATTACGATTCTCTTGTCCATCTTTGCGTTTCTGATATTATTATTCACAAAAGTTGACCAGATACTTCTTTTTCTAATCTTTGGTCTTTTGGGTTATGTATTTTTGAAATAAGGTGGGAGCTAATGAAAAAATTAATTTTATTGATTCTGTGTTTAATGCCTTTACTTTTATTCCCACAAGAAATTCGAGTGATAATAAGCAACGGGCTCGATACGAACGGAATGACGTTGGGTTATGAGTTCAACGAAATAAAGCTCTCTGGAACGTTGGTTATCAGAAGTTCTGAAACTGACGAAGAAGGAATCGATGTTCAAGGAGAGATATCAATAAAACCCGGAGATGGGGTTATTCTTGCTTCTTACACCCTTGAAGGTGGGTTAAAAATTACGATGTATTTTTACCAAAATACGTTAGTTGTTCAATCTGTAAACGGAACAATACAAGTTCTCTCAACAAAAAGAAGAAGTGGAACGCCGTCTTATCCCGGAAATTTTATCGTTAGACTGTCAAACAAAAAACTTTATTTAATAAACGTTGTGGACTTAGAAGAATACATTGCACGCGTTATTCCAAGCGAAGTTCCTATGAATTTTAACGATACAACTTTGGCAGTTCAAGCCATAATATCTCGAACAAGAGCTATGCACGATATAAGAACTGGTTTAAAATCTCAAGGTTACCATTGTGATGACAGCATTAAGTTTCAAGTTTATAATAATGAAGGATTTTATCCTAAAGCTTTAAAAATTGCTAAAGAAACCGAAGGAATGGTATTAACCAACAACGGGTCTTTGATGAGTTCTTTAACATTCTTTTCTTCTTCTCACGGTTTTACAGCTGGTAATGACGAAATCTGGGCTACTTACAGCAAGAATCAAGTAGTATATGTTAGTCCACATTCTTCTTTAAGAAATACTAAAAGTTTTTTTGGTAACTTGAGTTATGATCCAAAAGATGAGAATTTTTGGCTCACATTTTTTAAGACTATTCCAAATGGTGTTGAATTTTTCGATATTGAATCTCCGTTTTTCAGGTGGTCATACACTATAGATAATTTCGATCT
>FWWL01007304.1_pt1 | contig 13684 bp, 14 predicted proteins | sample 2228331 | NCBI WGS metagenome assembly FWWL01 (sample SAMEA103939775, study PRJEB20133) | metagenome | reverse complement strand
CTCTCGCGGGACGAGCTGGCCGCCCTCTTCGACTACCGCTGGTTCCTGCGTTATGTGGACGCCACCTTCCAGCGCCTGGGCCTGACGTGAAATGGCTGAGATCTCGCCCGCCCAGTGGCAAAACGAATGGCACGACGGTCTGATGCGCCGGATTCAAAAGGCGCTTTCCGCCTACGAATGCGAGCTTGATGTGTCAATGAGCATGGGCACCCTGCAAGGGCCTGACATCCAAGTAAGACACCGCTCTACGGGGCTCAGCGTTCTGATCGAGGTCCAGATGCACCCCAGTGGTAGTGGCTTTCCGGCTTCGCTGAGGCGCTGGGCACAAAGACACGAAGCGTCGGATGTGCTCGCCACATGCATTGTGTGCCCGGCAGCTCTGAGGGCCACGATGCGAAATCGAGTCTTGCAGGAGCCAGCCTTTCGCCAAGCGTCTAACGTCTACTTCTTCGGTGACGACCAGATAGAGCAGCTTTGCAGCACGGTTTTCACACTGCTGAAGTTCTCGGAGGTAAGGACATGACGGTGCCGGTGCTGATGGAGACGCAGCTCTCCTTGCCCCTCTACCGCCGGGGCAAGGTGCGCGATACCTACGACCTGGGCGACCGTCTGCTCATGGTCTCCACCGACCGCATCTCTGCCTTCGACGTCGTCCTCCCCACCGGCATCCCCGACAAGGGGCTGGTGCTCACCCAGCTATCGGCCTTCTGGTTCGAGCGCACCGCCGAGGTGGTGCCCAACCACTTCCTGCGCCTGGTGGACTCCACCAGCGTTGACGGCCTGGAGGTGCCGCCCGACCTGGTGGGGCGGGCCATGCTGGTGCGCAAGGCCCAGCGCATAGACATCGAGTGCATCGTGCGGGGCTACCTGGCCGGCTCCGCCTGGGAGGAATACCGCCGCCAGGGGACGGTCAACGGCGAGAAGATGCCCGCCGGCCTGCAGGAGAGCCAGGAGCTGCCGGAGCCCCTCTTCACTCCCACCACCAAGGCCGAGGAGGGGCACGACCAGCCCATCACCTTCGAGCAGATGGTGGAGATGGTGGGGCAGCGGGCGGCCACAGCCATGCGCCTGCGCAGCCTCGCCCTCTATCGCTACGCCCGCGACTACGCCCGCGAGCGGGGAATCATTATCGCCGACACCAAGTTCGAGTTCGGCTGGCTGGACGACGAGATCATCCTCATAGACGAGGTGCTGACGCCCGACTCCAGCCGCTTCTGGCCCGCCGACGATTACCGGCCCGGGCGCTCCCAGCCCAGCTTCGACAAGCAGTTCGTGCGCGACTACCTGACCTCCGTGGGCTGGAACCGGGAGCCGCCGGCGCCCGCGCTGCCGCCCGACATCGTGGAGCGCACCGCCGAGAAATACCGCGAGGCCTACCGTCGGCTCACCGGCCGCGAGCTGCTGCGCCCCCGGGGCTAGCGATGGTCTACCTGGCCCGCGTCTACGTCACCCTCAAGCCGACGGTGAACGACCCCCAGGGTCTCACCATACGCGGCGCCCTGCACGACCTGGGCTTCCAGGGGGTGGAGTCGGTGCGGGCGGGCAAGTATATGGAGCTGCGGCTGCAGGCGGGGAGCGTCGAGGAGGCGCAGCGCCAGGTGGAAGAGATGTGCCGCCTGCTGCTGGCCAACCCGGTGATCGAGGAATACCGCTTCCAGGTGGAGCCCCTGAACGACCGCGGCGACTAGCTCCACCCCGCGGGACCTCCCCATCCACCTTGACAACTGCTGGCGTCGAGGCGGTAAATAGTATCTGGGCCGCTAGCTCAACTGGCAGAGCGGCGGACTCTTAATCCGCGGGTTCCGGGTTCGACTCCCGGGCGGCCCTCCAGCCCTTCTCGCCTCCAAAGCTGAACGACGCGGCGTGGGGAAGTGTCGGAACCGGTAGACGAGCGTGACTTAGGATCACGTGCCGTAAGGCGTGCGGGTTCGAGTCCCGCCTTCCCCACCAAACGGCCATCACCCCTGAGTCAGCCCCGGGCCACGCCCTGGCAGCGCCGGAGAGCACCTCGCCGGGCCTGCATCGCCGCGACATGAGGGCGGTGGGCCGGCCCGGGGCGGCCGGGCCGGCCCACCCTCACTGCGTCACCGCTCGCCGACCAGCACCTCGAACAAGCGGTTGAAGTCGGCGGCGGCCGTCTCGATGAACACGCCTTTGTTGCCGCCGATGGCCACCGTCCACTCGCCGCCCGAGTATGCCCAACCCTGCTGGGGCACCCAATTCATGGCGCTCAACTGGGTGAATGCGCCCGCCAGCGTGTCGAACAGCATGGTGACTGTGGCACACCACTGGGCCGCCATCGCTGCCATCTCTGGCGACATGTCCATCTTCGCCCTGTAGTCCACCAGCCGGCCGTCGGCCGTGAACTCTCCTGCAGCCACGACGCCCTTGATGCTGAGCAGCTCGTCCAACGTTGCCATTTCGTTCGACTCCTTTCTGACAGTCGAGCCGGGGGCCTGCGTCTGGCACGGGTCGGGCAGCGAGCTGGGGTCAGCCGGCCGTGGGAAGGGCGGCCCTGGCCGGGCGCCGGGGCTGCCCTCGGTCGCTGCAGCAGAACCGACCTGTCGGCCCGGTCCCGCCGCTCCACGCACCGGCCACCCCAGGGCCGGGAACCGTCGTGCCCGTTATCCTCACCTCCTCGCCAGTGAGCGGGATGCCTGCGGACGTGTCGTCGCGGCCCGGGCGCCGTCCGGGAAGGCCGACCACATCCCTCTTCCCAGCGCCCGGTCAGCCGCTGACGACCTTGTCGGCTGCCACGATCAGTTCGGCGAACTCCTTCGGCGTGACGAAGCGGGCGTTCTTTCCCTGCAGGTCTGCCTCAGTGACCCCACGGGCCCTGCTGCAGCCCCCTCAGACGAAGATGGGCACGCCGTTGGACACGAGCCTCTGCAGCAGGTCTTTGAAGGGCGGCCAGCCGATCCCCTGCACCTGTTCGGCGACGACGTCCTTCATCAGGTAGGTGGCCTCGCCCGCCAGGAAGAGCTGGGGCGTGTGGCCAGCCTCGATGGCGCCCCCTGCCGCCACCAGCGGCAGCGACGCCCGGGTGGGGTCGTCGGAGCCGAACGTGCTCACGAACAGGATGGTAGCCACCGGAAAAACCTCCTTTCCTCACGCTCGAAAATCGGGGCCTGCAAGAGGAACTGCGAAAGCCTGGGCCTCGCTTCCGGCCGCGCCGGGGGGCCTGCCTCCCCTCCCCGTATCCCCTCGCGTGGAATGACGATGGGGAGAATATAGCAGACTGCCCTGACCGTTGCAAACGCTTCTTCGGGCCAGGGCACACGTGCATGGCAGGTACCGCCGAGCCGACTCAGGCAGAGGGATGCCTTCCTCCCTTGCTCGCCTCGGCCCGATTGCCAAGGGTTGCAGAGGGCACTAAAATATGGGCCACGAGACCCGGGCGGCCAGGAGGCCGCCGAGAGGAGGGGCCGTGGCTGAACCGCTGCTGAGCGTCCGCGACCTGCGCACATACTTCTATACCGATGAGGGCGTGGTCAGGGCGGTGGACGGCGTTTCCTACGACGTCTACCCGGGCGAGATCGTGGGCCTGGTGGGCGAGTCGGGCTGCGGCAAGACGGTCAGCGCCCTCTCCATCCTCCGCCTCATCCCCCAGCCGCCGGGGAAGATCGTCTCCGGCGAGATCTGGTTCGAGGGCCAGGACCTGCTCAAGCTGGACGACGAGGGCATCCGCAGCATCCGCGGCAACAAGATCGGCATCATCTTCCAGGAGCCCATGACCTCCCTCAACCCGGTGCTGACCATCGGCCGCCAGCTCACCGAGCCCCTGGAGGTCCACCTGAAGATGGACCGGGCCAGCGCCCGCCGGCGGGCCATCGAGCTGTTGGAGATGGTGGGCATCCCCGAGCCGGAGCGTCGCATTGACCACTACCCCCACCAGTTCTCGGGGGGCATGCGCCAGCGGGTGATGATCGCCATGGCCCTGGCCTGCAACCCCCGCCTGCTGCTGGCTGACGAGCCCACCACCGCCCTGGACGTGACCATCCAGGCCCAGATCCTGGAGCTGATGACCCGCCTGACGCGGGAGCTGGGCACGGCCGTTATCATCATCACCCACAACCTGGGGGTGGTGGCCCGCTATGCCGACCGGGTGAACGTGATGTATGCCGGCAAGATAGTGGAGTCGGCCAGCGCCCAGGAGCTCTATCACCGGCCGCGGCACCCCTACACCCTGGGGCTGCTGCGCTCGGTGCCCAGGCTCGACCAGCCCCGCAAAGCCAAGCTGGACCCCATCGAGGGCTTCCCGCCCGACCTGGTGCACATGCCCTCGGGCTGCGCCTTCCAGCCCCGCTGCCGCTTCGCCGTGGAGCGCTGCAAGGTGGAGGCGCCGCCCCTGATGCTGGTGGGCGACAACCACCTGTCGGCCTGCTGGGAGTGGCAGCGACTGGCGCAGGAAGTGGAGGCCCCCACACCGGCCTCGTAGCCGCGAGGGGCCGAAAGGAGCGTAGAGATGTCCCTGCGGACCACCGGCGAGCGACAGCCCAGCACCGTCACCGGCGACAACGTGCTGGTCTCCATCCAGGACGTGAAGATGCACTTCCCGGTGACGGCCGGCATCATCTTCCAGCGGCGGGTGGGCACCATCCGCGCCGTGGACGGGGTCACCTTCGACATCCGCCGCGGCGAGACGGTCGGGCTGGTGGGGGAGTCGGGCTGCGGCAAGACCACCCTGGGCCGCTGCATCCTGATGCTCTACCGTCCCACCTCCGGGCGCATCGTCTTTGAGGGACACGACCTGACGGCCATGAAGCCGGGCGAGATCCGGCGCATGCGCCGCCGCATGCAGATGATCTTCCAGGACCCCTACGCCTCCCTGAACCCGCGCATGACGGTGGGGAGCATCATCGCCGAGCCGATGATCATCCACGGGCTGGCCAAGAACCGCAAGGAGCGGCGGGAGCGAGTGGAGGAGCTGATGCGGGTGGTGGGGCTGAACCCCTTCTACGCCAACCGCTACCCGCACGAGTTCAGCGGCGGGCAGCGACAGCGCATCGGCATCGCCCGGGCGCTGGCCGTCCAGCCCAGCTTCATCGTCGCCGACGAGCCGGTGTCGGCGCTGGACGTGTCCATCCAGGCCCAGATCATCAACCTGCTGGAGGAGTTGCAGGAGCGGTTCCAGCTCACCTACCTGTTCATCGCCCACGACCTGTCGGTGGTGCGGCACATCAGCAACCGGGTGGCGGTGATGTATCTGGGCAAGGTGATGGAGCTCACCGACCGGGACGAGCTCTACGCCAACCCGCTGCACCCCTACACCAAGGCGCTCCTGTCGGCGGTGCCGGTGCCCGACCCGGCGGTGGAGGCCAAGCGGGAGCGGATCATCCTGCACGGTGAGATCCCCAGCCCCATGCGGCCGCCGCCGGGCTGCGTCTTCCACACCCGCTGTCCCATTGCCATAGACGAGTGCCGGACACAGGTGCCGGAGTGGCGCAACGTGGGCAGCGCCGATCGTCCCCACTGGGTGGCCTGCCACCGGGTGGTGGGCGGCAAGCTGGACGGCTGGACCGGCGTCAAGCCCGACAACGCCCGCTAGCCCCACACCCCCTTCGCCACTGAACGCGGCCCCCGGGCGCCGGGGGCCCTTTTTCCCACTCCGCTCCCCATCAACATCGATCAGCAGCGCATCGGCAGCCGCCCTTTCCGTTCGCCAGCCCCACCTCCTCCCTCCGCGTCCCCTCTATCTCCCTCGCGACCCCCACCCTCCGCTCCCCCCGCGACACCGTTTCACCATACCACCCAACACCGACCGCACCCCCTTCCTTGCCTCGCTCCCTGTTATAATTCGAGTATAAAACGAGCATTATTCGAGCTTAGGCCCGATGCCCTGGCGACGGTCGCAGCTGCCACCCTACGGCTCGGTGCGCGGGTTCCTGCGCTTCCTGAACGAGGCGTCTCGCCACGGCTGGCCCACCCGCCTCGATGCGCCCTTGTTGCAGCGCACGGGCTTTCGCGGCGGCTCAGCCTGGGAACTGCTGGTCGCCCTCCGCTTCTTCGGCCTCGTGGACCCGGCCAGCGATCGCCCCACCGAGCACTACGCCCTCCTCCTGCGCCCCTGGCCGGAAGCCCGCGAAGGAGTGCGGAGGGCTATTCATAACGCATATACAATCGTCCTCGGCGCTGCCGACTGGACGAGCTGGGGCAGCCAGCGGCTGGAGCAGGCCTTCGCTGAGCGTTATGGAAAGGAGTTGGCCAGGCGACAGGCCCGCTTCGCGCAGGGCCTGGCCAGGGCCCTGGGCCTGAGCAGCGCCATCCCCCTCAGGCGCCGTCGCGACTGGGAGGCGCTGGCCGAGGGTCGGGCCGTGGGCGAGGAGCCGCCGGCCGAGGGCAGACCGGCGGCGCTGCGTCCCAGGGCCGCAGACGACGGCCAGAGCCAGACGGGGCCAGAGACACACGCGGGGCGAGAGGAGGGGGCGGCGAAGCCGGAGGAGGGAGCGACGGGAGGTGAAGGCGACGTCCAGGTGCTGCGACGCCGCTACGCCGAGGTGCTGCTGCGGCGCCTGGAGCGGGCCGGCCCCGAGGAGGCCGAAGCCCTGGCGCGGCGCCTCGACGCCCTGCTGGGCATCCCGCGGCGGCGGTCGGGGCTGTGGGGCCGCCTGCTGGCGCTTCTGCGCCCTCGCCGCACCGGGCGTCGCTGAGGGGCGGCGTCAGCGCTCCAGGCGGAGGAGGGCCAGGAACGCCTCCTGCGGTATCTCCACCCGCCCGATGCGCCGCAAGCGCTTCTTCCCTTCCTTCTGCCTCTCCAGCAGCTTCTTCTTGCGGGTGACGTCGCCCCCGTAGCACTTGGCCAGCACGTTCTTGCGCAGGGCGCGGATGGTCTCGCGGGCGATGACCCGCCCGCCGATGGCGGCCTGAACGGGCACGTCGAAGAGCTGGCGCGGGATCAGCTCCTTCAGCTTCTCCACCAGGGCCCGCCCCACCTGCTGCGCCCGCTCGGCCGGCACCAGCAGGCTCAGGGCGTCCACCGGCTGGTTGTTGACCAGCACGTCCAGCTTCACCAGGCGACCAGAGCGGTAGCCGGCGAAGGAGTAGTCCATGCTGGCGTAGCCCTGCGTGCGCGACTTGAGCTGGTCGTGGAAGTCCACCAGCATCTCGGAGAGGGGGAGGCGGTATTCCAGCAGCACCCGTCGCTCTCCCTCCCGCACCTGGGGGCCGTGGTCCAGGTATTCCATGCGGACGAACTCCCCCCGGCGCGAGGTCACCAGCTCCATCACCGCCCCGATGTAGCGGTCGGGGGTGATGACCGACAGGTTCATCCAGGGCTCCCGTATCTCGCGAGTGGGCGGGGGCAGCTCGGCGGGGCTACGCACCGGCACCTCCTGGCCGTCGGTGGTGACGACGCGGTATTCAACGCTGGGGGCGGTGGCCAGCAGGTTCAGGCCGAACTCGCGCTCCAGTCGCTCCTGGACGATGTCCATGTGCAGCAGGCCCAGGAAGCCGCAGCGGAAGCCGGGCCCCAGGGCCAGGGACGACTCGGGCACGAACTCCAGGGCGGCGTCGTTCAGCTTCAGCTTCTCCAGGGCGTCGCGCAGGGCCTGGTAGTCCTCGGCGTCGGCGGGGTAGAGGCCGGCGAAGACCATTGGCTTGGGCGGACGATAGCCGGGCAGGGGCTCCGCGGCCGGGCGGTCGTCCCAGGTGACGGTGTCGCCCACGCGGCAGTCGCCCACCGTCTTGAGGCCGGTGGCGACGTAGCCCACCTCGCCGGCGGCCAGCCCCTCGGCCGGCGTGGGGGCGGGGCGGAAGTAGCCCACCTCCAGGGGCTCCAGCCGACGGCCGGTGGCCATCAGGCGCAGGGGGCGGCGGGTGTCCAGGTGGCCGTCCACCACCCGCACGTAGGCGACGACCCCCTTGTAGGGGTCGTATTTGGAGTCGAAGACCAGCGCCCGCAGGGGCGCCTCCGGCCGGCCCGAGGGCGGGGGCACCCGGCGCACGATCTCCTCCAGCAGCTCCGGCACGCCGCTGCCGTCCTTGGCCGAGACGAAGAGCACCTCGTCGCGGCGGAAGCCGAAGGTGTCGCACAGCTCCTGGGCCACCCGTTCCGGCTCGGCGGCGGGCAGGTCTATCTTGTTCACCACCGGCACGATGACCAGCCCCTGGTCCAGGGCCAGGAAGAAGTTGGCCAGGGTCTGGGCCTCGACGCCCTGGGAGGCGTCCACCAGCAGCACCGCCCCCTCGCAGGCGGCCAGGGCGCGGGAGACCTCGTAGCTGAAGTCCACGTGGCCGGGGGTGTCTATCAGGTTCAGCTCGTATTGCTGGCCGTCGCGGGCGCGGTAGGTCATGCGCACGGCCGAGGCCTTGATGGTGATGCCCCGCTCCCGCTCCAGGTCCATGTCGTCCAGCACCAGCTCCCCCGCCTCGCGGGTGGAGAGGGTGCCCGTCAGCTCCAGGAGGCGGTCGGCCAGGGTGGACTTGCCGTGGTCTATGTGGGCGACGATGCAGAAGTTGCGTATATGCCCCTGGTCCATGCCGAGGGCCATGTTAGCAGAGGCGGGCCGGGCGGGCGCCTAGCCCGGGGGCCCACCCCCCAGGTTGACGCAGCCCGGCACCTGCTCGTGGAGGCCGTCGGGCTCGATGGTGGCCAGCAGGCGGCCGCTGCGGTCGTAGATGCGCGCCTCCACCATCACGTTGCCGTTGGGCAGACGCTCGATGGTCAGCAGCACCTCGCCCCGGTCGTCGGTCACCTCCACTCGGCGATACTGCTCGCGGCCGATCTCGATCAAGGCGGCACCTCCACGCTGGCGTCGGCTTCAGATGAGCACCAGGTCCTCGCCCCCGTCCACGCAGATGACGTTGCCGGTGAGCCAGGGGGAGTCGTCCTGGCTGAGGGCGGCGATGGCCCGGGCCACGTCCTGGGGCGTAGTGATGCGGCCGCCCGGGTTGTATTTGGCGGCGAACTCCAGCATGCGCTCGTGTCCGGGTATCTTGCGCAGGGCGGGGGTGTCGGTGACGCCGGCCTGGATGGCGTTGACGGCGATGCCCCGCCGCGCCAGCTCCACCGCCAGGTGCTTGACGTGGTATTCCAGGGCCGCCTTGGCCGCCCCCACCGGGCCGTAGTCGGGGAAGACGCGGTGCGAGCCGGCGCTGGTCATGGCGAAGACCTTGCTGCCAGGCCCCAGGAGCCCCAGGTAATACATGTCCTGCACCCAGTAGACCAGGCTGTGGGCCATCACGTCCAGGGTCATCTCCATCTGCGAGCGGGTGACGGCCTGGCCGCGTTCGGGGGGCACGTAGGGTCGCAGGGTGCCGAAGGCCAGGGAGTGCATCAGCACCCGCACGTGCTCGCCCTCGGGCAGACGCTGGCGCACCCTCTCCAGCACCTGCTGTCGCTTCTGGTCGTCGGCGGCGTTGGCGTTGAAGAAGACGGCCTCGCAGCCCAGGTCCTGGATCTGGGCCTGGACGCGCTGGGCGTTGGGCAGGGTAGCGCGGGTGTCCAGGTGCACGCCGAAGATGTTCATGCCGTGGCGGGCCAGCTCCAGGGCGGTGGCGGCGCCGTGGCCGCTGGAGGCGCCCAGCACCAGTGCCCATTTGCCTTTAAGGGGAGCCATCTTCCCTTCCCTCCTGCTGGCCAGCAGGGGAGACCTCCTCCTGCGGCCGCAGCCCCAGGGCGGCCTCAATGCAGCCGCGCAGGGTCTGGGCCAGGGCCATGCGGTCGAAGGTCGGGTTGAGGTCTCCCACTGGTGGCAACAGTAACAGGCGCCCCCCGTTAAGGGCAAGCTCGGCCGCCACCGCCGCCCCGCCCGGGCTGCGGGCGAAGACCCGCGCCTCGGCCTCGGCGCGGGGGTGCAGGTAGGCGCGGAAGGAGAGGCGGGCGCCGAACTGCTCGACATAAGGCGCAAAGGGGTGCTCCGGGTCGGTCAGCGCGGCGCCGCGGCTGCCGAACCCGGGCAGCAGCACCTCCTCCCACGTCCCCAGGTCGCTCTCGGGCAGCCAGTAGTAGCGGCGGCAGTCGGGCATCCCCTCCACGCCCGGCAGGGGCGCCTCGGGATAGGCGAACAGGACGAGCAGCCCGCCCCGGGCCAGGAAGCGCTCCGTCTCCCAGCGACGGGCCCGCAGCAGCCGCGCCAGGGACATGGCCTCGGGGCCGCCCGGCCCGTTGACGATGCGCTGGCGGTCGTAGGTCTCGTGCTCCCCCGTCCCCGCCACCGCCTCGGCCACGGCGCGGCTCACCGCCGACGCCTCGACGACGAGGGCCTCGTAGTCGAAGAAGGAGGGGGCGCTGAGGAAGCTGTAGTTGTCGAAGCTGGGGTCGGGCATGGGCAGGCCGATGACCAGCACCCGCATGGCTACCCGGCCCCCTGCAGGTAGCCTTTGAGCCTGCGGGCCAGGACCGGGTCGCGGGCCGCCAGCCACAGGGAGGCCTCCAGCAGCCCCTGGGGGTTGCCCGTGTCCAGCCAGCGCCCGCGCAGGCGGCGACCGTAGAGGGGGCGCCCCTGGCAGAGGCGGGCCAGGCCGTCGGTGAGCCAGACCTCCCCCGCCCGGCCGGGGGGCGTCTCCTCCAGCACGGGGAAGATGTCGGGCGTCAGCACCATGCGTCCGATGACGGCCAGGGTAGAGGGCGCCTCGTCGGGCTCCGGCTTCTCCACCGTGGAGTGCACCCGGAAGTCGTCCCCGCCCAGGGGCTCCCCCTCGACGACGCCGTAGCGGGAGACCTCCTCCCGTGCCACCTCCACCAGGCCCAGCACCGGCCCGCCCAGGCGCCGGTGGGCCTCCACCAGCTGTCCGATGGCGGGCGGGTCGGCCACCACCACGTCGTCAGCGTAGAAGAGGGCGAAGGGGGCGCCGTCCAGCAGCCAGCGGGCCTGCAGGAGGGCATGGCCGGTGCCCAGGCGCCCCTCCTGGTAGACGAAGGCGATGCGGGCCATGCCGGCGATGCGCTCCAGCTCCTCCAGCTTGGGGCCGTCGCCGCGGGCCTGGAGGGCCTGCTCCAGCTCGGGGGAGCGGGCGAAATGCTGGGCCAGGGCCTCCTTGCCCGGGGAGATGACCATCACCAGCTCCCGCACGCCCGCCGCCGCCGCCTCCTCGACGAGGTGCTGCACCACGGGCCGGTCCAGGAGGGGGAGCATCTCCTTGGGTATGGCCTTGGTGGCTGGGAGGAACCTGGTGCCGAAACCTGCCGCCAGTATGACGCCCCTACGGACAGCCATTCCCGCTCTCCGCCCCTGGCGCCCAGCAATTCTACACCAGCCCCTAACCATGGACAAGGATGCGGGGGTTGACAGGCCGCCATGTTACGGTAAGGTTGAACGGGGCGGCCGTGCTAGGCGGGGAGCTGGCGGTGCCCTGCACCCGCAATCCGCCACAGCGGGGCCGAACTCCCGCTCGAGGCCCGGGGCTGTGGATGCTACCGCCGGCGGGGGGCGATGATGGCCGGGTCCTGCGCGGCGGGGCGCCACGAACCCCGTCAGGCCCGGAAGGGAGCAGCGGTAAGTGGTGGCCGCGGGCGCCGCAGGTCGGCCTGGCCGGAGCCGGCCACCGGCGGCAAGGCCGTAGCGCCGGGTCGAAAGCGGGTGCACGGCTGCCCTCGCACCTGCTCTGCCGAAGGGCAGATGCGCAACCGAAGACGAGGTGATGGGCGCCGACTTACATAGGCGGGCCCGCCGCCTGGCAGCCCGCCTGAGTGCAAGCGCATCCAGCCTCATAGGGAAGTGGATAAGAGTCCGGCCAGAGGCCAGGCACCATCTGTCGCTGGCCCTGGCCGGCGGTGCGGTGGCGGTGGCGGTGCTGGCCCTGGCCCTCGTGCAGGGCGGCGCCGGTGAGGGCAAGGGGGTGGCCCTGGCCTCCCCCGCGGAGCCCTTTCCCCAGGGGCTAGTCCCCTTCGTCCTCTACGACAAGGGGATGGCGCTGCACCTGCTGAGCAGCGCCCCCACCGTCGGCGGCGCCCTGGACGGCCTCCAGCTGCGTCTGGACGAGGCCGACCTGGTGAGCCCCTCCCGCGACGCCCCCCTCACCCCCGGCCTGCGGGTGGTGGTGCGGCGTGCCAAGCACGTGCTCCTGCAGGTGGACGGGGGCCAGAGCTGGGTCCCCACCCACGCCGTCAGCGTCGGCGACCTGCTGGCCGAGCGGGGCGTGGGGCTGCGGGCGCTGGACAGGGTGCTGCCCGGCGCCGACGCACCCATCGCCGACGGCATGCTGGTGAAGGTGGTGCGGGTCAACGTGGGCCACGACGTGCAGGAGGAGACCATCCCCTTCGAGGTGGTCTACCGCGACGACCCCACCGTCCTGCAGGGCCAGAGCTACGTGGCCCAGGAAGGCGCCAACGGCCTCGTCCGCCGCGAATACGAGGTGGTCTACGAGGACGGGCAGGAGGTTCTGCGCCGACTGGTGGCCGAGGTGACCGTCCCGCCCCAGCAACGGGTAGTGGTGCGGGGGACACGGCGCCCGCCTCCGCCGCCCCTGGTGGCCGCCACCCCCGGCGGCGACTGCTCCGGCATCTCCTACTCGCGCACCATGACCGTCTATGCGACCTGGTATGCGCCCGGACGCGGCGCCGGCTACTACACCGCCACCGGCCTGCGGGTGAACTACGGCATCGTCGCCGTGGACCCCAGCGTCATCCCCCTGGGCACCCGCATGTGCGTGCCCGGCTACGGCATGGCCGTGGCCGCCGACACGGGCGGCGGCGTCCGCGGCTACATGATTGACCTGGCCTACCCCGAGGGCGTGACCCCCAACTGGCGCACCGGCTGGGTCACCATCTACATCCTCGACTGAGGCCGACGCCAGCGCCCGCCAGTCGCGGCCCCCGTCAGCTGACCGCCCGACGCACCAGCTCGACGATGCGCGCCTCTTCGGGGACGGTCAGCTCCTTCAGGGCGAAGGCGGTGGGCCGCATGTTGCCCTCGTCCAGATTGGCGACGGCGTTAAAGCCGAAGGTGGCGCAGCGCTCCTTGAACTTGGCGGCGGGGGTGAAGTAGCAGAGCACCTTCCCGTCCTTGGCGTAGGCGGGCATACCGTACCAGAGCCGCGGCGCTCCCGCCTCGTCGTCGGCGGGGGAGCCGCGGCGGGCCGCCCTCAGCTCGCGGGCGCGCTCCCGCATGGCCGCCCGCTCCTCGGGCGTGAACCCATCCAGCGACTCCTCGCCCTCGCCTGCCTCCCGATCCTTTCTCAACGCCCTCTCTCCTCCTCCGACGGCTGCGACATGGCCGGGCACCGAGCGCGACCCGTCGCGCGCCACACATCATGCATCGGCGTGCTCTATCATGGTCTGCGGGGGTGACCAGAGAGAGCATGGGCGTGCGTCGGCGGAGGGCACTGGGCCAGCACTGGCTGGTGTCCGACCGCTACCTGGAGCGCATCGCGGCGGCGGCCGATTGCGGGCCGGAGGAGGTCGTCATCGAGGTGGGGCCGGGGACCGGCAACCTGACCCGCCGCCTGCTGCGACGGGCCGGGCGCCTCATCGCCGTGGAGCTGGACGAGGCGCTGGCCGAGGCGTTGCCCGCCCGCCTGGGCGACCCGCCCAACCTGACGGTGGTGGCGGGCGATGTGCTGCGTATGCCCCCCGCCGACCTGCTGGCCCTGGCCAGTGCGGCGCCCCCCTACGTGGTGGTGGGCAACCTGCCCTACTCCATCGGCACGGCGGTGGTCCGCCACTTCCTGCGCTCGCAGCCACCGCCCCGCCGGCTGGTGGTGACGCTGCAGCGGGAGGTGGCCGAGGGCATGGCCGCCCCGCCCG
>FWWL01008144.1_pt1 | contig 13685 bp, 16 predicted proteins | sample 2228331 | NCBI WGS metagenome assembly FWWL01 (sample SAMEA103939775, study PRJEB20133) | metagenome | reverse complement strand
CCGTGCCCTACTTGCGCAAGGTGCGCTGTCCCGTGCTTGCGCTTAACGGGGAGTTAGACCTTCAGGTAGACCCCGACCAGAACCTGCCTGCGATCGAGCGGGCGTTGCGTGAGGGGGGCAATCGGCGCGTCACGGTGCGCAAACTGCCCGGGCTGAACCATCTGTTCCAGAAGGCGAAAACGGGACTTATCACCGAGTACCCCCAGATTGAGGAGACCTTCAATCCAGAGGCACTCCAGATAATCGCTGATTGGCTGGACGGGATTACAGGCAAGCGCAAGTGAAAGAGACCGTCATGTGGTACTGCTGGATGCGCGTGCAGAACTCGGTACGGCTGATTGTGGAAGAGGGGCGCGAAGTGGTGTTTGGGACGCAGTGGCGCGGGGACAAGAGTGGCAAGCGGAGGTATGGGCGTTCAAGAACGCGGGCTGGTTGCGCTGTCGGGCGTTAGGGGGTGGCGTGCGCGGGTTCGGACGAGCCGTACTCCCAGATGGCGCAAGAGGGCGAGCCATGCCAGCAGTTTCGCAGAGCGTATATCAGCCCTTACCTTACCGACACAGGTTCGCCCTTGCGCACCGATTCGTATCCTGCAATGGCGACCGCCGCTGCCTTGTAGCCATCTTCGCCTGTAGCGAGGTGCTGGCGTGGTTCACCCGCCACCACACGCAAGAACTCGTCGATCATCAGCGCATCGATGTTGTCGCCCCAGAAGGCTTGGCGGATGCGTCCCATGCGGTCATCATAATGCACCAGGTACTGGGCGAACATGTCCATCTCGATGATGCCTTTGGTGCCGATGGCGGTGAGGGTCACATCGCCCCAAGTGGGGAAAGTGCGTGGGCGCGACCAACTGGAGTCCAGCGTCGCAAAGATGCCACTCTCTAAAGTGAGGGTGAGCATGGCGGTATCGTCGTACTCGCCATGAAACATATTGTTGCCCGTCTCGGCGTAGACTTCTACTATCTCCTTGCTGGTAAGCAGGCGCATCAGGTCCGCCACATGCACGGTATGGTCCATCATCGCCCCTCCGCCTGCCAGTTCGGGGTCGTTGAACCACCCACCGGGGTTCATCCCCCGATTCGTGCCTCTGAGCGCCAGCAGTTCGCCAATCGTGCCTTGCTCTATCATGGCTTTCATCTGCTGGAAAGCGGGACTGAATCGGCACGGGAAGGCAGTGAACAGATGTACGCCCGCCCCTTTGGCAGACGCCAGCATCGCTTTTCCATCTTCCAGTCGGGTCATTAGGGGCTTCTCACAGAGGATATGCTTGCCCGCAGCCGCCGCCATCTGGGTGAGTTGGGCGTGCTTCGCGTTTTCCGAGCAGATGATAACCGCCTGCACCTCCGAGGCTAAGAGCGCCTCGTAGCTCTGGAAGGGCAAGACGCCATACTGCTCGGCTTTGGCGTGCAGGCGTTGGGGGTCATGGTCGGCAATCCCCACAAACTCTGCTAAAGGGTTCGCCTTGAGGCAATAGGCGTAGCTATCAGCGTGCAGATGCGCACAGCTCATAATGCCAACCTTCACTTTCATAGCCGAATGACCCTCCCTGTGCGTGCCGATTCGATCGCGCTCAGTGCCAAGCGGACTGCGGATACCCCATCATCCACCGTAATTTCGGGCGTCGTGCCTGTCTTATAACAGTCCACAAAGTGGCGCAGTTCGAGATAGTAGGGATTGTGCACGGCAGGGCTTTCGGGCACTTGCACGCCACCGCCTTGCCCATCTTCCGCACGCGTCGCTACCCGAAGCGCCACCTGATGCAGGGAATCGTACTCCAGCATGCCCGCATCGCCACAGATTTCGAAGCTCACACGGAACCCGCTGGGGTCGCACCAAGTGCCCTCGATATGGGCGACCGCACCGTTTTGGAACTTTAGCGTCACCAGCGTGTAGTCCAAATGAGGCAAGTTACGGAAGGTGAGCGATTTGGCAAACACTCGCTCCACAGGTCCCAGCGTCCACAAGAGCCAGTCGAAGTCGTGGATGATGAGGTCGAGGATGACGCCTCCACTTTTTTCAAAGTCGGCATACCAGTCGCTTTTCGTACGTGGGAAGTCGCCCCCGCGTCGCATGCGCACTGAGGCAATCGTGCCCAGCGCCCCTTGCCGAACCAGCATATGAGCCGTCCGATATTCGGGGAAGAACCGAAGCACATGAGCGGGCATGAAGAGCGTGTTATGTCGGTGAACCATCTCGGCGATGCGCTCGCAATCTTCCAGCGTGCGCGCCAAAGGCTTCTCACACACGACCGCCTTGCCCGCCACGATGGCAGGCAAAGCATACTCTGCGTGGCGATAGGTAGGGGTGCAGATGTCCACAATATCGCACGCATTTAGAAAAGCCTCCACATTCGGCGCGACGGGCACCCCATACTGCTGGCTGAATGCAGAGGCGCGTTCAGGATGATGGTCGTACACTGCCGACACCTGCACATCGGGCATCTGCAGGTACGCAGAGATATGCTGATGTCCCATCGTGCCCAGCCCGACGATACCCACTTTGACCATAGGCGTCTCCTCTGCGAGTCCAGTTCGTGAGGGGTTAGGCGATTCCTGCTGAAGGAAAAGGCTATCTTTTCACCTGCAAAAGGGTGCGCTCTGCCAACTCCCGAATCGAGCAGGTTCCAACACCTGCCAGTCCCGTCTTGAGCGTGTCGTTCAGGGGAGCTATCCACTTTTCGGGCAAATGCTTTGCACCAAACGACGCGCCCCAGATACTCCCAGCGGTCGCACCGTTGCAATCGGTGTCCCAGCCCTGCATCGCAGCGATGGTGATGACCTGCTCAAAATCGTCCCAGCCCCACAGCAGGGCGTTCAGTACCAGCGCATCGTTGTTGAGGGTATGCACGGGGTGATAGTGCCCATGTGCGAGCGCAGTTCCAGCGGTTTGCCCAGCATACAGCCTGCAACCCGCCCCAGCCACGCCCCATACAGATGGTCGAACAGCACCTCCTCCGAAAGCTGGAGCGGAGGAAGCTCAGGTGCTGGGGGACACTCAGCGCGTAGGGCTTCCCACTCATCGGGTTCCACATACGGGAAATCTGCTCGGATGGGCAGTTGGCGCAGTTCGTGATAGAGTGCAAGCAGGCTCTCAGCGGTGTTCGCTTGTTCCAATCGGGTTCGACACGGCTCGGTCGCCTCTGGAGCGTCGCTCAGCCTACCCTCCTCGATGCACTGAGTGAGTCCGTCTCGAATCAGGGTGCGTAGGGTTTCTATGCTGGGCATAGGAGAGTAGTTCGGGCAGAGCGCAGGGAGTCCTACTCCGTATTCGCTTGGGGTATACTGCAAATGGTGATTTGCGATGCAGACGCGTATCACGATTGACCCGAACATTCAGCACGGCAAGCCTGTGATAGCAGGAACGCGTGTACCTGTTGTACGCGTGCTGGGGTGTTTGGCGGAGGGTATGAGCATCGAGGAAATCAAGCAAGAGTATGGTTTGACCAATGAGGACATTCGCGCCGTGTTTGCTTTCGCAGCGGAGTTGATAGATGAGGAAATATTCTATCCATCGCTCCTCATGGACAAGTAGATGGTGGTTCCATGCGCTTTCTGATAGATGAAAACTTGCCGCGCTCACTGACGGAGCTATTCCATCAATATGGGCACGAAGCTGTACATGTTCGGGACATTGGCTTGCAGGGGGCTTCTGACACTGTAATTGCAAACTACGCAAAAGCCCACAATTATTGTCTCGTCACCGCAGATTTAGGATTTGCGGATATTCGTAGTTATCCTCCTCAGGATTACGCAGGTATTCTGGTTATCCGTGTTCCTCCCACTGCAGGTAGGTCTACCATTCTCCAGTTAATCGAGGGGCTTACTCGACCAAGGTATAGTTGATGATTGTCAGGGCAATCTCATGATAGTGGAAATGGGGCGAGTACGTCTTCGGCGGGGAGATATGCAGCATCCCGAATCGGAATAGTTGGAGTTAGGTATACCCCTTATTCCTTATTCTCACTCTGCTGCTGGATACGACCCCAGAATCACCACCTCGCGGGCGTATGAATCTAACTCTTCCAACGCTTTACGCACCGACTCGTCTTGGCGGTGTCCCTGAATGTCTACATAGAACAGGTATTCGAACATCCCGCGTGGGTTGGGGCGCGACTCGATCATGGTGAGGTTCACTCCATACCGTTCGAACGCCCCTAATGCCCGATAGAGTTCACCCGGACGGTTGCGCAGGGTAAAGACCATCGAGGTCTTATCGTTGCCCGTTGGTGTAGGCTCGTTGTAGCCTATCACCAAGAAGCGCGTGCGGTTGTGGGGGTTATCTTCTATGTGTTCCACCAGTTTTGGGATACCAATCAGTTCGGCGGTCAGGTCGTTGCCAATCGCGGCGCCGTTGGGGTCTTCCATGGCGATGCGTGCGGCGCGGGCGGTGGGGGTCGCCTCGATAATCTCGGCAGCGGGCAAATGGAGCCTCAGCCACCGCCGACACTGCTGAAGCGGTTGCGGTCCTGCGTAAACCCGTATCACTTGGTTCAGATTCTTGCACCGTGAAAGCAGATGGTGCGCTATCGGCACATAGACCTCGGCGCAAATCTTAGCGTTCGTGAGTGGGAACATATCAAGCGTCTCTGGCACGACGCCCGCGATGGAGTTCTCCACAGGCACCACGCCATAGTCCACCGTCGATTGCTCTACCGCTGCAAACACATCGGGAATGTTATCGCAAGGGGTGTAGTGCGACGAACGCCCGAAGCATTTGAGCGCAGCCATATGGGTGAAAGTACCCTCCGGTCCCCAGTAGGCGACGGTGTGGGCTTTCTCCAGCGCACGCGAGATGGAGATAATCTCGCGAAAGATGCCCACTAACTGCTCGTGGGTAAGCGGTCCTTTGTTGAGCCGTTGGAGTTTGCGGTAAATCATCTGCTCGCGCTCAGGTGTGAAGAAGGGTTTCTGGTCGCGCGATTTGACCTCGCCGATTGCCTTCGCCAGCTCTGCCCGCTCGTTCAACAGCGCCAGAATCTGCTCATCTATCTCATCGATCCGTGCCCGCAGTTCCGATAGTTTTTTCATCGCCCCAAAAGCCTCAGGGTCATCAACAGCCCTGCAATCGTTTTGGAGTCTTTGATTGTACCCTGCAGAATCATCTCGGCAACTTGGTCAAGGGGGGTTGGCACGAGTTCAGTCAGTTCATCCTCGTCGAGGTTTTTGCGGGCGGGCATCAGGTCTTCCGCGAGGTAGACATGCAGAACCTCTTGGGAGTATCCAGGAGCGAGATATTGGCTAAACAGCCGACGGAGTTGGCGCGCTTGGTAGCCTGTTTCCTCTTCCAGTTCGCGACGGGCACAACTGTCGGGTGGCTCGTCGGATTCCAGCGTACCCGCTGGGATTTCCAACAGCGTCTCTCCCACCGCTTGGCGATATTGGCGAATGAGCAGGACGGTGTTTTCATCCAACAGGGGCACGATGGCTACTGCGCCCCGGTGCTCTACGACTTCCCGTCGGGCAATGCGCCCATTTGGAAGCCGTACCGTATCGATACGTAAGGTCACGACGCGCCCTCGATACAGCGTTTGGCTCTCAATCAGTTCCTCTTTTAGCTCCATGCTTGCTCCCATGAGATACAGAATGGCTTGGGTGTCTCGCCCATTTGGCTGATGGGCAAGATGCCCCTTCCTTCGCTCTGCTCAGGATGACAAGTGGCTTGGGCGTCTCGCCCAAGCAAGCACAAGGGCGAGACGCCCGTGCTACAAGCTTTGCCTAAGGAGTTGTCATCCCTTCTCCTCTTCCAGTTCCAGCAGGTGTCCGAGTTTTTCGGCTTTGGTGCGCAAGTAGCGGATATTGTGGGGGTTGGGTGGAGCAACGAGAGGCACATGCTCCACAATCTCCAGCCCGTAGCCTTCCAATCCCGCTATCTTTTTGGGATTGTTGGTCATCAGGCGGAGCTTGCGGATGCCGAGGTCGACCAGGATTTGCGCACCGATACCGTAGTCGCGCAGGTCGGGTTTGAAGCCAAGTGCGCGGTTCGCCTCGACGGTATCCAGCCCTTGCTCTTGGAGGTGGTAGGCACGCAGTTTGTTCAGGATGCCTATTCCACGCCCCTCTTGGAGGATGTAGACCAGTGCGCCCCGCCCTTCTTGGGCGATGCGCTGAAGTGTCAGCTGAAGTTGCGACCCGCAATCACAGCGTAGGGATTCCAGTAGGTCGCCCGTGACGCAACTGGAGTGGACACGCACCAGCACTGGCTCGCCATCATCTACAGTGCCCATCGTGAGCGCAAGATAGGGGCTGGGGTCTACATCGCATTCGTAGGCGTGGACTTGGAAAGTGCCGTAGCGAGTGGGCAAGGTGACGGGAGGGGCAACGCGGTGAACCAGTTTCTCGTGGCGTCGGCGGTAAGCGATGAGGTCAGCGATGGTGAGGATTTTCAGCCCGTGCTGGCGCGCTATCTCAATAAGCTGGGGCATGCGCGCCATCGAGCCGTCCTCGTTCAGAATCTCGCAAATGACGCCTGCAGGGAACAGCCCCGCAAGGCGCGCTAAATCGACCGCCGCTTCAGTATGCCCAGCGCGCTTGAGCACTCCTCCCGGCGAGGCACGCAAGGGGAACACATGCCCTGGTCGCACGAAATCTTCTGGTTTGGCGTTGGGGGCGCAGAACAGTTTGATCGTATGCGCACGGTCGAATGCCGAGATGCCTGTAGTAATCCCCTCACGGGCGTCGATCGCCTCTGCCATTGGGGTGCCGAACTGAGCGGTGATGGCTTTGGTCATCATCGGGATTTGGAGTTCATCCAGGCGTTTGCCATCGGTGGGGAGGCACAGCAGTCCGCGCCCGTGTAGAAGCATGAAGTTGACCGCTTCGGGGGTGACCTTTTCCGCTGCCATAAGGAAGTCGCCCTCGTTCTCGCGGTCTTCATCGTCGGTGACGATGAGCATGCCACCGTTGCGGATAATCTCGATGGCTTCCTCTACGGTGGCGAACACGGTGGAGCCTCGCTCGGTGAGCATATAGGCGTCTTGAACCATCGTTCGAAAGTATACCCTATTATGAGGAGAATGGGAAGTGTGGAGGCAGATAAGGGTACATGGTTCAGGTTCACTTTCTATCGGTTTCCCCCGCATTTTCGGGAGGCAATTCCCCCCTCCTTAAGGTTCCCCCCCGTCAACGGGCTGATAAGGATACCCAGTCTTGGTTCAACTTCAAAAGCCCTCGTGCATGTTTCAGAGGAAAACCCTTCTCCCTCCGCCTCGATAAGCCCTCACCCTGCTGATAAGGGTCCATCACTTAAGTTCACCTCCCCGTGCTTCCCCCCAAATTCCCCCACATCCCACGCCAACCACCCCCCAAACCACGCCCACCACACCAACACCCCCACACGATACACCCCCACACCCCGACGACGCATATCCCATAACCCCAACCCATCCCCCACCTCCCAACCCACCCCAACCACCACTAACTGACCCAACGCATACACCAACCAGTCCAAAAATACCCGCTCCGCCCCCTCCACACGCGTCCAATGCCAACCCCAACCCCCACGCCTCCACTGCCGAAACCCCTGCTCCTTCCAACTCCGATACCGATACCAACTTCAGGTTTGGTGTTGTGTGAGCGCCGTTGGGTAGGTTGTTTTGTTTTCATAGGAGAAAAATACCCGACGGCGCTCTTGTTTTGAACTCACTCTCTGTACCCTCGTCAGCCCCCCGCTTGCGGGGGGAACCACTCACTTCTTTCGGTTCTCCCCGTTGACGGGGGGAACCTTAAGGAGGGGGGAATTGCCTCCCGAAAATGCGGGTGAATCGATAGAAACTGAACCTGACCCATGTACCCTTATCAGTCTTAGAAATGGAGGCAAGGGGGGATGGCTCCCTCCTGCAGGTTCTCCCCCTCAACTAAGGAAACCGAGACGGGGTGGGTCAAGCCACGAGGGCTAAAACGAGGGCTAAATACACAAGGATACCCAAGCCACGCTCTGCACAGGCAGGAATGTCTGCGTTACTCGCCCATCACCTGAACATAAACCGTGCGCTGGCGTGGGCGCGTGTCGAAATCGACCAGCACAATCTGCTGCCAAGTGCCGATAACCATCTGCCCGTTCACTATCGGTACTGTGAGCGAGGGTCCTAACAGCGAGGCGCGAATGTGAGAATGCCCATTATCGTCGCTCCAACGCGCCTCGTGCGCATAAAACTCGTCCTTTGGGGCAATGCGTTCCATCACGCGCACTATATCCTGAGCCAGGCCCGGCTCGAACTCGATGGTGGTCACCGCCGCAGTGGAGCCGACCACAAACACTGTGGCGATGCCGTTGAGCACCCCACTCTCTATGATTGCTTGCTCCACTTTGCCTGTGATATCCAGCATGTGGTCGTTGCCTTGCGTGGGCAGAGTGAACTTAGTAGAGCGCACCATCGGTATAAAGTGTACCCTACCTGCTTCGGCAGGAGAAACGGTTCTCCTCACGAATCGTCCTGTTTAGTGATGGTGCGCAAATCGAAGGGATTCTGCTTCCTAATCGCTTTGGTGTGCGTGCTCGCAGGTTGCCAGAACGAACAAAAGTTCGGGATAGTTTCGGGCACTGTGACGGATGTGGAGGGCGACCCGGTGGCGAACGCGGAGGTGTTTGTGTTGCGCCAACCTAACGCCCGCACACGCACGCTCCACAACGGCACATACTACCTTACCAATGTGCCCGAAGGGTTCACCGTGATTCAGGCAAGAGCGGTGATTAATGGGGTGGAGTACACAGGTCAGCAGGTTGCCCAAGTGTTCGAGAAGGAGCAGAGCAAGAGTGTGAATCTCATGATAGCCCCCACGAACCGTCTGGGTTCGATAGAGGGCTTTGTGCAGGATGCCTATGGGCGACCGATTGAACGGGCACGGGTGTTCGTAGCGGGTGCGCTCAGCAGTGCGCTGGCAATCACAGACCGTCGCGGTAACTATCGGATTGATGGCTTGCCCGGCGGGTACGACTATCCCGTTGTTGCGAGTGCGCCTGGCTTTGAGAATGTGAAGCAAATGGTCTCGGTACGGGCGGGCGAGGTGCGTCCGGTGAGCTTCACGCTGAACCCTTCGTCCAATCGCCCTGTGAATACCCCACTCAACCTAAGGGCTACTACTTGGACGATGCCTCAAGCGTTGACCGCCAGCCGAAACCCTGCTATACGAAGGGCTTACGAGTCGATACAGGCTCTGCTTGAACCGAACCGCCCGCAATTGCCAGACAGGTACAAGACACCCCCACCCCAACGCGCCCAAGGCGACTATTGGATAGAGGTAGACCTCGAATGGGATTACGAGGAACAGCAGAGCTTGTTGGGCTACGGTATCTATCGGGGGCGTACGCTGGAGGAGTTAGACCGAAATGCGGTTGCTTTTCTACGCGACCCGTTAGCCAGCTTCTTTGCCGATTTAGACCCTGCCCTCCAGCCGAATGTGACTTACTACTACGAGATAGTCGCCATCAACACCGATTACCTGAACGACCTTCCCAACACCGTGTCGGGGCGCAGTAATCGGGTCTCGGCGCGTCCGTTTGTGCCAATCGTCTTGTTAGAACCGCGCCCGAACGACCTGGTAGACCATCTCGGGCTAATTCTGAGGTGGACGCCTGTAGAGCGCGCCGATTCGTATCTCGTGCTAATCTATGACCGCTTCCCCGATTATCAGGTCAGTCCTTATTATCCGAGCGACCTCTCAGACCCTGGACCGGCGCGGGTTCCTGCGCCCAACACCAGCCTCGTCTACACAGGTCCCGCATTGATACCAGGGCGCACCTACTATGCAGTGGTAATTGCCTTCACCAACGACCGCACCACGCGTGCTATCAGCCAGATTGTGCCGTTTCAAGTGCGCTAAGCGAGGGGTCGCCTACAATTATTGCACTCATCCGTTCAGGAAGCAGATAGCGCGCGCAGGTTTGCTGAACCACCTCACCCGTGAGCGACTGCAAGCGTTCGGGATAGGTGTGCCAATAGTCCATCGGTAGCCCGTGAACCGCAACCTGCACAAAGCGGTCGGCAATCCCTCCGAGAGTTATCCAGCCCATCAGGTGGCGCCCTATCAGGTAGTTCTTGGTGGCTTGCAGTTCCGCATCGGGGATAGGCTTGTTCACGAGGCGGTTGACCTCCTTTTGAATCTCGCGGAGGGCATCGCGGGTGTTCTCGGTAGCGGTCTGTGCGCTGGCATTGAACGCGCTTAGCCGTCGGTAGTGGTCGAGCTGAGCGAACACGCTGTATGCATAGCCATACTGCTCGCGTATGGTCATAAACAGGCGGGAGCTGGTACCCCCTCCAAGCACGGTGGTGCCCAGCTGTATCTCAAGGTTTTCGGGGGCACTACGCGGGGGGCACAGCGTGCCGATTATCAGGTTGCTCTGCACTGAATTCGGGCGCGGTACCAGGTGAACCCCTTTCTCGACAGGCTCTGTATTGGGGTCGGGAAGCTTGCTCTCAAGGAGTGTGCCTTGCCAGTTGCCAAGCGTCTCCTCCAGCCAAGCGAGCATTTGTCGGGGTGTGAAATCGCCTACCACAATCCAGACCGCTCCCTGAGGACAGTAGTGGCGTTGGTGAAACTCCCATAGGTGTTGCTGAGTCCAGTTCTGGATGGCGGTTTCGCTCGGTGCGTATCGGCTGTAAGGGTGGTTGCCGAATAGCGCTTGCAAGAACCGTTCATGCGCCAGAAAATCGGGTTGAGAGCGTTGGAGGCGGAGCCGTTCCAATGTGTTGGCGCGATCGATCTCTATCTCCTCAGGTGGAAAGGTAGGCTGAGTGAGCACCTCACTGATGAGCGTAAGCATCTTGGGTGTATAGTCGCTCAGGCAGTGGGCGTTCATGGTGGCGGTCTCGGTGTTTGCGCTGAAGCCGATGGCTCCGCCATACGAATCGGCGGTCTCGGCAATCTGCAGGCTGGTGCGGGTAGGAGTGCCTGCGGTCATCAGGCGCGCCGTTGCCGACGAGACTCCCACCCAGTCGGGGTGGTCGTGTGCCCGTCCCCCTGTGGGAAGCACTAACCGAAACTCTACCACAGGAGCGCGATTATCGGGAAGTAGCCACACCCGTAAGCCGTTGGAAAGCGTATGCTCTTCAGGCAAGGGTAGAGATACCTCCCGCATCGGGTGGTCGGGCGGAGGGAGACGCAGGTTTCTCATGCGACACCTCCTACGGTCTGGGCACCGGGCACAATCTGCATCACGGTGCGGTTGCGCGAGGTGTTCAGGTAGTGCCCGACGGTTGTGCACACCTGCTCTGCGGTAATGCTCATCAGGCGCTCAACCACGCGGTTGAGTGCGCCAGGGTCACCTGAAAAGGTTGCGTAGTAGGCAAGCCCTAAGGCACGACCAAGTGGACTCTGCAAGCCGTAGTAGAGGTTATCACTCCACCGAGTTGCGATAATTTGTGCCCGAATGCGTTCCAGTTCCGCCTCTGTAATGCCTTCGTTCGCCATTCGAGCCACCTCCTCATAGACCAGCGACTCGACTCGCTCTGGAGGCACATTCGGATGGTGCAGGATGTTCAGTCGGAACAGGCTGGGGGCGGGGCGTGCTTCCGCTCCTCCTGAAACGCTGAGGGCGACCGCCTCCTGCTTGACGAGCCGTTGGTAGAGGCGCGAGGCTCTCCCTCCTGCTAATATCTCGCCTGCTATCTGAAGCGCATCATTTTCGGGCGTATCACGCGGGGGAATCTTCCACGCCAGCCACAGTGCCGGTGTGCTTGCCAGTGGGTCGTGGAACACCTCACGCCGTTCCTCGCGGTCGGGTTCGGAGAGGTCAACGGGGGGCGGTGCAGGCTGTGGGGGAATATCCCCAAAGTAGTCCCGCACTTCTCTTAGGACGCGCCTGCCATCATAGTCGCCTACAATTGCCAGCACCGCATTATTGGGCGCATAGTAGGTGCGGAAGAACGCCTGCACATCCTCTAAGGTAGCGTTGTCCAAATCGTCCATCGAGCCGATGACGGTATGCCGATTGGCGAAGTTATCATAGGCTAACTCTTGGAACCGTTCGTAGGCTTTTCCATAGGGGCGGTTGTCCATGCCCAGCCTGCGCTCCTCTTTGACCACTGCACGCTGATTGTCTAAATTCTCCTGTGAGACGGCTAACGAGCGCATGCGGTCGGCTTCCAGCCACAGCCCTAATGGCAGTTTCGAGGCGGGCAACAGCTCAAAATAGGTGGTGTAGTCGTAACTGGTGAAACCGTTCAGCACTCCACCGTTCGACTCCACATAGTAGAAGTGCATCCCGCGCGGGACACTCTCTGAGCCTTGAAACATCATATGTTCGAACAGGTGGGCGAACCCAGTTTTACCAGGTGTCTCGTTGCACGCGCCGACCTTATACATCACGGCAACTGCTACCACAGGCGCAATCCGATAGGGCGACAGAATGACGCGTAGCCTGTTCTCCAAAGTATGCTCGGTGTAAGGAACTGCAGTATCTCTCATCGGGGTACCTCCTATGGACATTCTCGGTGTTTCAGTTGGGGACGTTCGTCGAAATAGAACGCATTCGCTTCGGTGAAAATCTGGTTCTGCAGCTGCTTCAAGAGCAGTTCGGCTTCCGAAGCGAACCGAAAGGAACCTGTGACCTCGCCCTGCCACACATCCTGGATTACCCAATCGGGCACGGGCATATAGACAACAGGCTCTGGCGTGGAGATACGAACGCTTAGGATGGCAGGACCTAGCTGCGCCTCCAAGAAGATAAATTCCAGCACGACAGCGTCGGGGAGGTAGTGGGTTGTGCCCGTCTGCACTTGGGCACGACGGAAGCACTCTTTGAGAGTTGCTGGGTCATACTCTCCCACTGGTGGAGGTTGCTTCTGCTGAAGTGCTGAATAGATTGCCTGCATGTGAGTGCGTACAAACTCTCTTAGCGTCATCTCTGCCTCCGATAGCGTAAGAATAGCTCGCTCCCCTCAAGGTAAGCGGATATGAGCTCGTATTGGGGCACGCGCTCACGAGGGAGTCCTGCGCCATCGACCATCGTGGGAAGATGTCCACCGCCCTTAACCTTCGGGGCAAGCGTGAGGAAGACCTCGTCCACTAAGTCGGCATCGAAGAAGAAAAAGTTTAGGTTGCCACCACCCTCTACCAGCAGGTAGCGCACTTCGTAGTGGGTGTGGAGGATTTTAACTACCTCCTGAACCTCCACGCGCGTTTCGCCCACTAAGTGGAGCGTAGCAACCCGCTGGAGGGATGCCTGTTTGTCCACGGGCAGGTGGGAAGGTGCAAACACGAGGGCGCGTCCGGGGGCTTGGAAGAAGGAATGCTCTAACGGCAGGTCCCCGCTGGTAGTGACCACAGCCCGAATCACTTCTGGGGGATAGCGTAGGTGCGTATCGGCGCGGAGGGTGCCACTGCCAATCAGGATAGCATCAGCGTGGGTCTCCAACAGGTGCATCAGCCTCTGGTCGATGGGGCTTCCCAAGCCTTTGGCGCTCGTGCCCGGCTCCCCTAAGATAAGTTTGCCATCTAAGGTGGTAACGGTGTTCGTGAAGATGTAGGGTCGGTCAGGAGGCGGTGGTGGGAAGAGCACCTCCTCGTAAAGTCGCTCAGGGTCGCCTTGCCATCCTGAACGGTCAAATAGTCGAATCATCGATACCCCCAGCCCATGAGTTCGAAAGCCCCCAAGCGGGGTATGCTGGGGGCTTCGATTCGTCGCAGCCTATTCGGCATCCTGCCAATCGCTCACAAGAGTAGCGTTGAGCTTACTGCACCACTCGGCGC
>FWWL01008142.1_pt1 | contig 13688 bp, 9 predicted proteins | sample 2228331 | NCBI WGS metagenome assembly FWWL01 (sample SAMEA103939775, study PRJEB20133) | metagenome | reverse complement strand
TCCCCTCCCGTTGGATGCGGCTCTTGAGCGTCTCGCCCCGGACGAGCTCCATGACGATGAAGGGGATACCCGTCCGCTCGTCCGTCCCGATGTCGTAGACCGTCACGATGTTGGGATGCTGGAGCTTGCCGGCCGCCTTAGCCTCGCGAAAGAACCGCTCCCGGTATTCCTGGACTTCTTCCTCGGACATCCAGGGCGGGATGCGGATGACCTTCAGGGCGATGTCCCGCTCGATGAGGGGGTCGAACCCCTGGTAGACGACGCCCATCGAGCCCCGGCCCAAGACGCCGGTGACCTGATACCTCCCCAGGCGTTGGATCTCCCCCATGGGAACGCTCGCGGGCCGATACGTCCTCCATTGTCCTGGAGTCGGCCGTCCTTTGCAAACGGTCGGGGGTCACCGGCGGGGGAGGGGTTCTCATCCCTGGACACGTCCCGGCGCCGGCCCTATCACGCTCATCGATATCCCAGGTCCCGTCCTGGGCCGGCGGGCCATCGTGGCCCACGATTCGAAGGGGATGCGACTTCGGGCCATCGCCGAGGACCTTTGGGCCGCCGGGCTTCACCTGCGGCTTCGCTTTTCCGTCGTCCTCCTGCCCCTGTTTCTGTGGGGGTTTCTCCTGACGGGGGCCCGGCCCTCCGGGGCCTTCGGGTGGGGCCTCCTCGTCGTCCACGTCTTCCTGTACGGCGGGGCGAACGCCTTCAACTCCTACTTTGACCGGGACGTGGGTCCCATCGGGGGCCTGTACCGGCCGCCGCCCGTCTCGGGGTGGACCCTGGCCGTGGCCCTGGCCTGCAAGGCCGCGGGCCTTCTCCTCAGCCTGCGGCTCGGGTGGGCCTTTACCGGCGTCTACCTGGGCTTCGTCGTCCTGTCCGTCCTGTACTCGCACCCCCGGACGCGCTGGAAGGCCCGGCCGGTCCGGAGCGTGCTGACGGTCGCCGTCGGCCAGGGCGGCCTCGGGTTTCTGGCGGGCTGGCTCTGCGGGCGGGACCTGACGGCGGCCCTGACGACGTTCCCCGGTCGGGCCGGCCTGCTTGCCGCCATGCTCTTTACGGCCGGTCTGTACCCCGTCACCCAGGCGTACCAGGTCTCGGAGGACGCCCGACGGGGGGACGCGACCTTCGTCGTTCGGTACGGCCTTCGGCGGGCGTTTCGACTGGCCCGGGCGCTCCTCGGCCTGGCGGGCCTGCTCCTGGTCGGGACGGTCGCCGTCCTCTATACGGCCTACGAGGCGGCCGGTCTGGCCGTCTACGGCCTGGCGCTCGGGTTCGTCCTGAACCGCCTCGAGCGGGCCTTTCCCCGCCGGACCCTCCGGGCGAACTACCGGTCCGTCATGGGCCTCGTCTACGGCAACGGCCTCGTCTTCACGGCCTACCTGACCGCCCGCATCGCCCTCGGCGGTCCGCCGACCTCCTGAGTGGGGAGGGTGCAGGCCCTGGCCGGGCGATGCTCAGCCCGGGACGGAGCCCGGACCCTCCTCGTCAGCCCGGCCTTCGAGGAGGGCCGTCGTCCGGTCCAGCTCGGCGTGGGTCCCGACCAGGACAAGCGTGTCACCCGGCCGTAAGACGAAGTCGGCCCCCGGATTCAGGAAGACCTCCTCGCCCCGGGCGACGGCCAGGACGGTCGCTCCGCCCTGGCCCCGCAGGTCGAGGTCCCCCAGGGTCCGGCCGACGGCCGGCGAGTCGTCCAAGACTTGGTACAGGTCCGTTACGCTGGCCGTCAGGATGGACTGAATCCGTCGGACGCCCGATTCGGTCACCGGCATGCCCCGGAGGAGGCCGTAGTGGTCCCGCCGGATGAGGTTCGTCTGGAGCTGGATAACGTTCCCAGGGACGTGAAAGGCCCGGAGGACCCGGCTGAAGATCTCGACGGACGTCTCGAACTCCTCGGGGATCGCCTCGTCGGCCCCGGCTTGGAGGACGGGTTCGACGTCCCGGACGAACCGGACCCGGACGATGACGTAGGCCTTCGGGTTCATCTGGCGGACCTGCCGGACGATGCGAATCGCCGCCAGCCGGTCCGCCATGGCGATCACGACCATCCGGGCCGTCTCGACGCCCGCCTGCCGCAGGACATGGGCATACAGGGCGTCGCCGACGACGACCGGGTGCCCGGCCCGGGCGGCCGTCTGTGCCCGCCCGAGGTCCATCTCGATGACACAGTAGGGAATCTGGACGGCCCGCAGGACGGTCGCCAGGTTTTCGCCGTTGATGCCGTATCCGACGATGACGACGTGGCCCCGCCGGTCCGGGTCCCGGACGGCGGCGGCCGGACGGAGGTCCCGTCCCGTCCGACCCATCGCCACGACGGGGGCGAAGTACGTCAAGAACGGCCCGACGACCAGAGACAGGAACACGGCCGCCAGGGCGGAGTCGTACGGGCCTTCGGATAAGGCCCCCGTCTGGCGGGCCGTGTTCAGGACCAAGACCGAGAACTCGCTGGCGTATGGCATCCCCAGGGTCAGCGTCAGGGCCGTCCGGAGGGGCAGGCGGACGGCCGCGGCGGCCATGCCGAAGGCCAGACCCTTCGCCAGGAGCAGGCCGACCGCCAGGACGCCGAGGGCGCCCGGGTCGGCCCAAAAGAGGCGGGGGTCCAACTGCATGCCGAGGGTCAGGAAGAACAGGCCCATCAGGAAGTCCCGCAGGGGCAGGAGCTCGGCGACGACCTGATGGCCGATGGGCGTTTCCGAGAGGATGAGGCCCGCCAGGAAGGCCCCGATGGCGATGGGCCAGCCCGAGGCGTACACGGCCCCGATGATGGCCAGGGCCCAGACGAGGACGAAGGCCCGGATGAAGTCGGGAGAGGCACCCATCCGGGCGATCCGCTCCATCATCCAAGGCATCCCGTAGCGGGTCATCCCGAGGGTCCCGGCCACGACGATGGCCCCCCGGAGCAAGATATGCCCCAGGGCCGTCGGGACCGTCGTCTCGGCCGACCCCAGGGGCAGGGCCACCAGGATCAGGGGCGTCGTCATGTCCTGGATCAGGGAGGTCCCGACGGCCCACCGTCCGTGGTACGTATCCTGTTCTTTCCGTTCCTGTAAGACCTTTAGGAGGATGGCTGTGCTCGTCGTGCTCACGGCGAACCCGACGACCAGGGCCGTCTGGAGCGACCATCCCAGGAGCCCGAGGACCCCGCCGCTGAAGAGACCCGTCAGGAGGACCTGCAAAGCCCCGAAGACCGGAAGCCGGGCTCCGAAGGCGGTCAGGGACTCGACCGAGAACTCGACGCCCAGGACGAACAGGAGGGCGATGATGCCGACCTCGGCCAGGACGTGGATTTCGGGGGCCTCCTGGACCCAGGCTAAGCCGGCCGGTCCGATGAGGACGCCGGTGAAGAGAAAGGCGACGAGGGTCGGGAAGCGGATGCGCTCCATCAGCCACAGTAAGGGCAGGGCACAGGCCATGACGACGAGCAGGTTTCGGAGGAAAGTTTCCATGGCGATACCGTCCGGTTCGGGAGGATGGGGTCCGCCCGACCCCTTCCGCCGTCCGGGGAGGATTCTTCGCAACGGTCTTAGGCCCGTGGGGACGATGGCTCATCGCCCCGTCCCTCCGTCTATTGTAGAATGAGTCCGCTCTGCTTGACCTGCCGACCTGCCGGATTCCCCTGCGGGGTCATGACCGCCGTCGATTGGGTCGTCCTGGGCGCCTATTTCCTCCTCGTCGTGGGGATCAGCGGCGTCCTCCTGCGTCGTCAGCGGACGGCCGAGGACTACTACCTCGGCGGCCGGCGGGTCCCGGCGGCGCTCATCGCCGGTTCCATCGTATCGACCCAGGCCAGTGCCGTCAGCCTGGTCGGGGGTCCGGCCTTCGTCGCCCTTCGGGAAGACGGGGGCCTCCTCTGGCTTCAGTACGAGCTGGCGCTTCCCCTCGCCATGGCGGCCCTCATTCCCCTCGTGGCGGCCTTTCACCGGTGGCGGGTCTGGAGCATTTATGAGTTTCTGGAGGTCCGGTTGGGTCGCTCCGTACGGGCGGCCGTCAGCGTCCTCTTTCAGGTATCCCGGGCCCTGGCGACCGGCGTGAGTCTTTACGCCACGGGCCTGATCTTCCACGTCGTCTTGGACGTGCCCCTGACGTGGACCGTCCTGGTCGTCGGAGGCGTGAGTCTCCTGTACACGCTCATGGGCGGGATTCTGGCCGACATCGTGTCGGACCTCCTGCAACTGGGGGTCCTCTGGGCGGGCGTCCTCGTCGGGATGGCGGTCCTTTGGGAAAGTGGGGGCCCGGACGTCCTCGGCCGGGTCGACCCGGCCCGGTGGCGGACGCTGGACCTCGGGGGACACGGGTGGGGCGACGGGCATCCTTATGGCTTCTGGCCCATGCTCATCGGGGGCCTCTTTCTGTACATGTCCTACTACGGCTGTGACCAGAGTCAGGCCCAGCGCCTGCTGACGGCGCCGGACCCCCGGACGGCCGCCCGGGCGCTCCTTTACAACGGTCTCCTCCGATATCCCCTCGTCCTGACTTACGTCGTCTTCGGCCTCCTGCTGGCCGGCTGGCTCCAAGTCCGGACGCCCCCGTGGATGGAGCACGTCCGGCAAGACCCCAACGGCCTCGTCCCGTGGTTTGTCCGGGAGTCGCTCCCGACCGGCCTGCGGGGCCTCTTCCTGGCGGCCCTACTGGCGGCGGCCATGTCGAGCCTGGACAGCGCCTTCAACTCCATCAGTGCGGCGACCTTCCGGGACCTCCAGATGGTGGGCCTCCTCCCGACCCGATGGGCTCGGCCCCGGCGGGAAGTCTGGGTGTCCCGGTTCATCACGTTCCTGTGGGGGAGCTTCTGCATAGCCTTCGGCATCGGGATCGGGCGGGTCCCGATCCCGACCGTCATCGAGGTCATCAACATGGTCGGGTCGCTCCTCTACGGGCCGATCCTGGCCACGTTCGTCATGGCCCTCACCCTCCGGGGGGTCCGGTCCCGGGACGTACTGTGGGGGATCGCTGTCGGCCTGGGCCTCAACGGGTGGGTCGCCGGAGCCCATCCGGACGTGAGCTGGCTGTGGTGGAACGTCCTGGGTCTGACCGGGACGGTCGTCGGGACCCTCCTCTCGGCGGCGTGGGGCCGCCGGCCCGTCCGGTGGGACCGGGAGGTCTTCCGGGGTGCGGAGAGTCGCACCCTCAGACGGCGGTACGGCTGGGCCCTCCTCGGGGTCTTTTTCGGGATCCTTCTTGTCACGGGCCTCCTGGGCCGCTATGGGAGGGGCGTGGCGGCGGGATGAGCCATAATCGCTGAACCCCGGGACGTCCGGGTCGTCCCGCCGGAAGTCGTTCGGGACGAAACCGTAGGCCGACCTGTTCCGATGGCCCGGGGCGGTCCCTGAGGGGGTTGCTTTATCGGCACGCCCCCGGTATCTTCATCCCTACGGGCGATGGCCCCGCCCGGGAACCGACGGGGGGATCGGCATGGAAGTCAGGGGACTGGCCGTCTATCCCGGTTCCTTTGACCCGATTACGAATGGCCACCTGGACATCATCCAACGGTGCCTGTCGATTTTCCCCCGGGTCATCGTGGCCGTCCTGGAGAATCCCGAGAAGACTCCTCTGTTTTCGGCCGAGGAACGGAAGGCGATGATCCAGGCCCTCTTTGCCGGGGAGGCCCGGGTCCAGGTCGAGACGTTCCGGGGCCTCTTGGTCGACTTTGTCCGTCAGGTCGGGGCCCGGGTCATCGTCCGGGGCCTGCGGGCGATGACGGACTTCGAGTATGAGTTCCAGATGGCTCTCATGAACCGGCGGCTGTGCCCGGACGTGGAGACGGTCTTCCTGATGGCGGCCGAGTCATACTCCTACGTGTCGTCTCGGCTCATCAAGGAGATTTTCCGATACGGCGGGGACATCGCCGGGCTGGTCCCCCCGATCGTGTTAGATTACCTGGACCGCAAGCGCCGGGCGGGCGACTTGCGGTGACCTCGGGATCGGAGGTCCATCGATGCAGGTTGCGGTGACCCGTTCGTTAGACGAACTGCCGGCCGGTACGGCCCTGGCGGTCTTTTTTGACGGCGAGACGCCGACCCATCCGGACGTGTGGTCGTTCGTCCAGCGCCGGTATCAGGGCGTCCCGGGTCAGCTCCTGGAGCGGCGGCGGTGGAAGGGCAAGCTGGGGGACGTCCTGAGCCTGCCCTGGCTGGGTCCGGCGGTGGGTCCCCTGTACATCGTCGGCCTGCGGGACGAGAACCACCCGACGACGTCGGAGACCCTGCGGAAGGCCTGTGGCGGCTTGGGTCGTTTCCTCCAGGGCGACCGGCTCGACCGGGTCGCCCTGGCCGTGCCGGTCTTGGAGGACGACGTCGGGGCCAGCGTCCGGGCCGCCCTGGAGGGTCTGCGGCTGGGCCAGTATAACTTCCGCAAGTACGCCCCGACCGAACCCGGCGAACCGGAGCCGTCGGTCCTGGAGCAGGTCTTCTTGCTGGACGTCCCCGAGACGGCCGTGACGGCGGCCGTGACGGTCGCCGGCGTCGTCGCCGACGCCGTGGCCCTGGCCCGGGACCTGGTCAATGAGCCGCCGGCCAGCTTGTATCCGGAGCGTCTGGCCGAGGTCGCCGCCGACTATGCGTCTTCGGTCGGCCTGGCGGTCCGCATTTACGATGAAGTCGACCTGGAAGCGATGGGTGCCTACGCCTTCCTGAGCGTCGGCCGGGGAAGCGAAAATCCGCCCCGGATGGTCCATCTCCATTACCGACCCGAGTCGACGCCGGCCGGGGTCCTGGGACTGGTCGGGAAGGGCATCACCTTCGACAGCGGGGGCCTGTGTCTGAAGCAACCGGCCTCGATGTTGGACATGAAGGGCGACATGGCGGGGGCGGCGGCCGTCTTAGCGGCACTGTGGGCCATCGGTCGTCTGAAGCCTCCCGTCGAGGTCCACGGCGTCCTGTGCTGTGCCGAGAACATGCCCTCGGGTCGGGCCTCCCGGCCGGGGGACGTCGTGCGGGCGATGAACGGTAAGACGATCGAGATCACGAATACGGACGCCGAGGGCCGGCTCGTCCTGGCCGACGGCTTGGTCTTCACGGCCCGGCAGGGGGCCCAGAAGCTCGTCGACGTGGCGACCCTGACGGGGGCGGCGACGGTCGCCCTGGGGAATCAGATTGCGGCCCTGATGAGTAACGACGAGGCCCTCCAGCAGGCCTTCCTGACCTCGGCCCGGCGGGCGGGGGAGGCCTTCTGGCCCCTGCCCTTAGAAAAAGACTACAAGGCCTTGCTCAAGAGCGATATCGCCTTCATCAAGAACAGCCCCAACTCCCGGGAGGCGGGCACGATCATCGGCGGCCTCTTCCTCAGTGAGTTCACCGAGGGCCGGCCGTGGGCCCATCTCGACATCGCCGGGCCCTTCTGGGCCGAGAAGCCGGCCTTCTACTTGGCCGCCGGGGGGACGGGGTTCAGCACCCGGTCGTTGATCCAGTTCGTCCTGGACCAGGCGGGGTAAAGGGATGGGGGGGTCCTGGGCCCTGGATGGTTAGGTCATAAGCTAAAAGGCGGTGGACTCTTGCCCCCAGTGCCGTAACGGGAAGCGTGGGGGGCAGAGTCATCGGTAGGATGACCCGAGTCGGGACCTGCGGGGCCCGCTTCGGCAGAATTCGGGTGTTCGGTTCTCTGAGTCCCCGAACGCTAAAGTCTCTCATCCGACGTCCATAGGAGTCGCTGATGGAGTCCCTCCACCTCGTGGCGGCGGCCGTCGGGGGCCTCCTGTCGTTTTTCTCCCCGTGCGTCCTGCCGTTGATCCCGATTTATGTCTCGATCCTATCGGGCCTGAGCCATCAGGAGCTGGTGGAAGCCACCCGGACGCGGGAGGCGGCCGTCCTTCTGCGAATTTTCATGCAAGCCCTGGCGTTCGTGGCCGGCTTCAGCCTGGCCTTTGTCCTGCTGGGCGCCTCGGCGTCCCTGGTCGGGCAGTGGCTGAGCGCGTACCGGGTGTGGCTCATCCGGGTCGGCGGCGGGCTGGTCATCCTGTTTGGTCTGTACTTCCTGGGTCTCCTGCGGGTCCCGTGGTTGTCGCTGGAACGTCGGTGGAGCTGGCGGCCCCGCTTGATGAATGTCGTCGGGGCCTTCCTGATGGGCTTTGTGTTTGCCGTCGCCTGGACGCCCTGCGTCAGCTACGTCCTGGCGGGTATCCTGACCCTGGCGGCCAACGAGGCCCAGGTCTGGAAGGGCGTCGTCCTCCTGACCGTGTATTCGCTCGGCCTGGGCGTGCCCTTTTTGGTGACGGCCCTGGCGTTTGGCTCCCTGGTAGGCTTTTTCGAGCGGGTCCGGGCGTGGCTTCCGGTCATCGAGAAGGCGTCCGGCGTGTTTCTCGTCGTCCTGGGGGTCCTCCTGGTCGCCGGCGAGTTCACGGCCCTGACGGCCCGGTTGGCCCGGCTCGGGACGTGGCTGGGCGGGTGACCGGGCCCTTCGGTCGGCGGGTCGGCAGATAGGCCGACAGGGAGATGGACCGTCGGCATCCTCGGCCGGTGCCTCCCTATCGGTCTATCTCCCGACTTCCCCCAGACGGTGGCCTGTCCGTCATGAAGGGGGAAGTTTGCGGTACCGTCCGGCGTTTCGTCCTGTGGTGGGGCGGGAGTGCCCTGCTGGGTCTGCCCCTGACGTCGAACTTCCTGCAGGGGGACGGCCAGGCCTACTATGCGCTGACGGAGGCTATGTATGTCCACGGGGGCCGACCCGATTTGGACTCGGAGCTCTATCTGAAATTAGTCACGCATCGAGTGTTTTTCTTCGACTACGACACGGGCCGCTGGGTGTCCCCCGTGTCCTTCGGGCATGCCCTCGTGCAAATCCCCTTCCTCTGGGTCGCCGACCGGTGGCTGGAGCGCCTCCCCCCGGTGCGGGATTATGGCTGGCTCCGCTTCGCCCACGTCCCGATTCCCTGGTCGCGAGTCTTGGGCCTGTGGTTTTCGGGGGTCACGGCCCTGGCGATTTACCTGAGCGTCCTGGACGGCCTATGGTTGCGGACGGCCGGCCGGGGCCGGCGGGACGGGGCGTGGGCCGGGTTTATGGCGGCGGGCGTCGTCGTGGCCCCCGTGTTACCCTATACGCTTCTGAGTCCGGCCATGCCCCACGCCTGGGAAGCGGCCGGTGCGGCCATCGCCCTATCGACCCTCGTCCGTCTCGTGGGGCCCCAGGATGAGCCGCTCGGGAGTCGTCGCTGGTGGGCCTGGGCCGGTCTGGGGTTCGTCGCCGGGTGGCTCGTGAGCGTTCGGGTCATCAATGCGGCCGGGGTCGTGGGAGCGGTCCTCTGGGCGCTCCGGCCCCGGCGGGGCTGGGCGAGTCGGGTCCGGCAGTTTGGGTCCCGGGGCTTCGCCCTGGCGGTCGGACTCCTCCCCTGGGCGGTCGCCGTCCTGGCCTATAACCGATGGGCCTACGGTCATGTGTTTCGGACGGGCTACGGCGCCGGCCTTTTCGTGTGGGCCCTGCCGCTACCGGAGCTCCTGAAGACTTACGGCCTCTTACTCGGGCGCTATCTCCTCCACCCGGGGCACGGCTTGTGGGCGTGGTCGCCCGTCGCCCTCCTCGGTCTCATCGGCTTAGTCCGATGGGCCCGTCGGGAGGGGAGGGACCACCCGGCCGCTTACGGTCTGGCCGCCTGGGTCGCCTTCTGGGGGGCCCTGGCGACCTACAAGATCTGGTGGGGCGACTTTACCGTCGGGCCTCGGTTCTTTGTCGTCGGGGCGCCCTGGACGGCCTATGGCCTGATCGCATGGTTTCGGGACCCGGTCCGATGGGCCTGGGTCCGCCGGGTCGGGGCGGGTGGGATGGTCCTCGGGACCCTCTATTCATGGGTCCTCTACTGGGGCCTCTCGGCGTGGTCCGCCCACGGCATCCCCGTCCGGGGGACCGAGCCCGTCATTGCGTGGACCGGCCGGGTCCTTGGGGAGATGGGCCGGGTCGTGCAAGCCCGGCCGGCGGCGCTCGGGAAGCTGGTGGAGCCGGCTCCGCCCTGGACGACGATGGCGCATCTCCTCGGCGACCGGCCCTTTGCCGAGTATGCCCGGGGCATCCGGCTCGTCGGGACGGGCCCGGCCGCTTATGACCCCCATCGGAGTCTCCTGCATCTCCCCCTGGGGGTCGTCCTCCCGGACGTCCCGGAGCGGGTCCCGGGGTACCTTCTCCTGCGGGTCTTCCGGGGGGACGTCGAGCGGCCCCACTTTCCGACCGACTGGGTCGTCTTCCTTCAGCTCGGCCCGATGGCGGCCCTGGAGGGCGTGGAGGGGGTGACGGTCGACTTTCTCCTCTGGGGGGCGACGGTCACGCCCTTCCGGCCCGTCCCGGCCCTCCACTACCGGTGGAATCCCCTTTACCCCGGCCGGGTCTTCCCGTCGAGGCTCCGCATCTGTGCGGCCTACCAACCGGAGACCCGGACGGCCTTTGACCTGGGGTGCTTTGACCGCGGGGTCGTCCCGGGGGCCCTGGGGGCTCCCGTGTTCACCTATCACGTCCTATTCCATTCGCCGGGGGACCCCGTCGTCGTCGAGCCCCCGGCAGGCCGTCCCCTGCCCGTGCGCATCGAGGTGCGGACCCTCCGGGGCCATCGGGTCTTGGAACCCCGGGTCCCGACGGTCTATCCGCCGGGCCTGAACCTGGGCCGATTCCTCGGGCCGGCCCTCCGGTTTCAAGAGGGCACCTTCCGGGGTCCCCTGGTCGTGACGGTCACGGCCGGGGAGCCCATCCGAATTCACGGTCGGCCTTCCCCTTCTTCGGGATAGGCGGTCCGGACCCGAATGCGGCCTTCGTCGTCGTAGACGTAAAGCTCGCCCGGCTCCTCCAGCCAGACTCCCGACCGGGTCACTCCGTCAGGTCCGCCGTCGGCGTTTCTGTCCGAGGAGGTCCAGGACTTCCGGGACGGGGCGCGTGTTGACCACATCGGCGGCCGTCAGCCAGCCCTTGCGGGCGACCCCGACGCCGTAGACGTAGTCGCCCAGGTCCGACTTCCGGTGGGTATCGGGGTCGATGCTGAACTGGACGCCCCTCCGGCGGGCCTCCGCCAGGTAAGTCCAGTCCAGGTCGAGACGATGGGGGTTGGCGTTGATCTCGATGAGGGTTCCCGTCTCGGCGGCCACCTCGAAGATGCGGTCCAGGTCGACCTCGTAGCCCTTCCGGCCCAGGAGGAGGCGCCCCGTGGGGTGGCCCAGGATGGTCGTGCAGGGGTGGCACATGGCCCGGACGATGCGTTCGGTCATCTCGGCCCGGGTCATCTGGAAGCGGCTGTGGACGGAGGCGACGACGAAGTCCAGCCGTTCCAGGAGGTCGTCGTCCAGGTCGAGCCGGCCGTCGGGGAGGATGTCGACCTCCATGCCCCGGAGGATCCGGACTTCCGGGACCCGGCGTTGGACCTCTTCCATCTCGGCCCACTGGTGCAGGAGGCGGTCTCGGTCGAGGCCGTTCGCGTAATAGGCGGCCGGGGAGTGGTCGCTGATGCCGACGTACTCGAGGCCCAGGTCCCGGGCCGTCTCCATCATTTCCTGGAGGCCGTCGGCCCCGTCGCTGTAGTCCGTGTGGACATGGAGGACGCCCCGGACGTCGCCGGGCTCGATGAGTTTGGGGACGTCCCGTCGGGCGGCCCGCTCGATTTCCCCCCGGCCCTCCCGGACCTCGGGCGGGAGCCAGGCGAGCCCCAGGCATTCAAAGATCGGCTCGTCCCCGTAAACGTCGTCGGCCGTCGTCCCGGTCGGCGGGATCGCCAGGGGCGTCCCGTCCCTCTGGAGGCGGAACCCTTCCCAGGCGTAGCCCTGCTGGGTCGTCCAGTCCCGAAAGGCCTGGTTGTGTTCCCGGCTCCCCGTGTAGTACCGCACGGCCCACGGCCAGTCCTCGGGCGAAACCCAGGTAAGGATGACCGGCAGGCCGACCGAGGGGGCCCGGAGCCACCAGGTCGAGTCCTGCCGTTCGACGACGTCGAGGGTCACCGGGGCCGCGTCCAGGTCGAGCGCCGAGACGTCGGAGGGCGGCATGCCCTGAAGGAGCAGGTTCACGTTGCCCACGACGGGACACCACCGGCGGACGCTCCCGACGAGTCGGACGGGTCCCGGCCACCGCCGACGGAGAAGGGCTTCGATCGCTACCGCCAGGGGATAGACCCTCCCGAGGAGGAAGCGGCCGGAGGCGGCCCGGTAGAGGGCCAGGCCCTCCCGGATGGTCTCGATGGTCCGGGGCCCGAAGCCCCCGATGAGCTGGAGGCGGTTTTCCTGCAAGGCGTATTCGAGGTCGGCGACCGTGCGGACGTCCAGCTTTTCATAGAGGAGGCGGACCCGTTGGGGACCCAGACCCGGGATCTCCAAGAGCTCCAGGAGGCCCGGCGGCGTCTTGGCCCGGAGTTCCCGCAGGAGGGCCGGCGGCTCGCCCGTCTCGTAGTACTCACGGATGACCTTGGCCGTCGAGCTTCCGATACCCCGGACCGACTGCAGGCGCCCCGTGCGGATGAGTTCGTCGAGGGGCTCCCGGGTCCGGGTTAGGGCCCGGGCCGCATTCTCGTAAGCCCGGACCTTAAAGACGTTTTCGCCCTGCAGGGCCAGGAGGGTGGCGATCTCTTCGAGGACCTCGGCGACGGCCTTCTTATCCGGGCGGGCGGGCATGCCAGGGCCTCCGATGCCGGATCTCGTAGACGATGGACCGGTCCATCGGCGGGGGCGTCAGCCTCGGGAGGTCCGGCCGGAAGGGCGGGAAGGGGTACTCCAGTCGTTGGACGATGCGGTTGTAAATGAAGGCCGCCAGGAAGGGCAAGCGGACGACGTCCTCGAAGTTGTAGCGGATGAGGGCCTTCAGGGCCCGGTCGTCCCCTTCCCGGTAGCGCTCCCAGAGCTGGACGGCCAGCCAGCCGCCCATCCCGTCTAAGCCGGCGCCCCGCCGCCATCCGAACATGCGCTCCAGCTTCTTCAGGCCCTGGGGGAGGCCGACGAACTTGAACATGGGCTGAAGGTCCAGGTGGGCAAAGGGCCGTTTCCAGTGGGGATACGTCTGCTCGAGCATCTGCAGGTCGAAGCCCTGGCCGCCGAAGGAAATCATCAGACGGACCGACGCCAGAGCTTGGGGGACTTCGTGGAGGTTCCGGCCGGCGACGAAGACCCGATAGTCGTGGTCGACCAAGACCCCCGTCAGGGTCATCCGGTAGTGGCCCGGGCGGATTTGATAGGCCTCCACGTCGACGAATGCCGCCCACGACCAGAAGTCCGGAATCAGGCGCCACCGTTCGGTCGGCGGCAGGACCCGTTCAAACCATCGGGCGTCCCGCTCTTGATAGGCCCGCTGGGCCTGAAGGAGCTGGCGCCGCCAGCGGGCCTTCTGACGGGGCTGGGCCGGTAAGTCGGGTAGGGCGTCAAGGAGGGCGTCCCAGGTCAGGTACCCGGCCTTCCAAAGGGCCCGTTCCTGGTCCGGCGTCATCCCCTGCAGGAAAACGAAGGACCGGCTCAGCATACGGAAGCCCCTACGGGCATCTTCGGATCAGACTATGCCATCCTCGGAACAGTTGCAAACCTCCCGTCTTGCCGTGACTATTCCATTTTTGGTGGGCGAATGCTTGGGAAACCTCGTTCGGATGGGGAATCCTGGGGAGCTCACCCCCGGACCTCCCGTTTTGCAAGTCCCATCGAGGCGATCGGCTCATGGACCCACCAATTTGGGAACAGTCACGTCTTGCCGGGTCGGACGCTCCCGGTGTTCAAAGGGCTAAACAGGGTGTTTACGGGGATAGACACGGGGTGGGGTCCTCG
>FWWL01008140.1_pt1 | contig 13691 bp, 8 predicted proteins | sample 2228331 | NCBI WGS metagenome assembly FWWL01 (sample SAMEA103939775, study PRJEB20133) | metagenome | reverse complement strand
TATTTCCAGAATTTTTTAAAGAAAAACGAGGATATGACTTTTGGGAAATAGCCCCTTATGTATTTCTCAATGGAGAAAAATCGATAAAAGCAAGGTACGATTTTTGGCGAACAATATCGGAACTTTTTGTAGAAAGTTACACAAAACAAATCTCTGATTGGTGTAAAGAGCATAATATACTTTTTACAGGGCATTTTTTAGAAGAAAACATATTTCCCCATATTATACTATGCTCAGGATCTATAATGCCCCACTATGAATACTTAGATATTCCAGGAATTGATATATTAACTGAGGTAAGATATGAATTTTTAACGGTAAAACAAGCATCAAGCGTAGCAAACCAATTAGGTAAAGAAAAGGTAATATCAGAGACCTATGGATGTACTGGATGGGAATTTACTTTTGAAGGACAAAAACATTTAGTAGATTGGCAATATGCCCTTGGAGTAAATATAAGATGCCAACATTTATTCTTGTATTCTCTAAGAGGCTGTAGAAAAAGAGACTATCCCCCTTCTTTTAATCACAACCCATCCTGGGAATATCAAAATATAGTAGAGGACTATTTTGCAAGACTATCCTATATTCTCACTTTAGGAAATCCCATAAGAGATATCCTTCTTATTCACCCTATCGAAAGTAGTTGGTGTGAATTTAACGGAAAAGATAAAAGTATTCCCAAAGAAAGAGGAGAAGAATTTCAAAACATTATCTCTGCCCTTTTAGGAATACACTATGATTTTGATTTAGGAGACGAGTCCATTATAGAAAAATATGGCAGAGTGGACAAAGAGAAAAAAGAATTTATAGTTGGAAAAGCAAAATACAAAGTAGTAATCTTACCCCAGATGTTAACTTTAAGTAAATCTACTATTTCCCTTCTCTTAGAATTCTTAGACAATGATGGAAAAGTAATCCTATTAGAACCTCTACCAGAATATATAGAGGGAGAGGAAAATAAAGATCTTTTGGATAAACTAATAAGTCACCCCAACATCATAATTCTAAAGGGAAGAAAAACTCTTACAGAAAATATCGAAAATATTCTACCAAGAAGAATTTCCATAAGAGATGTGGTAGGTCAAGAAGTGGAACAATTTTTATACATGGAAAGAATCTTTAACGGTAAAAAAATATTTTTTATCGTAAATAATGATAGGGAAAAAGGTTATGATGTAGACATTTACCTCCACGGAGAAGGAAGAATTGAGGAGTGGGATCCTTTTACAGGAGAGATTAGAGATGTATTCTCAATGTTCACTGAAGGCTATCAACACATAAGAGTAAAATTTGCTCCCGCTGAATCCAAACTTTATGTAATGTACCCGGGAGAAACAATAAGAATAAAAAAGCCTAAAGAAGTGAAAAAAACCATATATTTGGAACCAACTTTTGAGGTAGAAAGGTTAGATCCAAACATACTTACCCTTGATACCTGCCAATATAAAATAGGAGGGGAATGGTCAGAAGAAATACCTATATGGATCGCTCAGAGAAGAATAAGAGAGAACTTAGGCATGATAAATATTGACTACAATAATAGGGTCCAGAGATGGAAATGGATAAATAATACTCATCCCAATGATAATACAAGGGTAGAGTTAAAACTAAAATTCCAAGTAAAGAAAGTTCCAGATAAAGAGATCTATCTCTTAACAGAAAATTTCAAAGATATAGAAAAAATCTTTGTGAATGGAGAAGAGATAGAAAAAATAGAAAAGGGATGGTACTTAGATAAGAATTTCAAAAAAATACCACTAGAAAATATACAAGAAGGAGAAAACATTATACACATTATTCTTGAATATAAAAATAGCACTGAACTTGAAGACTTTTATCTATTAGGTGATTTTGCTGTAAGCCTTAAGAGAGAGATATTAGAGGAGAATAAAACTATATCCTTAGGAGATTGGGTACATCAAGGTTATCCTCATTATGCTGGAAGAATGCTTTATAGGCAAAACCTAAATATAACAAAAAGTGAAAATGATATAGTACTACTTTCTATAGATAATTTTTCAGCCACCTTAATAAAAGCAGTAATAAATGGAAAAGAATGTGGTTTTATACCTTGGAGATCTCATAAACTGGATATCACTAACTTTATAAATAATGGTGAAAATAAAATAGAATTAATTTTATATGGTAGCTTAAGAAATATGCTTGGTCCCTTACATCATAGAGCCCAAAAGATATCCTTCGTAAGTGCCCAAGCTTTTAGAGTAGAAGGAGACGATTATACCTCTGATTATGTATTCTATCCCTATGGATTATTCTCTCCAGTAAAATTGGAGGTGATATCTTAAAACTCCTTTCTCTCATCCCAACTTTTATAATAGCCACAAAGCCAATTAAGGGTCAAATATCTCTCTATGATTATATTGGATATATATACGTATTCCTCTCCTTCTAGAAGAGAAAATGGTTTACCCTTAACAGAAAAATCATTTTCTAAAATCTCTTTTATTGCTCCTAAATCAAGAGCCTTTTTAGCTAAAATTTTTATGGCTTCCTCATAAGACTTCCCATCTTCCAGCTTATAATTCTCCTTCATCATTCTCCCCAATTTCCATCTAAAATACCAAAGTTCTGCAATCTCCCTCTCCCTCATAAGTTCTTTATAATTTCTTAGTTTTGCCATCTTTTCAAATTCCTTTATGCTTTTCAAAACTGGAATTAAACCTATAACATCAACTAACTTAAATCCTTCTTCATAAGGAGGAAGCTTATCAATAAAAGAAAGAGCCCATAGAAGTATTCCTAAATCCTCCAAATAACTTAATGAAAGAAAAACTTCTATTTCTTCCCATTTACCAAGTTCTTTCCCAAAAAGTAATTTTTCTCTTTCACTTAAGATACTCTTAATTCCTTCATCTTCAATCCACTCATTAACCTCATCAAAAAAGTTTTTTTCAATTTTTAAAATCTCTTCATCTTTTGAAGAAGAATAAATAGCCTCTGCTTGTGCTCTTAGAAAAAGCACAGCTATAGAAATAGCTCTATTCAATACTGTTTTTTCGTCGGGCGGATTTAATAGAATGTCTTCTTCCATTTATATACCTAATAACGATAATTTATAAAGAAAATTAACGCATACAAAAACAACCCAAAACTCATAAAAAGACTCAAAATTCCAAGTACTTCCACAATTTTATCTATTCTCTTCATATTTTCATACTCCTTTAAGAATTTGTTAAAGTATATTATAATATTCTTTGTATAAAATTAAAAGGAGGAAGGCTTTTTCATTAATGACTAATCTACTAGAGTTTCCTAAGAGAATAATATATGGTAGGGGGAGTATATCACAAATAGGAAGTGAACTTAAAAAAATTGGAAATAAATTTTTATTCCTCACTGGTGAGTCATCCCTCAAAAGAAGCGGACATTTAGATAAAATCATGGATGAGATTAAAAAGAATGATCTTGATGTGATGGTAATAACCGGCATACCCTCTGAACCAAATTTAGATGTAGTTTTTCAAATCTGTAATAGAATAACAGGTAATAATTTTGATGGAATTGTGGGAATCGGAGGAGGAAGTGTGATGGATATGGCAAAGATCATCGCCTTTCGAATAAAGACTAAGTTAAATCCGGTTGATGCAAGGGGGAAAGAAGTAGAAGATGCCCTTCCCATAATTGCCATACCCACCACTGCAGGCACCGGAAGTGAAGCTACAAAATTCGCAGTAATAACTGACGAAACTACAAAGGATAAATTCATAATTATGGGAAAGGCCTTAATACCAACTTTAACCATTATTGATCCAGAGTTAACTTTTACTATGTCTCCTCTTGTAGCAGCCTCAACAGGAATAGATGCTTTTTCTCATGCCATAGAATCATACTTATCCCGAAATTCCACACCTATGATAGAGTGCTTCTCTAGATCTGCCATAATAGACATATATAACTTTTTACCAGAAGCAGTATTAAAGCAGTCAGAAAGTGCTAAAGAAAAGATGGCTTATGCAGCTTTTTGGGCTGGTGTAGCTATAAACAATACCAAAACCACCTTAGTCCATGCTATGTCCAGACCCTTAGGAGGAATTTATAAGATTCCTCATGGAATAGCAAACGGAATTTTGCTTCCAGCCTATCTAAGATTTAATGCTCCCTTTATTTCGGATGAAAAATATAAGTTTTTAAAAATTTTCTTTGAAGGAGATCCTGCAGAAAAAGTAGAAGAACTGATAAAAAAATTAAATCTTCCAACTAAAATATCTCAAGTAGTTAGAGAAGATTTAGACATTGATCTATTAGTAAAGAGAACTATGGAAGCTAAATTCAACGTAGAAAATAACATAAGACCAGTGAAAGAAGAAGATGTATATAATTTATTTTATGAAGTGATGTAGAAGATGAATAAAATAAAACTTATCACTGTATCGAGAGATTTTGGCACCGATGCTGATGAAATTGTAGAAAGAGTTGCTAAAAAAGTAAATGGAGAAATCATTAATAAACAAAAGATCTTAAATCAACTTAAAGAAAAAAACATAAATGTGGAAGAATTAATAAAAAAAGAAAAAGAGTTAATATTTCAGAGAAAAGACAAGGAATTCATAGAAAATTATAAAGAGTATATAAAAAAAGGAATAACAGAAATAATTAAAGAAAAAGATTCAATCCTATTTTTATTAGGAAGAGGAGGACAATTTCTATTTAAGGATGAGGATCATGCTTTTCATTTAAACATCTTTGCACCCTTAGAATTTAGAATCAAATATTTAGCTCAGAAATATCTTCTTCCTGAAGAGAAAGCCTTTGAGATAATAAGAGAGAAAGACTTTGAAAGAGAAATCTTTTATAATGTAATGTTTGGTAATAACTGGAAAAATCCCTATTTATACAATTTAGCTATCGATCGATCAGCTTTTACTCCTTCCGAAATAGAAGATATGATTTTAAGAATCGTTGAGAAAAAAGAAGTTCCCAAAATCTTATTTGAACAAATTCCACTTCCTACAAAACCCAATTTTGCCAACAAAAGTGAGGAAGAATTTGCAAAAATATTATCTTTTTATCAAATAAAATGGGAATATGAGCCAAGAACCTTCCCTTTAGAATGGGACAGTGAAGGGAACATCATTGAGTCCTTTACTCCAGACTTTTATCTTCCAGATTTTGATCTCTACATTGAGTTAACACTCCAAAAACCAAGGGTTATGAGTGAAAAACTAAAAAAAATTAAGAAATTAAAGGAATTATATCCTAATGTTAAAATAAAGCTATTCTATGGAAAAGAATACGAAAAACTCCTTGCCAAGTTTGGAATAAAAGAAATAAGATAAAAGCATGGAAAAAATCGGCAAAGTTTTATTTACAAAAGAAGAAATAGAAAAAAGAATAAAAGAATTAGGGGAAGAGATAAGCAAAGATTATAAGGATAAAGACTTAGTTCTCGCCTGTATTCTCAAGGGAGCTGTATATTTTGCAGTAGACCTTACAAGAAACTTAAGTATACCTTTTGTTTTAGACTTCATATCCATTCTAAGCTATGGATCTTCTAGAGAAAGTCAAGGTATTGTGAGGATAATAAAAGATCTTGATGTAAACATATACAAAAAAGATCTCTTAATAGTAGAGGACATTGTAGATACAGGCTTAACCCTTTCCTATCTGATTAAAAATCTTCAAGCTAAGAGTCCTTCATCTATAAAAGTCTGTACATTACTTGATTGTCCTGGAAGAAGAATAATCGATATAACGGTAGATTACAAAGGTTTTGAAATACCAAACTATTACGTTATAGGATATGGGCTTGATTATAAAGAAAAATATAGAAATCTACCTTACATTGCAGTGCTTGAAGAATTTTAAAATCTCTTCGAAGTTAACTCAAGAAACTTATTAATATAATCTTGCATCTCCTCAACATGCTTTATAATATCCTCTCTTAACTTCTCTCCCTCTGAAGTAAGTCTATATATTTTCTTAGCAGGACCTGTACCCTCTACGTCCCATCTTCCAATTATAATTCCCTCTTCCTCAAGATCCTTTAAAATTCTATACCCTCTCCCCATACCACCTATGCCTGGAGAGAGAAGATTAGGAAAGAGTTCGCTTAAAGAGGAAATAAGCTCATAACCATGAAGCTCTCTCTCTGAGAGAGAGACAACTATCCAGGCTCTTAACCAAAAAGTAGGCGAAAGTCCTGTAACCCTTGTCCTACATTTTCTTGTTGACTTCATTTTTACTCCCTCCTATATTCTAAATTTATATATATAACCATTTTATTTATTTGTCAAGAGAGGGAAATAACAACAGAAGCAGAAAGAGTTAAAAGAGGGGATACTATTACTTTAAAAATAGGGAGAAGGCTTATAAATACCCTCTCCCTATTTAAGACTATTATTTTTATAAGTCTAATTTTATATAATCTTTATCTTCTAAAAGAAATTCTTTTCCAAGATACTTTACCTTAAACATTTTTCTATCTGATTTATATCCCTTATAAAGATACTTTATTTCCAATTTTCCATCATTTACTTCAATTTTTATTAGGTTATATTCTCCATTCTCGTAACTCCATGATATACCATCATCTTCGTAATACATAAATTCACCCTTTCCAGGATAAACAAGAAGTTCTAAAATCTCTTGTTTCTTTTCTCCCACAAAAGATTGGACCTCCCAAAGAGGAATTATACTTCCCTCTCTAATAAATAATGGTATCCTACCAAGAGGAGCCTTCACTGAAATATAATTAGGCCCTTCATACTTCTCATTTCCCCAAAAGTCATACCATATACCTGGAGGCAAATAGACCAATCTTGCCCTCACTCCTTCTCGATAAATAGGAGCAACAAGCATAAAAGGTCCCAACATAAATTCATCATAATTATAGATGGACTCTCTATCATTAGGAAATTCGAGAACTAAAGGCCTTATAAGAGGTATACCTTTCTCTTTTGCCTCCCAAAACAAAGAGTAAAAATATGGAATAAGTTTGTATCTTAACTTAATATAATTCCTTGCTATATCTTCTACCTCCTTTGAAAATGCCCACGGTTCTTGTGGTCTTGTATTTAACTCTGAATGATTCCTAAAAAAGGGATAGAAAATACCAAGCTCAATCCATCTTACAAAAAGTTCTGGAGAACAATTAAGACCAAATCCTCCTACATCTGCACCAATAAAGGGAACTCCTGATATTCCAAGATTCTGAAGCATAGGAATACTTACATAGAGATGCTCCCACCAACTCTTATTGTCCCCTGTCCATACTGCTGAATATTTCTGTACTCCTGAAAAACCTGCTCTCGTAATTATCAATGGTCTTATATTAGGATTTTCCCTTCTCCACCCCTCATAGCTTGCCTTTGCCATCAAAAGTCCATAAATATTATGAATCTCAGAATGATAAAAAATCTTTCCATTTAACTTATGTATTACCCCTTCATCCATAGTTTTTTTCTTTATTCTTTTAATCTTCTCTTCAAAACTTTTAGGAGATTTAAGTTTTGGGGGTTCTTTAAGCCTTAAAATGTGGAAAAGTACCTTCATAGCTAAATACTCAATTTTTGAAAAAATCGATGGTTCATTCATATCATTCCAAAAACCACTAATTCCTAAATTTATAAATTTCCTATGATTTTCACCCCAAAAATCCCTCACTTCTTCTCTTAAAAAATCTGGAAAAACAGACTTCCCAGGCCATACATAACCCGTGAAAATTTTCCCATTCTCTTTCCTACAGAAAAAATCTTTCTCTATCCCCTCTTTAAAAACCTCATACCTTTTGTCCCATTTAACCCCTGGATCAATTATCAAAACAATTTTAAAACCAAGCCTCTTTAAATCTTCAGCCATTTTATCAAAGTTTGAGAATCTCTTTCTATTAACCGTAAAAACTCTATATCCCCTCATATAATCAATATCCAGATATATAGCATCACAAGGAATTTTACTCTTTCTAAATTTTTCAGCAACCTCATAAACTTTTTTCTCGGAGTCATAACTCCAACGAGACTGATGAAAGCCTAAGCTCCAAAGAGGAGGCATATAATACCTACCCACAAGAAAAGTATATCCTTCTATAACTTCCTTAGGTGATGGACCATAAATAAAGTAATAATCTAATTCTCCATCCTGGGCACAAAAGTAATAATAACTTTGATTCTCTCTTCCCATATCAAAATAACTAAAAAAAGTATTATCAAAAAATAATCCATAACTTGCCTTAGGATGCCAAGAAATAAAAAAAGGATGGCACTGATACAAGGGATCATTATTCATGCTATGATTAGATTCATCCGTATTCCAATTAATTAAAACCTGACCTTTTTTGTTGAGAGATCCTAATCTTTCTCCAAAACCAAAGAAAGCTTCTCCATACTTGATCTCTTTATAGGTGAATATTTTGGACCCTTCTTTTACATATCCCTTATCCTCATAATCAGACAAGATTAGATTCCCATCTTTATCATAAATAGAAACCTTTCCTAATTCTTTTGAGATAGCAATATTCAGATACTCTGAAGATAAATAATAGTATTTTTCGTCCTCTTTAAAATTTACCTCTACATTAGAATTCTTCAGTTTTTGATACTCCACACAAAAGGAGTAATCTTTATTAAAAACCCCATTTTTTGAGTAATGAAAATTAACAATCTTAGGGGTAATAAAAGAGACTTTCAAGAGTTCATCCTTTACCTTCAAAGTCATTTCATTCAATTTTCAATCCCCCCTTAATAAAAAATTACATACATTTCAATCATATAATGAAATAAAAAAGGGGACAAGATTAAAAATCAATTTTTCCTGTCCCCTTTTTAAATCTAAGTACTTATTAAATTATTAAACTTTTATCCCATCTCTACAACCACTTCATGTACTTTCCCGTCATTAAAGATAGGAAGAAGATTTCCAGAAATCTCTTTTCCATCTACAAATATTCTCTTTACTCCCTTAGACTTGCCTTCAGGATTTAAAACTTTTATATCATAAACCGAACCTCTATACTTTCTTACTACTCTAAACTCCTTCCAATCCTCAGGAACACACGGATCTACTCTTAATCCATCATAATCAGGCCTTATTCCCAATATATATTGAGAAATCAAAACAAAAGCCCAAGATGCTGTACCTGTAAGCCAAGAATTTTTACCCTCACCATGTCTCTTAGCATCCTTACCTGCAACCATCTGACAATACACATAGGGTTCCATCCTATGGATTTCACTCTCATCCTCAAAATAGGCAGGAGTAATTTTTTTATAAACCTCAAAAGCCCTCCAACCCCTACCTATCACTGTTTCTCCAATTCCAACCCAAGGGTTATTATGGCAAAATATACCCGCATTCTCCTTATAACCAGGTGGATAAGAGGATATCTCACCAAGTTCTAAGTAATATTTAGAGTAAGCAGGTTGTTGAAGAACCATTCCGTACTTAGTATCCAAGTAATTAATACAAGAATCTAAAGCTAACTTAGCCCTTCCATCCTCTTTACCTATTCCAGCCATGGTACAAATTCCTTGAGGTTCAATAAATATCTTACCTTCTTCACATTCTTTGCTCCCAACCTTTCTACCAAAAAAGTCATAAGCCCTCAAGAACCATTCTCCATCCCATCCGTAATTATTTATTGCATTTATCATATCCTCTGCAGCCTTTTTAGCCCATTCTGCCTCTTCTTTCTCTCCCATTTCCTCGCACATTCTTACATAATCAGGAGTTGCAAAAACAAATAACCCTGCTATGAATACTGATTCTGCTGTTCCACCCTCAACATTAGATGTGGTTTGAAAAGACTCATCGGGATTTTTAGAGAAACAGTTGAGATTTAAACAATCATTCCAATCCGCTCTCCCAATAAGAGGTAAACCATGAGGACCAAGATTATTTGTTACATGATGATAAGCTCTCTTAATATGCTCAAATAATGTTCCCTTTTTACTCTCATCATTGTTATATGGAATAACTTCTCTTAATATACTATAATCACCTGTCTCCTTTATATAAGCACCTGTAGATAAGATGATCCATAAAGGATCGTCATTAAATCCACTCCCTATCTCATTATTTCCTCTTTTAGTCAAAGGCTGGTACTGATGATAACAACTACCATCCTCAAACATAGTAGATGCAAGATCAAGAATCCTCTCTCTTACTCTTTCTGGAATCATATGTACTGCACCAAGAATATCCTGGTTAGAATCTCTAAAACCAATACCCCTACTTATGCCCGATTCAAAGTAAGAAGCACTTCTTGCCACATTAAAGGTGATCATACATTGATATTGATTCCAGATATTAACCATACGAGCTAAGATCTCATCACTATGATTCACCTGATATTTTGAAAGAATATCATTCCAGTAGTTTTTCAAATCCCAAAAATCTTTCTCCACATCTTGAGATGTTTTAAATTTATTTATAATCTCATAGGCCCTTTTCTTGTTAATCACCCCAGGTCTTTCCCACTTCTCCTCTTCAGGATTCTCCACATAACCAAGTACAAAAACAAAGTCTTTTACTTCTCCAGGCTCAAGGTCTACTTCAATATAATGAGAAGCAATAGGCGACCAACCCTCAGCTACAGAATTATAAGGTCTTCCTTCTACCACTGCCCTTGGCGCCTCAAATCCATTATACATACCTATGAAGGTATCTCTATCAGTATCAAATCCTTGAATGGGAACATTTACCGAATAAAAGGCGTAATGATTTCTCCTCTCTCTATATTCAGTCTTATGATAAATTACAGACCCCTCTATTTCTACCTCTCCTGTACTAAGATTTCTTTGAAAGTTAGTTTGATCATCCCAAGCATTCCATAAACACCATTCCACAAAAGAAAAAAGTTTTAAACTTCTTTTCACTCCACTGTTATTTCTCAATTTTAGATAATGTATTTCGCAATTCTCTTTAAGGGGTACAAAAAACAATACCTGAGCAGAAATCCCATTTTTCTCCCCAAGAATTCTTGTATAAGAAAGTCCATGTCTACATTCATATTTATCAAGTTCTTTCTTTACAGGCTTCCAAGTAGGAGACCAAAAATCTCCATTTTCCCATACGTAAAAATATCTTCCACCATTATCTATTGGTACATTATTATACCTAAATCTTAATATTCTTCTTAGTCTTGCATCTTTATAAAAACAATAACCACCACCAGTGTTAGATATGAGAGAAAAGAAATTATCAACACCAAGATAGTTTATCCATGGAAATGGAGTTTTAGGATCAGTGATAACATATTCTCTATTTTTGTCGTCAAAATAACCAAATCTCATATTTTTACCTCCCTTTTAATTTTAACCCATAATGACCAATACATCGTTCTCGTCTTTCATCTCAGATTCAGGAATAAAATTGCCATCAATTTCTTTACCATTTATTATTATCTTTTTAACTCCCTTCTGAACTCCAGCAGAATTTTCCACTTTTATTCTCAACTTTTTACCTCTAAAGATCCTTTCCATGTAAAATTCTTTCCAATGGGAAGGTATACATGGATCTATTCTCAATCCATCATAATCGGGCTGAAGCCCTAAAATACCCTCTACACATGCCACCATAACACTGGATGCAGTACCAGTTAACCAATGTACATGAGCCCTTCCGTGGAATGGACTGTCTTTACCTTCTACAAACTGACAATGTACATAGGGTTCCGCTTCTCTTATTTCTGCCCTATCATTCATGTTGGCAGGATTTATCTCTTGGAAATATTTGTAAGCCCTATCTCCATTTCCAAGCATAGTTTCTGCTCTTATAAGCCAACCTTGAGGATGACAAAAGATTCCAGCATTCTCTTTCATTCCAGGATTAAACAATATCATCCTAAATACAGGCATCCCTAAAGTCCTTACAGGAGGATACATAATCATAGCTCCATAATCAGTATTAAGTATTTTTTCCACATTATCCATTGCAATCTTAGATTGTTCAGAGGTTGCAACCCCCGAAAGTACAGACCACACTTGTGGGTTAAGCCAAAAACTTGCCTCAGAACTACTTTTAGATCCTATTACCTCGTCCTCAATAAACCCTCTTACAAACCTGTCGCCTTCCCAAGCATACTTTTGAATATTTTCATATAATTTGCTTGCTTCTCTCTCTGCCCACTCCACATCATCCTTTCTTCCCTTCTTCTCTGCAAACTCTGCAAAGATCTTTAGTGCTAAATAAAGTTGGAAAGATGCAAAGACTGTTTCCCCTTCTTCTCCAAGCCTTAAACAGTCATTCCAGTCTGCATCAAGGCCATAGGTAAGCCCATGTTTTCCAAGCTTACTTAAGGAAAAGAGTATTCCTTTTCGCAAATGTTCATAAACTGTATCTTCTCCATAATCAGAATAAGGTATTACTTCATCCAAAAATGAAAGATCTCCAGTTTCCCTTACATATTGTCTCGTAGTGATATATAGCCATAGATGGTCATCACATCTATATTCAGTATATCCTGTTCTTTTCACATAATAAGGATTATCAAGAGACAAACCTTGATTAGGCTTAATCTGATAATCAAAGAATACAAGAGGCAAAGCCACACCTTTTGAGGTCTGACCAGCAAACATAAGCTTTAATCTTTCTCTTGCACTCTGAGGATCAAGATGTATTATTCCCTGAATATCCTGCACTGTATCCCTATAGCCATAACCATCCCTATGTCCTACATAGATCATTGATGCAGCTCTTGACCAGAAAAAGGTTATAAAACACTGATAAGCATTCCAAACCCCAACCATATTATCAAAGTTTTCATCAGGAGTTTTAACTTTAAAATTCTCAATCTTTGAATGCCAATATCTCTTAAGTTCCTCCCATTCTTTTTCCACTATTCCCTTCTCCTTATACTTCTGCATCACTTTTCTTCCGGTCTCTTCCGCACCATCTCCAAGCACGTAAATTATCTCCCTTTCCTCATCCACATCAAGATCAAGAATAACTTGAGTTCCCGCACAACTATTTTTACCGTAATTAAGACTATTACTACACTTACCTCTCTCTACGGCTATAGGATTAGAATAATCCCTATAACTCCCTATAAAAGTATCTCTATCCCCATCAAAAGATACTACTTCTGATCCAATTACTCCAAAAAACCTATTAAATCTTCTCCCACTTATTCCTTTTTCTTGTGGAATTACTCTCCCAAGCTCAGAATAATTTTCGTTTATGGTTTGAATAATGAGATTGTCTTTATAGTAAGTACGAGATATAAAAAGAGTATATTGCATATTTACAAGATCTTGGTTTTCATTAGGTTCATTAGTAAACTCTGCATAACTAAAAAGAGATATTTTTCTCTTCCTTCCACTTTTATTTCTTACTTTTATAGCCCATACCTCGTAAAGAGCATTCAAAGGCACATAGTAAAGAGTCTCAGTCTCAATACCATCATATTTTGAGGAGATTATGGTATAAAGAACTCCATGCCTACAAATTGATTCATACTTGGATAAATCCTTCTTTACAGGAAGCCATGAGGCTGACCAAAAGTCTCCATTCTCCATATCTCTCAGATAAATATACCTTCCAGGGGCAGTAGTTGGAGGTACATTAAATCTTCCCCTTAAAATTCTCCCACTAGCACCTGACTTTACAAAACTATAGCCCTGAGCATTATTGGTTATTATTGCGCCGTATTCTAATGATCCGAGGTAATTAGTCCATTCACGAGGAGTATCAGGACAGCCAGCTTAAGGATTTCCTCGACGGCGAGTTCAAGA
>FWWL01008139.1_pt1 | contig 13692 bp, 11 predicted proteins | sample 2228331 | NCBI WGS metagenome assembly FWWL01 (sample SAMEA103939775, study PRJEB20133) | metagenome | reverse complement strand
AGATAGTCCTCCTGGGTGCGGCAGGCCCGTTCGGCATCTTCGGCACCCTCCTCGTCTCCACCCTGTTGGGTTTCAACATCAAAGAGGCCGCCTCCATCGGCATCATCGGCTCGGCCGACGGCCCGACCTCCATCTACGTGGCCTCGGTCCTCGCACCGCACCTCCTGGGGCCCATCGCCGTGGCCGCCTATTCGTACATGTCCCTCGTGCCCATTATCCAGCCGCCGGTGATGCGCCTCCTGACCACAGAGCGAGAGCGCAAGATCAAGATGCCCTACACCTCCCGCCCCGTGTCCAAGACGACGCGCGTCCTCTTCCCCATTGCCGTCACCCTGGTGGCCGGGCTCCTGGTGCCGCTGGCCACGCCCCTTATCGGGATGCTCATGTTCGGCAACCTCCTGCGGGAGGCCGGCGTGGTGGACCGCCTCTCCAAAGCCGCCCAGAACGAATTGGCCAACGTGGTGACCCTCTTCCTGGGGCTCGCGGTGGGCTCCACCATGACCGCGGCCACCTTCCTCACGTGGCAGACCCTGGGCATCCTCGTCATGGGCCTCCTGGCCTTCGCCCTGGACACGGCTGGGGGCGTTCTCTTTGGAAAACTCCTGTGCCTCCTCTCCGGCGGCAAGTTCAACCCCCTGATCGGGGCGTCGGGCATCTCGGCCTTCCCCATGTCGGCGCGGGTGGTGCAGAAGGTGGGGCAGGAGGAAGACTTCTCCAACTTCCTCCTGATGCACGCAATGGGCGCCAACACCGCCGGGCAGATCGGCTCGGTGATGGCCGGGGGAGTGGTCCTGGCGCTGCTGGCCGGGATGTGACCCCGCTTTGTCCCCTTCCCCTCTTGGTTGTATAATCCCCGGGGAACCTCGTGCGAGGGGTTGCGCGCGCCATGACCACGCCCATGCGCCGGCAGTACCTGGAGATCAAGCGCCAGTACCCGGACGCCATCGTCCTCTTCCGCCTGGGGGACTTCTACGAGACCTTTGATGAGGACGCCAAGATCGTCGCCCAGGTGTGCGATGTCGTCCTCACCTCGCGCCCGGTGGGCAAGGGCCACCGTGTGCCCCTGGCCGGTGTCCCCTATCACGCCCTGGATACCTACCTGGCCAAACTGATCAACGCGGGCTACAAGGTGGCCATCGCCGAACAGGTGAGCGAGCAGCCGGTCCGAGGGCTGGTGGAGCGGGAGATCATCCGCGTGGTCACGCCGGGCACCGTCACGGAGCCGGCCCTCCTGGAGGAGAAGCGCAACAACTACCTGGCCGCGGCCGTCGTGGAGGGCTCCCGGGCCGGCCTAGCCTATGTAGACGTCACCACGGGCGAGTTCGCCGCCACCCAACTGGAAGGACGGGAGGTGGAGAGGGTCCTCGCCGAGGAGTTGGGGAGGCTGGACCCAGCGGAGGTGCTCGTGGGGGCGTCCGCAGGCCAGGGCTGGGCGGCGCGGCTCCGGGCGAGCCACCAGGCCGCCTGGACCGAGGTGCCGGCCTGGTCCTTTGACCTGGACCAGGCCACGGACGTCCTCAAGCGCCAGTTCGCCGTGGCCAGCCTGGAGGGGTTCGGCCTGGGGGGAAAGCCCCTGGCGGTGCGGGCCGCGGGCGCGGTGCTCGCGTACCTCCAGGAGACGCAGCGGGAGACCCTGGGGAGGCTGCGCCCTCCGCACACGTACTCCCTCTCCGACTTCATGCTCCTGGACCCGGCCACCCGCCGCAACCTGGAACTGGTGGAAACCCTCCGCACCCGGTCTGTCGAGGGGTCGCTCCTCGGCGTCCTGGACCTCACGCGGACACCCATGGGCGGCCGCCTCCTGCGCAAGAGGTTGCTCCAACCCCTCCTGGACCGGGAGCGTCTGGAACGGCGGCTGGACGCGGTGGAAGCCTTCTACCGCGATACGCGTCTCCGCCTGGACCTCATGAAGCGGCTCCAGGGCCTGGGCGACCTGGAGCGGCTGGCCCAGAGGGTGGCCAGCAACACGGCGGGCCCGCGGGACCTCCTGGGCATCGCCAGGGCCCTGAAGGCGGTGGAGCCCCTGCGCTCGGCCTTGGAAAAGGGGGAGGCCGCGGCCGAGGGGAACCTGGCGGCGGCGCTGCGGCGGTTGCGGGAGGGGCTGGACCCCTGCGCAGAGGTGGTAGGGCTCATTGAGAACGCCATCGCCGAGGATGCCTCTCCCACCTTGGCCGGCGGGCGTGTCATCCGGCGAGGGTTCTCCCCCGAACTGGACGGCATTGAGGAGTCGGCCAAGGCAGCACGGGAGTGGGTGGCCGGCTTGCAGAACCGCGAGCGAGAGCGGACGGGCATCAAGTCCCTCAAGGTGGGGTACAACAAGGTCTTCGGCTACTACCTGGAGGTCACCAAGCCCAACCTCCACCTCGTCCCCGCCGATTACGTGCGCAAGCAGACTCTGACCAACGCGGAACGCTTCATCACCCCGGAACTGAAGGAGTACGAATCCCTCATCCTCCACGCGGAGGAGCGTATCCGCGAACTGGAGGCGGAGATCTTCCGCTCCGTGCGCGCCAAGGTGGGCGAGTCCGTGGACCGCATCCTGGCGACCGCCGAGGCCCTGGCCGAACTGGACGTGTCCGTGGCGCTGGCGGAAGTGGCCCACCGCAACCGGTACACCCGTCCCGTCCTCACCGAGGGGGACCGCATTGACATCGTCGCCGGCCGCCACCCAGTGGTGGAACTGACCCTGCGCGACGAGCCCTTCGTGCCCAACGACGTCCACCTCTCCCCGGAGGAGTGCATCCTGGTCATCACCGGGCCCAACATGAGTGGCAAGTCCACCTACCTGCGGCAGGTGGCCCTCATCGTGCTCATGGCGCAGATCGGCTCCTTCGTCCCAGCGGACGCGGCGGAGATCGGCCTCGTGGACCGCATCTTCACCCGCATCGGAGCCCAGGACGAGATCCACGCCGGGCAGTCCACCTTCATGGTGGAGATGCTGGAGACGGCCAACATCCTCCACCACGCCACCTCCAAGAGCCTGGTCATCCTGGACGAGATCGGGCGCGGCACCAGCACCTACGACGGCATCTCCATCGCCTGGGCCGTGGTGGAATACCTGCACAACCACCCCCGCCTGCGCTGCAAGACCCTCTTCGCCACCCACTACCACGAACTGACCGCCCTGGAAGGGCTCTTGCCGCGGGTGCGGAACTACAACGTGGCTGTGGCTGAGGACGGCGAGAAAGTGGTCTTCCTGCGGAAGATCGTCCCTGGAGGGGCGGACCGCTCCTACGGCATCCACGTGGCCCAGTTGGCCGGGCTGCCCCGGCCGGTCATCCAGCGGGCGGAGGAACTCCTGCGGGAGTTTGAGGAGAACAGCCACCGGGGGCCCGGCACACCAGGCCCCCAGCGCCCCTACCAATTGGCCCTCTTCTCCCTCTCCGACCCCGTGGCGGACGAGATCGCCTCTCTGGACCTCGCTACCATGACGCCCCTGGAGGCCCTGAACAAACTGTACGAGTTCCAGCGGGCCATCCAAGAGCGAAGCAGAAAAGGAAAGCCCGGCCCCTAAGGCCGGGCCGACCTTATCCCACCTCTTTACCCTTCTCCTCTCTGTACCGGAGAAGAGGAAGAAGAGAGGTCCCTTTGTCCACGCGCTTGCGAGCAGGGCGGCGCGTGGACCGGCCGGCCTCAGTCGCTGCGGCGGAAGAAGGGCATGCCGACGGTGGTGAACCGGACGCCTAGATAGGGCTTGCTCGGGTCGTCGGGCCGGGCTCCCAGTGTCGCCCGCACGGTCCGCTCCTCGCCTTCCCGCAGCAGGGTGATCTCCACGCGGTCGCCCGGCTTGAAGCGCTGGAGTACCTCGTCCAGGGGGTTGGCGGCATCCACCTCCTGGTCACCCACGGCGGTGATGAGGTCCCCCACCTGGATGCCAGCCTGGTCGGCTGGGCTCTGCGGCTCCACATACTGGATGAGCGCACCGCCCCACCCCCAGCGGGGCATGGGGATCACCTGGGGCACCTCGGGGGTGGCCGGCGCAGGCGTCGGGGTGGGGAGGACCAGGGCCTGGGGTTGTTGGCGAGCGCGGAACTCGGACACCAGTTAGCCGGCGGCAGCCCCGCCCACACACCCCGCGATCAGGCTGAGGACGACGCCGCCCAACACAATGGCCACCAGGACCGGGTAGGTGGGACTCTTGGACGTTGCCATGCCTCACCTCCTCAGAGCGCTCCCTTGTCAGGGTGCGCGCAACCTCGTGCAAGGAGTTCTGCCAAGACAAGGCTATGGCCTGGGCATTAATGGAAGATTAAAGTCCCATTTGACGCCTCTCCTCTTCCGTGATATGATGCCCTTCCGACGGCGTCCGTGTCGGTCCTGTAGTTGTCTCCCCATCCCACAAGGAGGCGTGGCCATGCAGAAGCAGCCTCAGAGAGCAGGCGTGGTGGTCGGAGCCCTGCTCATCCTCCTCGGCATCCTGTTCTTCCTGGCCCAGTTCGTGCGGTTTGAGGGCTGGGTCTTCCTCCTCGGGCTCGGGGTCATCTTCCTGGCCGTGGGGTGGCTCCTCCGGACGTACGGCTTCCTGATCCCCGGGGGCATTCTGACGGGCCTGGGCGCGGGGATTGCTGCCACCAACGTCCTCCCTGAAGATGGAGGGCAGGGCGGGGCGGTGCTCCTGGGCCTCGGCCTGGGGTTCGTCCTGGTGTGGGTCCTGGGATGGGCCGTCCTGCGGGAGAAGCACCCCTGGCCCCTCATCCCCGGGGGTATCCTCGGAGTGATGGGCGCGCTCCTCCTGGCCGGGGCCTGGGGCTTGCAGGTCCTGGAACTCCTGGGCAAGTTCTGGCCCGCCATCCTCGTGGTCATCGGCATTGTGGTCCTGGTCTCGGCCTTCCGAGGCCCACGGGAGGAGAAGGCCCCTGTCCCTGGGGGCACTCCCCCTGCTCCGCCGGGCGGTGAGGGCGAAGAGCCTCCCCCTGCGGCCTGAGGGCCACGCACGCGGCGCCCCTGGTGCTCGTTCGCGCCGAGCACGGGCGGGCAATGTAGTTCGGCACGCCCGGGGGAGATGTAGGGCACGCCCTCTGGCGTGCCGAAACCTTGCCACGCTGCAAGCGTGACCCACATTGCTTCGCCGCCATTTCCCCGGTTGTGAAACAGCCACGCGCCCAGGGGCTGTGGACAGTTCGTCTGGGACCCGCCAACATGCCGAAACCGGCCATCGCGGTGGTCAAGGGCTAGGCGAGGCCCTTCGCCTCGGCGGCGATGCGCACGATGGCCACGAACTCGTCGGCCTTCAGGCTGGCCCCGCCCACCAGCGCGCCGTCTATATCGGGCTGGGCCATGAACCCTCCGATGTTGGCTGCGTTCACGCTTCCGCCGTACTGGATCCGCACCGCCTGCGCGGTGGCCTCACCGTAGAGGTCCGAGAGGGTCCCCCGGATGGTCAGGCCGATGACGGCATTGGCCCCCGCGGGCGTGGCCGCGTGCCCCGTGCCGATGGCCCAGATGGGCTCGTAGGCCAGGACGACCCGCTGCGCCTCCTCCGCGGTGAGGCCGGCGAAGGCCGCCCGCACCTGACCCGCCACCCATGCCTCCGTCTGGCCGGCTTCGTGCTGCTCCAGGTTCTCACCTACGCAGACGATGGGCGTCAGGCCGTGGGCCAGGGCTGCCTTCACCTTGCGGTTGACGCCCTCGTCGGTCTCGCCGAAGTAGGCGCGCCGCTCCGAGTGCCCCAAGATGACGTACTGGCACAGGCCCTTGAGCATGAGGGGGGAGATCTCGCCGGTGAAGGCTCCCTGCTCCTCCCAGTGCATGTTCTGGGCGCCCAGTTTGATGTCCGTGGCCTGGAGGACCTCCCGCACCGCGGCCAGGGCCACGAAGGGCGGGCAGAGGACCTTCTCCACGCCCTTCACCTCCACGAGTTTGGGCCGCATCTGGCGGGCATGGGCCACGGCCTCGTCCAACGTCTTGTGCATCTTCCAGTTGCCAGCGATGATGGGTACGCGCATGGTCCCTCTCCTGCTCGGTCCTACGGCCGGTCTTCCAGGGCAGCCACCCCGGGAAGGGTCAGCCCTTCCATGAATTCCAAGGAGGCGCCGCCGCCCGTGGAGATGTGGGTGATGCGGTCCGCCACGCCGGCCTGGTTGACCGCGGCCACCGAGTCTCCGCCTCCGACGATGGTCGTGCCGGGGCACTCGGCCACGGCCCGGGCGATGGCGAAGGTCCCTTCGGCGAAGGGCGGGAACTCAAAGACCCCCATGGGCCCGTTCCAGAAGACGGTCCGGGCGCCGCGGACGGCCTCGGCGAAGCGGGCGACCGTCTGGGGACCGATGTCCAGGATGCGCCAGGTGGCTGGCACCTGGTCCACAGGCACCACCTTCCGGGCGGCGTCGGCGGCGAAGGCGTCGGCGACCACCACGTCCACAGGCAGGTGGAGGCGGCCTGCAGCCCCCTCCAGGAGTTCCCTGGCCACGGGCACGGCGTCGTCCTCCACCAGGGAATCCCCCACCTCCAATCCCTGGGCCTTGAGGAAGGTGTTGGCCATGCCGCCACCGATGAGGAGCGTGTCGGCCCGGGCCAGGAGGTTGCGGATGACGCCGATCTTATCGGAGATCTTGGCCCCGCCCAGGATGGCCACGTAGGGGCGTTCGGGGGCCTCCAGGGCCCGGCCGAGGAAGGTCAGTTCCCGCTCCATGAGGAAGCCGGCCACGGCCGGCAGGTACTGGGCGATGCCGGCGGTGCTGGCATGGGCGCGATGGGCCGCCCCAAAGGCGTCGTTGACATACACGTCGCCCAGCTTGGCCGGGCCAGGGCCTGGGCGAACTCCGGGTCGTTGGCCTCTTCCTCTGGGTGGAAGCGCAGGTTCTCCAGGAGGACGACCTCGCCCTCCTGCATGGCCGCGACCGCGGCCTCCACCTGGGGTCCCACGCACTCCTCCAGGACCTGGACCGGGCGGCCCAGCAGTTGGGCCAGCCGCTCGCCCACGGGACGCATGCGCAGGTCCTCCCGGACCTTGCCCTTGGGCCGCCCCAGGTGCGACATGAGGATCACCCGCGCCCCCTGGTCCAGCAGGTACTGGATGGTCGGCAGGGCGGCGCGGATGCGGGTGTCGTCGGCCACGCGCCCCTCGGCCAGGGGGACGTTGAAGTCCACCCGCACCAGGACCCGTTTGCCCGCCACGGGCACCTCGCGCACAGTCTTCTTGTTCATGGTCCGACCCTCCCCCATCTCAACCCATGCCCATCTCAGACCTCACCCTCCCTTGGCTGCACGCCAAGGGAGGGTGAGGTGCTGAACACGCCCTAGATTCCCCTATCGGCCATCAGTTTGGCCAGGTCCGCCACGCGGTTGGAGTAGCCCCACTCGTTGTCGTACCAGGCCACCACCTTGACCAGGTTCCCACCCATGACCTGCACGTACTCGGCATCCACGATGCTGGAGCGGGTGTCGCCCTTGAAGTCCATGGAGACGAGGGGGGCCTCCTCGTAGCCCAGGATGCCCTTCATGGGCCCCTCGGCCGCGGCCTTGAAGGCCGCCCGCACCTCCTCCACCGTCACAGGGCGGGAGACGACGACGGAGAAGTCAATGACGGAGACGGTGGGCGTGGGGACTCGCAGGGCGTAGCCGTCAAACTTGCCCTTGAGTTCCGGGATGACCAGGGCCAGGGCCCGGGCCGCCCCCGTGGAGGTGGGGATGATGTTCAGCGCCGCGGCGCGCGCCCGCCGCAGGTCCTTGTGTGGCAGGTCCAGGATGCGCTGGTCGTTGGTGTAGGAATGGACGGTGCACATCAGGCCCTTCTCAATGCCGAAGTTGTCGTGCAGGACCTTGGCCACGGGCGCCAGGCAGTTGGTGGTGCAGGATGCATTGGAGACGATGTGGTGCTTGGCCGGGTCGTACATGTGCTCGTTGACGCCCAGCACCACCGTCAGGTCCTCCTCCTTGGCCGGTGCGGTGATGATGACCTTCTTGGCCCCGGCCGCCAGGTGCGCCCCCGCCTGGGGCCCCGAGGTGAAGACGCCGGTGGACTCAATTACCAGCGTCACCCCCAAGTCCTTCCAGGGGAGGCGGGCCGGATCCTTCTCGGCCAGGTTGACGATCTCGTCGCCGTCAATGACGAGGTTCCCATTGCGGGCCTCCACCGTGCCAGGGTAGATGCCGTAGTTGGAGTCGTACTTGAAGAGGTGGGCATTGGTCCGCACGTCGTAGAGGTCGTTGATGGCCACGACCTGGAGGTCGTTCGGGTACTTCTCGCGGATGGCTTTGAGGACCTGCCGTCCGATGCGGCCGAAGCCGTTGATGCCTACTCGTACTGCCATGGTGCTAACCTCCCTTGCGTATCCTGTTGGGTGATCTGTTCTCGCTTGCGCGCCCATGAGGGCGCGTGCTTCGGTGCTCCGTTCCAGCCGCGCGGCGCGCGTCGTTGTGCTTGTCCTGGCTGGAAGGGCCTTCGCTCAGGATGCGGCCGATGCTTTCCAGTCGGCGTAGAGCGAGAGGAGGGTCTCCGCCAACTTCTCCGCGTCGTGGCGCCAGGGGTTCCGGGGATCCACCAGGTCTGCGGTGACCAGGCGATAGGGTATCGGCACGCCCTCCTCCAGAACCACTGGCTCGCTTTGGGCGTAGGCCGGCAGCGGGATGGATGTGTTGCTGTTGGCCAGGACCAGGGAGAGGACTCCCTGGCCCACGTATTCCTCCAGGACGCGGACGTGATCCTGGACGGAGAAGCCGTCCGTCTCCCCTGGCTGGGTGGCGACGTTGCACACGTAGACCTTGAGGGCTCTGGAAGCCTTCAGGGCCTCGGCGATGTCCCGCACCAGGAGGTTGGGCAGGATGCTGGTGTAGAGGCTCCCGGGGCCCACCACGATGAGGTCCGCCTCCAGGATGGCCCGGACCGCGCCCGGGTAGGCCCGCACGTCCTCCGGCTCCAGGAAGACCCGCTCTATGGGCCGTCGCTCCTCGGGGATGCGGGATTCGCCGGTCACCCGGCGGAGGCGGCTCTCCTCGCCGACCTCCTCCCGGAGGTCGGCGCACAGGGTGACGTTCTCCAGGGTGGAGGGCAAGATCCGCCCCCGCACTGAAAGGACCCGGCTGGACTCCAACAGGGCCCGCTCAAAACTCCCCGTCACAGCGGCCATGGCGGCGATGAAGAGGTTGCCGAAGGAGTGGCCGTCCAGCCCCGAATCCTCGCCGAAGCGGTACTGGAACAGTTGCGTTGTCAAAGGTTCGGCATCGGCCAGCGCTGCGATGCAGTTCCGGAAATCGCCTGGCGGCAGGACGCCCAGTTGTCGCCGCAAGCGTCCCGAACTGCCCCCGTCATCGGCTACGGTGACGATGGCGGTGATGTGGTCGGTGTGCTGCTTCAGGCCCCGCAGGAGGGTGGAGAGGCCGGTCCCTCCTCCGATGGCCACCACCTTGGGCCCCTTGCCCCGGAGGTGCTGGCGCAGGAGCCGCTCTGCCACCCCTGCCTCCCCCGGTCGCACGAAGGCCGACAGGAGCCTCCGGTTCAGTTGGACCAACGAGAGGATGAGGAGGACCGTCCCCACCGCACCGAAGAGGGCCGCCCGCCCCACCCGCGGGATGAACTGCAGCGTCACGTAGTAGGCGATGGGCGGGAGGGTCCAGGTCTCGTACAGGTCCCGCAGGAGGTAGGCGAAGCCCAGTGCCAAGAGGACCACGGCCACCAAGGTGAGGGCCAGCCATCGCTTGACCCCCAGCCCTGGGTACAGCCAGGCCAGCGCGGCGCTCCTCCCCAGAAGCCTCTTCAGCAGGTTCCGCCTCATCTTCGCAAGGCCCAAAGTGAAATGATACCGCACCCCGCGGGAAAAGTCAAATTGTGCATTCTTTCACGTGCCGGGTTCCCACGGACAGGCCCGTCCGCGCCCTTTCTAATTATACCACATTGTCCGCCCTGGGCACGCCGCGCCGCACCCGGAAGAGGACCGCCGTGCCCAGCCCCATGACCAGGGTGCTCGTGGCGAAGAGGGCCAGGTACCCCGCACCCGGCTGGACGAGGTTCACGGCGTCAATCATGGGGCCGGCCAGGCGGCCCAACATCCCAGCCCCAGCCGTGGCCCAGTTGCTGAGGCCCAGGTACCGGCCCCCGGCCTCCTCGGGGATGAGGCGCGTGGCCAGGGCCCAGTTCGCGCTGACGAAGATCCCCATCGCCATCCCGACAAAGGAGGCCAGGGCGAGGACCTGCCCCAGCGTCCGGGCGAAAACCATCCCCGCGATGCCGAAGCCAGCCAGGAAGCCCGCCGCCACGTTCAGGGCCCAGGGCCCCCAGCGGTCCGCGAGGAGCCCCGCCGGGTACGCCGCGGCAAGCACGCTCAGTCCGATGGCCGCGGCCAGTTGCCCTGTGGCCTCGGCCGGGTTGGGGATGCGGAGGAAATCCTGCACGTAGTACTGCGCGAACCCCTGGACGGGCGTGATGGCGGTGAGCATGAGGAAGCGCGCCAGGAGGAGCCAGAAGTACGCGCTGTGGTGCGCCACTGCCTCGCGAAGCCCTTCCACGGCCTCCGGGAGGCTTGGGAGAGCACGGCCGCGCGAGCCCCCGCGAGGGGAGGGGGAGGTCGGCCCCTCCCGGACGCCCCACAGGGTCGCCACGAGGGCGACGGCCAGCACCAAGCCAATGGCGGCGATCCCGGCCTCGGGCCGGCCCTGTCCTGCCAGGCGACCGGTGACCAGGCCCCCAGCGATGAGGCCGGCGATCTCGGCCAGGCTCTTGGCGCCAGAGGCCGCGCCACGGCGCTCTGGGGGGACCAAGTCCGGGATCAGTCCGAAGGCCGGCCCGTGGGCCACGTTGGACGACACCTGGAGAAGGAGGTAGCCAGCGGCGACGGCCGGGAAGCCGCCTGCCGTGGCCAGGATCGCCAGGCACAGGAAATCGCCGAGGGTGCCAGCGAGGATCCAGGGACGGCGCCGGCCCCAGGGGGTCCTCGTGCGGTCGCTCAGGTGGCCGCTCAGGGGCTGGACGAGGGCGGCCAGGATGAGCCCGGCGGAGGAAAGGAGCCCGAGGTACGTGTTCTTCCACGCCCCTGGCACCAAGGGGGCGACAAGCCACGGCAGGACGACGAGGGAAAGGCCGTTCCACAGGAAACTGAGGCCGAAGAAGTAGACGCTCAGGAAGAAGAAACGAGGCCGGCGGACTTTGTGCAACGCGTCCATGTGCACCCCTGGGAAACGAACTTGCTGGTCGGGACATTGTACCACAAAAGGCGCGCTGTTCCACATGGGAAAGTCGCAAACCCGCCAGCACCAGGCGGAACCGAGCCGGGGGCTTCCTCGTTCGCCTTCTCCAGACATCTTATGCTATACTTGCCCCACACCCCCAGCAAGGAGGAAAGACGGATGAACGGCTACACTGGCAAGATCCTGCACGTGGACCTGACGGGAGAACACCTCTGGGTGGAGGAACCGGACGAGCGCTTTTACCGCACCTACGTAGGTGGGAGCGCGCTGGGGGCCTACTACGCCCTGCGGGAGATCCCCAAGGGGGCAGACCCCCTCGGTCCGGAGAATGTCCTGGTCCTGGCCCTGGGGCCAGCCACTGGCCTGCCCGTGCACGGCCAGAGCCGCGTCTGCGCCACGGCCCGCTCGCCCCTCACCGGGGCCATCGGCGACTCCCAAGCCGGCGGCTTCTGGCCCGCCGAGGCCAAGGCGGCGGGGTTTGATGCCATCGTCCTCAGGGGCCGCGCCCCAAGGCCGGTCTACCTCTGGGTGCACGATGGGCAGGCGGAACTGCGGGACGCCTCGCACCTCTGGGGGAAGTTGACCGGCGAGACGGAACTCCTCCTCAAGGAGGAACTGGGCGACCGGAAGGTGGAGGTCCTCCAGGCAGGCCCGGCCGGGGAGAGAGGGGTGCGCTTCGCCGCCCTCATCAACATGGCCTGCCGGGCCAACGGCCGCACGGGGATGGGGGCGGTGATGGCCTCCAAGAACCTGAAGGCGGTGGTCGTGCGGGGGCACGGGCGGCCCCGGGCCGCCGACCCCGAGGCCCTGAAGGCCCTGGCCCGCTGGGGTTCGGAGCACCTAGAGGAGCGGCTGGGAAGCCTGGCCAAGTACGGCACGGCCGGCATCATCCAGAGCCAGCAGGCGGCGGGTGGGTTCCCCACCCGGAACTTCCAGAGTGGCGTCTTTGAGGAGTGGGAGAACCTGGACGGCCGGACCCTCTATCGGACCCACCTCAAGGAGCGGGATACCTGTTATGCCTGCGGTGTGCGCTGCAAGCGGGTGGTGGAGATCCAAGAAGGGCCCTTCCAGTGCGACCCTCTCTACGGGGGGCCGGAGTACGAGTCCATCGCCACGCTGGGCTCCTACTGCGGCGTGGGCGACCTGGCCGCGGTCTGCAAGGCCAACGAACTATGCAACGCCTACGGACTGGACACCATCTCCTGCGGGGCGACCATCGCCTTCGCCATGGAGTGCTACGAGCACGGCCTCCTGACCCGAGAGGATACCGGCGGGCTGGACCTACGCTTCGGCAACGGCGAGGCGGTGGTGGCCCTGGTGGAGCAGATCGGCCGACGGGAGGGCTTGGGCGACCTCCTGGCGGAGGGGTCGGCCCGTGCTGCCCAGCGGATCGGCCAGGGGGCGGAGCGGTTCCTCATCACGGTGAAGCACCAGGAGATGCCGGCCCACATGCCGCGGGTCAAGCGGTCGCTGGGCCTCATCTACACGGTGAACCCCTTCGGCGCGGACCACATGTCCAGCGAGCACGACCCCCTGTACGAGGGGAGCGTAGCCCCTTACCTGATGGAACTGGGCCTCCTGGACCCCCAGCCGCCCCGCAGCCTGAACGCGGAGAAGGTCCGTTTCGCCGTCTACTCCCAGTGGTTCTACAGCGCGCTGGATTCGCTACCTGTGTGCCAGTTCGTGTGGGGGCCTTCGTGGCAGTTGATGGGGCCGGGGCACCTGGTGCAGTTGGTGCAGGCGGCCACGGGATGGAACTTCAGCCTCTTTGAACTGGTGAAACTGGGGCAGCGGCGGCTGAACCTCCTGCGGGCCTTCAATGCCCGGGAGGGGATAGACGCCCGGGCCGATGTGCCGCCGGAGCGGCTGTTTGAGCCGCTGAAAGGGGGTCCCAGCGATGGCTGGGCCATGGACCGCGGGGAACTGGCGGCAGCGATCCGCACGTACTACGCCATGAACAACTGGACGCCCGAGGGAACGCCCACCCGGGCCGTGCTGGAGGAACTGGGCATCGCCTGGGTAGCGGATGCGCTGGGCCTGTAGGAGTCAGAAGGGGGGCCGGGGGTCAGACCCTGGCCCCCTCGCGCTTGGGCACCAGGTCAGAGGTCGCGCCACAAGGGTGACCTGCAGATGACGCTTGAGGAAGAGAACTTGTCGCCCAGCGTTATGAAGGCTCTGGGGCCCCCTTTCTGGCCTCCGTGACCTTCATGTAAGGCGACGCGTGCCAGGGGGTGCACCTCAGCGGAAGCGCCGCCAGGAGGCGCGGATGTAGATGGCCACGGCCGCGGCGAAGAGGAGCCCGAAGAGCGCGCCTTCCAGCGTGGCCCTCCCGCGGAGGATGTTGAAGGCCACGACAACCGCGCTGGCGGCCGCCAGGCCGTAGACGCCCCACCGCTTCCACGCGTAGATGGCGTAGGCGCAGACAGCCGCAACCGCGAAGTAGACGGTGTAGAAGATGAGTTCCCAGCGGGGCATGGGAGGCGCTTCCTGCACGCCGAGGAGGGCCAGGACCCCCAGCACGGCCCCCAGCGTGAAGAAGACCTGCATCAACCAGAGGAGGACCAGGAACGC
>FWWL01004766.1_pt1 | contig 13692 bp, 12 predicted proteins | sample 2228331 | NCBI WGS metagenome assembly FWWL01 (sample SAMEA103939775, study PRJEB20133) | metagenome | reverse complement strand
TAGAATCGTATCTGCTGGATAATCTGATGAACGAAGTGCTATCTACTGCAGAAGAAGAAATCTTACATGCTGACAGCAAAAAGATTAAGAATGCGCTCATGAGCCTTATTCTTAAATCGGGTTTAAAGGGTTCTGAAAGAGTAAGATTCTCAAAAAGACTATCCAGACTGGCTACAAAAGACTATGTTGAGTCAGTTAACAAAGAGGCAAAAAAGCTCGGTCTCGATGCGAGCTTGGAGCTTGACAGGGAGCCAGCAGAAACCGCTGATATTGAATTGATTTCTGATAATTACAGGATTAAGCTGCATGTGAAAGATCTTTTTGAACCATTCCTTAAAGAGTTATCAGATTTGATACTGAAAAGCATAGGTGAGTAATCTGAAGGCAGAGACAAAAAGAAACCAGCTCGAATATCTGTGTGGCTATCTGAAAGCAAGAGAGAAGTTCTTCATCGATGAATCAAGGATTCCTGTCTTGAAATCAGCCAGCAGCTATGAAGAGCTCCTTTCGCTCCTGTCAGGAACTTTTTATCATAATTTCATGCCGCACAAACTCTCAGACACTGGTGTTCTACGGGACCTCGAACATGGAGCAGGAACTGTTGCAAGGGACGCTCTCAGAATAGGTGGCTCGCTCGTTTCCATTTCACTTTCTCGCGAAATAACTCAGGATTTAAAACTTTCACTACTTAACAGAAAGATTGATGACAGCTTATTACTGGGTTCGGGTTTTTATGCGGGCGAAATCAGAAATCCTAAAGGAATAGCATTGTTCACCGATGAGCTCACACAAATGCTTTTAATGACACTTTTACGGGCTGCCGGTGAATCAAGGAATTTGAAAGAACTTGAGTTTAACTTGCTTGTTGCAAGAAGACGGTTCCTCGAAGAAGCAAGTAGCAGTTTTTCAAGAGAAATGAGAGAGTTTCTTCAAAGCATTTTCTTCATTGAAGATATTTTTGTTTTAACGAGCTATGTTTCCAGACATTCTGACGGTTCAAGGTTTGAGTGTTATCTGGATAGGTATGCTGAATTTGCTGTAAGTTCCCTCAGAGATCTGTTTTCGTGCGACATAACAAAAGAAGAAGTTTTTGCACGGATCTTCGATATTCAGCCAGAACATTATTTATTCAAAGAATTTATCAGAAAAATCGAAAAGAAGGAAAATTTAGAAGAGGAAAGAGAAGTATACGAAGAATGGTTTGATAAGATTTATGAAAATTATGCTTTCAGCGTGATAACAGATGTTTATCCATTTTATTTTTTCAGAAAGTTCTACAAACAGCTCAGAGTTGTCAAAGGAGCTGTTGTGGGATTATTGAAAAGCAAAGACAAAGCAATGGAAGGAGAGAAATCTGAGTATGCAGTTTCCTGAGAGAAATTCAAATGTCATTGTAATTGCAGATGAAATAACTGCCAGTTTTTATGCCAGTGCCGGAGTTCAAATGCTTAACGGCGATCTCCTTGAAGATGATTTAGCTCTGGATCTTATTGAAAGCCTTAACTATGAACTTCTGCTTATTACTGAGGAGTACTGGGAAAAACTGAGAGATCAGCTTAAAAAGAGAAAAATTCAGCAGATTATGTTGATTCCCTCGTTTAACACAGGAAGCACCAACAGCCTACCCGTTTTGAAAGAACTTTCTGAGCGAGCGATTGGAATAGATATATTCAGCTTAGAGGTTGATGATGAGTAGGAAGTCTGTTCTCGAAAAGAAAGAAATAGTCGGAAAAATTGAAAAAGTTTCTGGACCGCTTGTTGTGGCAAAAGGCATGCGCGAGGCAAGAATGTACGACCTCGTAAAAGTCGGCGAGGAAAAGCTTGTTGGTGAGATCATCGAGATGCGGGGGGATTTTGCGTATATCCAGATTTATGAGGCGACAGAGGGATTAAAACCCGGGGATATTGTGGTCTCAACCGGCGAGCCTCTATCTGTCGAACTCGGGCCTGGCCTTCTTGGAACAATTTATGATGGCGTTGAGCGTCCGCTGGAGGCTCTCGAGAATATCTGGGGACACTTTATAGTAAGGGGTGCTGAGGCAAGCGCTCTTGATCGCAATCACAAATGGCATTTTATTCCTGCAGTCAAAGAGGGCGTTAAGGTTGGGCCTGGAGATATCATCGGAGAGGTTCAGGAGACAGCAAATTTCAAGCACAAAATTATGATTCCACCCAATTATTCAACCGGAATTGTGAGGGAGATTTATGAAGGGACCTTCACCGTTGAAGATACGATATGCGTGATCGAGTACGAAGACGGCACCGAGGTGCCTGTTAGCATGGCTCACCGCTGGCCGGTGCGTGTTCCGAGACCTGTTAAAAAACGGCTAACGCCTAAAGAGCCACTCATAACCGGCCAGAGAGTAATTGACTCCTTTTTCCCTATTGCTAAAGGAGGAACAGCCTGCATACCTGGTCCTTTCGGCTCTGGTAAGACCGTAACCCAGCATCAGCTTGCAAAATGGTCTAATTCTGACATAGTCATCTTCGTTGGATGCGGCGAGCGTGGAAACGAGATGACAGATGTGCTTCTTGAATTCCCTGAGCTTGAGGATCCTTACACTGGAAGGCCATTAATGGAAAGAACTGTTCTGATTGCAAATACGTCTAATATGCCTGTTGCAGCGCGTGAAGCCTCAATATATACAGGTATCGCAATAGCCGAGTACTTCCGAGACATGGGTTATGATGTCACCCTTCAGGCAGATTCAACTTCCAGATGGGCTGAAGCTTTGAGAGAGATTTCGGGAAGGCTTGAAGAGATGCCAGGTGAAGAGGGTTATCCTGCTTACCTTGCAAGCAGGCTTGCTGCTTTTTATGAAAGAGCAGGCGCATGCGCGTGTCTCGGATCTCCTGAAAGAAAAGGTTCAATCACTGCTATAGGCTCTGTTTCTCCTCCTGGTGGTGACCTTTCTGAGCCTGTTGTTCAGGCAACACTCAGAGTCGTGAAAGTTTTCTGGGCACTCGAAGACAGGCTCGCATATGAAAGACATTTCCCCGCAATCAACTGGTTAAACAGTTATTCTTTGTACTTTGATCGAGTGGCAGCCTACTACGATTCCACCGTTGCTGCAGATTATGGAAAACTTGTGAGAGAGTGCATGAAAATGCTTCAGATGGAAGACGAACTTAAAGAAATAGTCAGGCTTGTAGGGATTGAAGCTCTCTCAGCTGAAGAAAGAGTGCTCCTTGAGACAGCCCGGTCGATAAGAGAGGATTTTCTGCAGCAAAATGCATTTCACAGGGTCGATTCTTTTACCTCACTCAAAAAACAGTATCTTATGCTGAAGGCAATAATGAGCTTTTATGAAACCGCAATTGAAGCTCTTTCTCACGGTGTTGAGCTGGAAGTTATTATCAACGCACCTGTCAGAGTGGAAATCTCCAGGATGAAGTTCGTGCCTGAAGATAATATCTCAGAGATCGAAACAATTGAAGCTAAGATAAAAGAACAGCTCTTGAGAAGGGTGTAGCCATGGTCAGAGAGTATACGGGTATCAAAGAAATAGTAGGTCCTCTGGTTTTTGTTGAAGGTGTAGGCGATGCTCAATACGGTGAAGTGGTTGAGATTGATTTTGGTACACGAACATGCTCCGGCACAGTGCTTGAGACTGCGTCCACTTATGCGCTGGTGCAGAGTTTCGAATCCTCTCAGGGGCTTTCTCCCGAGAAAGGAAAGGTTCGGTTTAGAGGACGCGGTTTTAAGATAGGCGTAAGTGATCGTTTGCTCGGAAGAATTCTTAATGGTGTAGGTCAGCCGATTGATGGTTCACCGCTTCCCGTTTTTGAAGACGAGCGAGATATTCACGGCGGCATTATCAACCCTTACTCCAGAGACTATCCAACAGATTTTATACAGACGGGAATTTCTTCGATAGATGGTCTTAATCCTCTTGTGCGGGGACAGAAGCTGCCCATTTTTTCAGGTTCTGGCTTGCCTCATCAGAGAATCGCTGCTCAGATTGCAAGACAGGCAACTGTAAGGGGAGCCAGGGAGGAGTTTGCCGTTGTCTTCGGAGCAATGGGAATTACCTTCGAGGATGCCAACTTTTTTATCGAGGCATTTGAAGAAACAGGAGCATTAACGAGAGCGGTTCTCTTAATCAACCTCGCAAACGATCCACCGATCGAGAGGTTGATGACACCTCGAATTGCTTGCACGATAGCAGAGTTTCTTGCGTTTGAGAAGGACATGCATGTTCTCGTTATTCTTACAGATATGACTTATTACTGCGAGGCACTTCGCGAGGTTTCTGCAGCAAGAAAAGAGGTCCCGGGAAGGCGCGGCTATCCGGGATATATGTATACAGATTTAGCAACTATATATGAAAGAGCGGGAAGAGTTAAAGGAAAGAAAGGATCCATCACACAGCTTCCGATTCTTACGATGCCCGAGGATGATAAGACACACCCTATACCTGATCTGACAGGATACATCACTGAAGGGCAGATTGTGCTTTCGAGAGAGCTCCACAGAAAGGGCATCTATCCACCCGTTGATATCCTTCCATCTCTTTCGAGGTTGAAAGAAAAAGTTATTTTTGAAGGAAAAACGAGGAAAGATCATTCGCCACTTTCAAATCAGCTTTTTGCATCATATGCTCGCGGAATTGAAGCTCGCGAGCTGATGGTTGTTCTTGGTGAAGCAGCTCTGACAGAAGCTGATAAAGCTTACGTGAAGTTTGCTGATGAATTTGAAAAGAGGTTTATTTCTCAGGGGGAACACGAAAATCGCACTATAGAAGAAACGCTTGATCTGGGATGGAAACTTCTGGAGATTCTTCCCGAGCAGGAAATAAAGAGAATACCGCCGGATATACTTGCTGAGTTCTACAAGAAATCATAAAGGGTAGAAGGATTATGCCGCAGAAGTTTAACCCTAACCGGATGGAATTATTAAAGCTGAAGAAGAGGTTGAGACTTGCTCGCCGCGGCCATAAGCTGATGAAAGACAAGTTTGATGAGTTGATGAAGGAGTTCATCGATCTTGCCCGTTCAACTTACCGGTTGAGAAAGGTTGTTGAAGATGGGCTTCTGGAAGCGTATGAGAGGTGGAGTTATGCATTCAGAAGCCACAACCCTGATCTCATCCTATCAATAACGGCTTCTTTGCCTGTGAATTCCAGGGTAAGGAGAAAGCAAACTCGACTGATCGGTACTGATGTTGTCGATTATGAACTGAGTATTGACGAAGAACCGTATTTTCTTTCCATTGCTGACTGGTCTCCCTATTTTCTTGAGGGAATAAAAGAATCAAAGAGGCTTCTTGAAAAAGTTGTTATGCTTGCTGGAAAAGAGGAATCGCTCAAAAACATTGCTATGGAGCTTGAAAGGACTCGAAGAAGAGTTAATGCTCTTGAACACATCCTCATTCCTCAAATTGAATCGCAGATTAAACAGGTTCAGATGAAAATCGATGAGCTTGATAGAGAAACGCGCACAAGAGTTGTTAAAGTAAAGGAAATGCTTGAAACAAGGAAAGCAGGCTAAGCTCATTATCTTCCTTTTGCTCCAGTAATGTTAAAATCCCTTATCAGTAGAGTGGGGAAAAGACAGTATCCAAACATAGGGGAGACGAGTTTTTGAATATTTGAAATGCCGTCAATGTTTCTGATGGCTTCAGGCACACTCTGGATAAATCGTAAGTCAGTTGTTGGAGCGAGAATTTCGCCTTTCTCGATTATGAACGTTCCGTCTCTGGTCATTCCTGTTATTATGCCGTTCTTAAGGTCTTCGATGTTTGTATAGTTAAGCCGTGTTATCAATATTCCTCTGTCAACTTTCTTGATAAGGTTTTCATAACTTAAATTGCCGGGTTCAAGGCATAAATGAACCGGCGCAGGCCCGTGAGGGTTTGGCTGCGGAAGAGCGTGGCCTGTTGATGTTTTTCCATCTCTTCTTGCTGTCTCAGAATCATAAACGACCTCTTTGATGATTCCCTTTTCGATGAGCGGCACTCTTTTTTTCTGTACACCTTCGTAGTCAAAAGGCATCTGTATCTGGTCGGTCTTGTTTGCATCATCTAACAGAGTGATTGATTCGCTTCCTATTCTTTCACCCAGTCTTCCCGCTATATAAGACCTGCCCTCCTGGTACAGTTTGGCACCAAAAGAATAAACGCTGAATAATTCGAATAATTCTGCAGCGGCTTCGGGCTCTAAAATTACATCATATCTTCCAGGGCTTATCTCCATTTTCTCACCATTATGAGAGCACTTCGAGATCGCTCTTTCAAGCTCTCCGTGAACGGTAAAAGGATCGTAACTCCTCGAAATAAATGAACCGAAACCCGAAAGTTCCCCTTTCTCTACTATGAAGTTTATGAGGACAACCGGAGCCCCGAAGACAGCTTCTGTTCCTTTTGAATTAAATACTATTAAAGTTTCGTATGAGACCTGATACTTTCCTGAGACTGCAGCCTGTGCCTCTTTTGCAAGCAGAAACCAGTCGTTCAATCTCTCAAAATTCTTACTCGATTTGAATAAATTTTCTTCAGGTTCTATAAATTGATGTTTGTGATAGGGTTTTTCCGGAAGTCCTGAGTATTCCGCAGGATTCATGATTTTTGAAATTGAAAGAGCCTTCTCAAAAGCCTGAAGAATATCAGCCTCGTCGATTGAGTCGGTTACAGCGATTCCCACTCTTCTCTCATTTATAACACGTATAGATACTCTGGTACTAACCTCAACTTGAGGTTGAATTATTGTGTTTCTTGACATTCTATAGGTCTGTCTTTCTGCTGTAATACAGCTCAGTTCAATCTCAACATCTCGATTCGAAGCTACCAGCGCTTCAAATACTTCTTTCAGTTTTTTCGCTACTTCATAGTGTCTATCAGCTAGCTCCTTCATCTGCTTGAACCTACCTTAAGATTTTTCACTCTTATAAGCGGTGCTCCATGCCCCACCGCCATCAGCTGAATTGGATCGCCTTTCCCGCAATTCAGAAAGCCCCACATCTGGAAGGTTTTTTCGGAACCGATTGCTACAACATTTTTCCAGAATTCAGGAGTGATTCCGGTATAAGTTGCGTTCTTAAAAACTCTCCCGAGCCTGCCATTCTTTATTTCTCTTGCATATTCAATACCAAACTGGAAATTCAACCTCAGATCGTCTATTGACCAGCTTTTGGTAGTCTGCAGGAAAATTCCGGATTTTATATCTGAGATCATTTCCTCCAGGCTGTTTGGTCCGCTCTCGGAGGGCAGCAGATTAAGGTTTGTCATTCGAACTATTGGAAGGTAGGAGGCAGATTGCGCTCTTGCACAACCATTTGACTTTTTGCCGATCGAAAGTGCTGACTCCCTCGAACTGAGAAAGTTAATCAGAATACCGTTTTCTATGATCGGAAATTTTTTTGCAGGTGTTCCTTCGTCATCGTAAAAGAAACTGCCGTTTCCCTCAGGAAATAATGCGTCAGCAACAATATTTACTTCTTTGGCAGCGATTTCTTTTTTGCCGGCGTCCTCAAGTGTGAGATAGCTTGCTCCGGCAAGTGATACTTCATAACCTATGACCCTGTCAAGTTCAACAGGATGGCCTACAGATTCATGTATCTGCAATGCCACCTGATCAGAGGAAATAACTGCTTCATATGTATCATAAGGGCACAATGGCGCATGAAGAAGCTCAACAGCCTGTTCGGCTGCAATTGCAGCGCCGTCTTTCAGCGCCAGTTTTTTGACATATTCAAATCCTGCCTGCGAAAAGCTTGAGTCTCGAGCCGGAAACGATCTCATCTGCAGTTCATCATCTCTTAAAGCATAAACCTGAACTTCAGCGCCTGAATGAATAAACTTTTGATGTATGTATGACCCTTCCGTATTGGCGTAGAAAAGATCTCTTCTTATTGCTCTCATTGTGGAAATAGAAATGGCCACGCCCTTGCTGGAATACTTAAGTGCTTCTTCGTTAGCTGACACCAGAAGAGACGATTTTTCTTCAAAACTAACATCAAAAGGATCTATCTCATAAGAGCTAGATTTTTCGTCTTCAATCGATAGAAGCTCCGGCAGAAAAATTGGAGATTTTTTAATTTCTGCACGTAACCTGGCTATTTCAAAAGCCTGCCTTACAGTCCTGATGATATTCTCTTTATCGAGAAGAGTTGTTGAGGCAAAGCCGAAAGAGCCCCTGTAATAGACTGTGGCTCCGAAGGAGGTGGATGATTCAAAACCGTAAAGTTCGATTGCGGTATTTTTTGCCTGAATAGCTTCTTCTGTAACAAGTGAAATTCTTGCTTCGCATGCTGCATTAAGGCTCTGTGCTTCATTAAGAGCGATTTCAAGAAGCTCTCTGTATCTTTCCATTAGAAAGAAATTTTAACCCAGTTTGATTAAAAATTTATAATAAAAATAGGTTGAAGCTGCCAACGGCAGTGAATATTCAGCGTCAGCATCCGGGTTCGCCAGGATGGCCGCAGCATGTTCTTAAACGAAAAATCTTTGTAAGGTTGTTCTTCGCGAACAGGTAAAGTTTTTTTAAGAATGGCATGGGCTGTTTGAGATTCTGAACAGGCCGGAATCGCTTAGTGGAGTTGGTTTTACTGTTGTGTTCGTGATCACACACTTTTTATATGCCCTTTAATGTGCTGGAGTTACTGTTGGCAGAACGTAACCGAGAATCCGCCTTGCGCCAGCGTAATCTTTTCTTGATTCAAGCAGCGTTAATTTCACAAAATCACCGGTTTTTGGTGCATGGATGAAATATTCGTTACCGACATAAATTCCTACGTGATGAACCGGATTACCAAAGAAGACCAGATCGCCTGGCTGAAGTTCATTTTTCTCCACCGGTTTGCCCATTTTGAACTGATATCCTGAGTAATGTGGGAGCTCTATACCATGTTGAAGAAAAACATATCTGACCAGCCCAGAGCAATCAAAGCCCGTTGATGGTTTTTCCCCTCCCCAGAGGTAAGGCACACCGAGATATTTGAGAGCAGTTTCAACAATTGAACCGGGCTCAACATCAAGTCCAAAAGCTTCAGGAATTACGTAGTAATAGCTACGGTACAACTCCTGTTGCTGGCGCATGAGATCATCGATCTGAGCAAGCAGCTGCTGCGTTTCGATTGAAAGAGATTTGCGGTAGTTTTCGAGTCTCTGCTGCTCGGACTGAATAGCTATCTTTCTGATCTGAATCTCATAGAGAGCTCTTTGCTCTTCCTCAACCATTTCCTGAAGTTCAATCTGGATCTTCTCGAGTTCCACTTTCTTATTCTTTATTGAGGTAACGAGTTCAGAGTCCATCTTTGTGATCAGAAGAATGTAGTGGAGCCGAGTGAGCAAATCGCCAATGTTTTCACTATTCAAGAGGACTGAGAGAATCTGGAAGTTGCCTTCTTTGTACAGAATGCGGATTCTCTTCGAGAAAATATCCTGCTTTCTCTGGAGATCCCTCTGGATTTCTTCAGCTTTCAGCCTTACTTCGTTCTGTCGGGTTCTCGTGCGTTGAAGCTGGTCTTCAGCCTCTTTCCATTTTTCTGTAGCGATTTCCAGCTGCATATTAAGCTGTTCAAGCTGGCTATCCACATCTGCAAGCGCTTTCTTGCGTTCTTCCATAAGTTTTTCTAAGGCTTCTATCTGTGCGCGAATTTCCTGTGCCCGCTGGGTGCTTGGTGTTGAGAGCAGGGTAGAAGGCAATACAAAGTTCAGGATTTGAAAAGCAATTACGAGAGCCGTAAAAATCTTGAATCTGTTATTTTTTCTGTTGATATAAATATCGTTAAGGCTCAACCTAACCTCTTTATTTAATGTTTATTTTAGTATCGGCAGAATAAAACTCAAAAGTTAGAATATATTTTACACCTTCTGAGTAAAATAAGTAACATTGCAGAGCCTGAAGCATTGTTGATTTAATAAAAAGCTTTGTTATAATTTATATTCGCCTTCTCTAATCGGCATTACGTTGCGGGGTGGAGCAGTCTGGCAGCTCGTCGGGCTCATAACCCGAAGGCCGTGGGTTCAAATCCCACCCCCGCTACCACTTTTGAAAGAAAGAAAATTTTCTGCCACTGATCTCAGATTAACGCAAAAAACTTTCTTTAACGTAACTGTCAGATCATCGGGTTATCGCTTGTAGGTTCCGACAAGAACGGCCTTTCCGATAGCATATGGCTTTATAAAGTTGATGAAGTCATCATAAGTCATCTTCTGAGGTGGATTGATTTTTTCTTTGTTAAGAGCATAGAGCTCAAAAACATATTCATGAACACCACTGGAAGTAGGTGGCAGAGGTCCTCCCCAGCCTTTGAAGTTGTAAGTGTTTACGAGCTCTTCAGCTGGACTGATCGCTGAATTACCTGAAGCACCCTCGGGAATCTCTGTCACGTTTGCGGGTATGTTTACTATCATCCAGTGAATCCATTTATTTGCGATCTGGTGTCGATCGTAACAAACGAGGGCAAATGATCTGGTTTCAGCTGGTGCGCCGCTCCATTTGAGCGCAGGAGAAATATTTTGAGCGCCTTCAAGTTGCCTCATGCAGTATTTGAGGGGCATTTCTGTTCCATCTTTAAACGCTGGAGATTCGAGCTTGAAAATTGCGACATCAGAAATTGGTGGTTTTTCTGTGGTCTCCTCAATATCAGTAAATCCTCTCTCTTGCGTCGCCTGAGTATTCTCTTCAGCTTTTTTTGAGCAGGCGGTCAGGATAAAAATCGAGATCAAAACAACTGAGATAAATACGAGATAACGGCCTCTTGTGTTCATTTTCTCTGTCTTCCTTCCTTTCAGATTGACATCTGACGAAATTTTTATTCATAAAATACTACGAAGAATATATTATATACCGATGGCAAAACATAAAAAGCAGACAGAAAAGAGCACTTCTCAAACGAGCTCAGAAGATAAAGCGACTCAGATAAGGAATCAAACAAATCGAGACAAACTGAGCTCCCACGAAATCTCATTTATACTCTCGCTTGCCTTCAGTCTGAGCCTTCGACAGCTCGGTATTCTTATGGTTATACCTTTCATTTCACTTTTTGCGTCTACACTTGAAGGAGGGACTCCGGCTCTTGCAGGCTTATCGCTGGGAATTTACGGACTCATGCAGGCAGTTTTACAGGTGCCATTTGGTTATGCAAGTGATAGGCTTGGCAGAAAGAAAGTGCTTCTTCTCGGCCAGATGGTGTTTGCAGCGGGTTTTTTCCTCGCCGTATTTTCCCAGACAATATGGAGTTTCATTATTGCAAGAATTCTGCAGGGCATGGGAGCTGTCTCATCAGTGATTTACGCATGGGTTGGAGATAGAATTGAGGAATCCAGAAGAAACAGAGGAATGGCGATCCTTGGTGCTGCAATGGGTCTATCTGCAGTTGTCTCATTCATCTTAGGACCCTTTCTTTACAGCTTCATCGGGATGAAAGGGACAATGCTTCTTACGGCAATTCTGACAGTTGTATCAACTTTTCTCATTCTCATCTTTATAAAGAGCGAGGATGAAGTATTGAAGAAACCAGAGTCATCAGGTGGTAAAAATAATGAGCGGGGAATTTCTTATTTCTTTACAGGAGGTTTAACTTTCAGCTACCTTGCCGGTTTTATTGCTAATTTTCTCATGGTGAGTTTCTTCTTTATTCTTCCTCTTGTAGGCTCAAAAATAGTTGGAGAAGAAGGTCTCTGGCAGATATATGTGCCCGGAGCAGTTCTCGGAATGCTGCTCTTAAGGCCAATAGCCCGCCTTGCAGATTCCGGCAGGTTGAGATTGGTAATCGCAGTTTCTTTAGCTTTCGCATCTTCTTCCCTTATCTTTATCCTTGCTTTAAGCAGCAATGCGCTATGGCTCCAGATTTCTGCTTTTCTGCTTTTCGCAGGTTATATGGGCCTTACAACCCTTCTGCCAACCATGGTTTCAAGGCTTGTCGAAAGCGAAGTGCGGGGGACAGCAACTGGATTTTACAACACTGCACAGTTCATCGGTTCTTTTGCCGGGGGTGCATTAACCGGAATCATCTGGGAGAACACGCGGATGCTGGCATATGTAGTTCCTTCTCTGCTCGGAATTGTTACTTTTTTCGCAGCCATCCTGCTTCCTGTGTTTGGTGCTGAAAGAAATGAAACCAGCCCTTCATAAAGAAATAACTTTTAAAGTGCTTGTTTCTCAAGGTTTTTCTGAAGAAGAGGCAGCTGAAGTTGCTGAGGAAAATGTCAAATTCGATAAATTGTCTCTGTTTAAACCCTGGGCCCACTTTAAGATAGCCGGAGCTGACTATTTCAGCTCAATTTTTCTGTGGCTGGCACTTGTCAGGAAATCAAAGAAGTATCTGGGCTGGGCTCTGCATTCGGCTCAGGATTCTGTTTCTCACGGATGGATCCTTCCATTTTTTCATAATCTCAGTGAAGGAATTGATGAGTTTTCTCAGGATGAACAGGGGAGGCGAAAAAAGCAGCAGGTGTTTGAGAGTACTCAGAGAATGGCACAGAAATTCAAAAATAAACTTAAAGTATAGATTTAATTTCTTCGATTCTTTTTTCAGTCTCGGCTCTTCCAGCATGAATTATTTCTTCTGCTCTGTGAAAATCGTAAAACGCAAAGTCGGAAAGGTCGGGTGAGATAACAATATCAGCGTATGGCATCTCATTCAGGGTCAAGCCGAGTTGCATTAGCTCAACTGAAGCGAGCGCTGTAAGGTAGATGTTTGGCGGATCTTCATCTGGACTGATTGCCCTTGAGAATTCTTCGCCGCTTAAATTGATTGCGATAATTTTTCCGTTATTCAGCCATTCTCTTGCGATTTTCACTGGAAGAGGCGAGAGCAGCCCTCCATCAACAAGATACTCGTTATCGTATTTAACCGCCGGAAATATTATCGGAATCGCTATACTTGCCAGAACGGGCGGCAGGAGTGGTCCTTTTTCGAAAACTTTAAGTTTTCCTGTGGTTAAGGAGGTTGCCACAACTCTCAAAGGGATTTTAAGATCTTCGAATGTTTTTACTGGAAATATTTCTTCAAAAAACCTCTCGATTTTACTTAAATTGATTGCAGCCTGGGTCAGCCTGTGGGGGACAACAAGTCTTATGAGTTTTCTGACATTGAGATCTAACGCAAGCTCTATGAGTTCATTCGATGGAATTCCCGAACAGTAAAGTGCTCCTATCACAGCTCCGATGCTGCATCCGACAACCAGGTCAGGCTTTATACCTTCACTTTCAAGAACGTCAATCGCACCAATATGCGCATAACCTCTTGCTGCCCCTGAACCCAGAACATAACCAATCATATTAAAAGTATATAACTGTTTTGCATTTAAAATATATTCTTGTATGGAGTGGCAGGAAGACTTCGAACAAAGTATAAATATCCGAAATATAGACAGGGACGAACTCAAAAGATTCATAAAATCCTTAGTTGAAATCTATACAGAAGGATACAGAGGACTGGAGAAATATGCCTATTCAACTCCCGAGAAGATCAAGAAATACATACAGTGGCTTTACAGATCAGATAGAGACGGTTTTTTTGTAGCTTTTGATGGACACAAGCCGATAGGTTTTGCTGGTACAAATGCCAGCTGGTATTTTGCCGGAAAAGTCTTTGGTGAGATTCATGAGATAGTAGTTCATCCGGATTATTCAGGAAGAGGCATAGGTTCTCAGCTGCTAGATAGATCAATTGAGTACTTCAGGAAGCACGGGAGAACTCGTGCCGGTCTGTGGGTCGGAGTTACAAATGAAGGCGCAAAAAAAT
>FWWL01008134.1_pt1 | contig 13697 bp, 11 predicted proteins | sample 2228331 | NCBI WGS metagenome assembly FWWL01 (sample SAMEA103939775, study PRJEB20133) | metagenome | reverse complement strand
CGCCCGGCATGTCGGACGAGATGATGTTGACGTTCAGCCGTCCGCCGGTGCCCGATGCATTGGGGCCGAGAATGCGGTCGAGCGTCGCGATCCGGCGCGCGAGCTGCGGCGGCCAGTCCTCGCCCATGCGCGTTGCCCAGAGCAGCTTGATGCGGCGCACCTGCGTCGCGACGGCCGCGGCGAACGCGGTGGTGTCGAGCCCGAGCGAATAGCCCGAAGGTAGCAGGATGTTGTCGAACCCACCTTCCTCGGCGCGCAGCACGATGTTGCGGCAATGCTCCCAGCTCGACTGCAGATAGGGGTCGGGAACGCCCAGGAACTCATAGTCATCGTCGCACAGCGCCGAAAACCAGGCGATTTCGCAATTCTGTTCAGCCATCTTGGCTCTCCTTCACAGCGGCGGCCCGCAAGGCCGGCCGCGTCAATTCCTCGTGTCAGCGATCAGGGCAGGGGCTCGCCGCGCGCTGCCACCAGCACCGCGTACCAGTCCTGCCGGGTCCAGCGCACCTTGAGCGCCGCTGCGCCCTCGGCGATGCGTTCGGCCTGCTGCGATCCGATGATCGGGATGATCCCCGCCGGGTGCGCCATCAGCCAGCTATAGGCCGCGACACTGCGCGACACGCCCTGCGCCTCGGCCACGGCATCGAGCGCCGCGGCCACCAGCCGGTCGCGCGCGGTCTCTGCCGCTGCCAGGCGTCCACCGCCCAGCGGCGACCAGGCCATCGGCGTCAGGCCCATCATCATCGCCTGATCCAGCTCGCCATTCTCGAAACAGGTGATGCGCAGCGGGCTGATCTCAGGCTGGGTGGTGACCAGCTTGCTCGCCAGGAAGTGATCGAGCGCCGCGATCTGGTGCACGGTGAAGTTCGACACGCCAATCGAGCGGATCTTGCCCGCGCTCACCGCATCGTCGAGCACGCGCGCGACCTCCTGCGGGTGCGCAAGGATATCGGGGCGGTGGATCTGCCACAGATCGACCATATCGACCTTCAGGCGGCGAAGCGAATTGTCGATCGCGGTGCGCAGATAGTCGGCGCTCTGGTCATAGGGCAGGGGGGGCAGGATGCCGCCCTTGGTCGCCAGCACCATGCGGCTGCGCAAGGCTGGATCGGCGGCGAGCACCTCGCCGAGCAGTGCCTCGGCATCGCCAAAGCCGCCCGCGCCGTCAAAGCCGTAAATGTCCGCCGTATCGAGGAAATTGATCCCGGCATCGAGCGCGGCATGGACCAGGCGCGCCGCCTCAGCGACGCTGCGGCCATTCTCGGCAAGGCGCCACATGCCCCAGGCGATCGGGGAAACCATGATGTCACTTCCGCCAAGGGCACGAAAGGCGGGAGGCAGGGGCAGTTCGCTCATGAAAAGGTCCTGTTTGGGGGCGCTACCGAGGCGCGTTCGACAAGTTGATGGGGAAGGCGGCGATGGGTGATGTCGCCGCCTGCAATGAGAATCTCGGTCGCGGTCCGCGCCAGCTCCGCCATCGGCTGGTGGATCGTGGTGAGCGGCGGCCAGACGGTGCGCGCGAGCGTGGTGTCGTCGAACCCTGCGACCGACAGTTCGGCGGGAACGTCCATGCCGCGATCGTGCGCCACAGCCAGCACGCCGGCGGCCATGTCGTCGTTCGAGGCGAAGATCGCGCTCGGCCGCTGCGGCAGATCGAGCAGCGCACGTCCGCCGCGCACGCCCGAATCGAAATCGAACTCGCCATCGCAGACCAGCACCGGATCATAAGGCAGGCCGGCGCGGTCGAGCGCGCGGCGATAGCCGAACAAGCGGTCGTCCGACGCCATGTGATTGGGATGGCCCTTGATGAAGCCGATGCGGCGGTGCCCGGCATTGATCAGATGCGTGGTCATGTCGTCGGCGGCCTGGGCATCGTCCATGAACACCGAACTCGTCAGCGCATGGTTGGTGCCCGGCGAGATGCGCACGAACGGCACGTCGAGCGCCTCGAGCGCGCGCAGCACCGGGTCGCAATCGGTCACCGGCGAGGAGAGGATGATGCCATCGACATGCGTTTCGGTGACCAGCCCACGCACCTGTTCGCCCACCTGCGGGTCGGCGACATCGACCGGCTGGGCGAGCAGACGGATGCGGTTGGCGCGGCAGAAATCCCAGCAGCCGGTCTGGATCTGGAACATGTAATAGGGGCTGTGATTGTCATAGATCAGCGCGATCTGGTTCGACTTGCCGCCCGACAGGATGCGCGCCGCGACGCTTGGGCGAAAATCAAGGTCGCGCATCGCCTCTTCCACCCGATCGCGCGTCGCTTGGCTGACATAGGGATGGCCGTTCAGCACCCGGCTCACGGTCTTGACCGCCACACCCGCCTTGGCCGCGACATCGCGGATATTCGCCCGTTCGCTCATCGCTCCAGCACCCCGTTCAGGCCCGCGAACAGCGCCGCAAAGGCGCTGTCGGGGCGATAGAAGACCGGTGGCTGGCCGATCGGCGCAGCAATGCGGTGCGTGCCGGGCGCGTAATCCACGCCGCTCCACACGTGCCGCCACACGCCTGCTCCAGGGAGGATCACGTCGCGCGCATCTGCACCCTGTTCGACCACCGGGGCCACCAGCATGTCGGCACCGTAGAGAAACTGGTCCTGCACCGTAAAGAGGGCGGGATCGTGCGGGAAATGCAGGAACAGCGGGCGCTGCGCGGGAAGGCCCTGCGCGCTCGCTTCGCCGCACAGGTGGCGGACATAGGGCGCGAGATGCGCGTGCACCCGGCTCCAGCGCGCAAAGCAGGCCATCAGTTCGGGCGTCGAATCGTATTGCAGATTGTCGTCGGGTCGGTTGCCTTCATGGCTGCGCATGACCGGCGCGAAGGCGGCGAGTTCGCACCAGCGCCGCATCAGCTCTTCGGTGCGGACATTGCCGTGCAGCGAGGTATAGCCGCCACAGTCCGAATGGCTGTAGGCATTGCCGACCAGGCCCGCAGACAGCGCGCCGGTGATCACCGTGCCGATGCCATCGTGCCGCGTGAAATCGACCGACTGGTCGCCCGCCCAGAGCAAGGGGCAATGCGCCTGCACCCCGGAAAAGCCGGCGCGCATGAAGAACACCGCATCGCCGGTTCGGCCCCGGCTTTCGACCGCGCGCGCGTTGACCTGGGCCCAGAGCACCGGCCAGCGATTATGCGCCTCCATCGGGTCGGAGCCGTCCGCAAGGCGCAGGTCGGTGGGCAGATACTCGCCGAAATCGGCCATCCAGCCGTCGATGCCGATATCCAGCATTTCGCGGCCCAGCACGCGCTCGGCGAACCATGCGCGCGTTTCGGCGCGAGTGAAATCGACCACGCCACAGTCGAACTCGCCGAAATCGACCAGGTGGACCTCGTCGCTGTCGGTACGCAGACAAAAATGGCCGCCGCCTGCCGCTTCGGCGAACAGGTCGCCATCCACGGCAATATAGGGATTGGCATAGGCCATGAACCGGATGCCGCGCCGATGCAGGTCTGCAATGCGCGACTTCAGGTCCGGATAGCGCTGGGCACTGCGCTCTCCGTTATGCCAATCCCAGAACAGGCGACGGCCAAAGGTAGTTTCGCGGATCCCCGCCCAGTCCTCGCACCACAAAGCGGAGACGGCGGTGCCCGCTTCGATGAAGCGTTCGAGCCTCTCGAAGCTCGATGCTCCCGATTTCAGCCCGACGATCGCCCCGCCCATCGCCCAGTCGGGCAATTGGGGCTGGCGACCGAAGCGCTTCGACAGCGCGGAGACGAGTTCGAGCGGACCATCGGCGGCGTACAGCTCGAAACCGGCGGTGCCGCTCCATACATCCACCGAGTGAAAGCAGGGATCGGTGAAGTCGAGCACGCTGTAGCAGCTGGCGTCGAGGTGCACCGCGATCCAGCGCGAAGTGAGGAAGGTCGGCTGCGGATAATTGGTGTTCCAGTAATCGCCGCCCGCCATGCCCTCGGCATCCATGATGCGGGTGAGTTCGGTCGACTTGTCGCGGCCCACTCCGGGTTCGCTGGTCCAGATCGGGAAGGCGCGGCCATTCAGCGCGAGATAGCTCATCTGCTCGCCGCCGCCCCAGACGCATTCGCCCGGCTCAGCATGAAAGCGCACGCGAAGGCGATCATAGCCGGGAAGCAGTGCGTTGATCGTTAGCTCATGGCCCTTGGTCGAAAGGCGCGCGACCGGCACGCCATCGTGCAGCCATTCGATGCCGCCATCGGCCATGCGCCATTCTGCCGGAGCGATCTCGTCGGCAGGCGAGTCGGAAATGCGGAAATTGCCGCGAAACATCGTGATATCGGGGTTGCCCCGCGCCATGACCACCGCAGGACAGGGGATGTGGTGACGCAGCACGATCCGGTCTCCGAAAAGGAGATCGAACCCGTCATTCTGGGCGTGCACCCGCAGTTTCAACGCGATTTTCCTAACCCTTGCTCGCACTGTGGCGAAATGGCCGCAGCCATCGTCCGTTTTTCTGACACCGCTTGACATATCGAGCCAGTCATAGCAGATCAAGCGCCAATCGCGGCGACCATACCAAGGGGCAGCAAGCCCCCGCTACGACCGCATTCTCGCAGGGAGAGGGTATCATGAAGCTTTCCAATCTATTGTCCGTCCGTGCCGCCGCGCTGTCCGCGACCGCGCTTTCGCTCGCGTTCGCGATGCCCGCACACGCGCAGGACGCTGCCGCCGATGACGATCAGGGCGGCATCGCCGAAATCGTCGTGACCGCGCAGAAGGTCGCCGAGAACGTGCAGGATGTTCCGATCGCGATCACCGCGATCACCTCCGAGCGGCTCGAGACCACCGGCGTCACCAGCCTCGAAGGCCTGACCCAGCTCGTCCCGTCGGTCTCGTTCCGCAAGGGCACGACCAGCGCCAACAGCGCCATCGTGATGCGCGGCGTCGGCACCATCACCTTCTCGATCGCAGCCGAACCCAGTGTCTCGACCGTGGTCGACGGCGTCGTGCTCAGCCGCTCGGGCCAGGCGTTCATGGACCTGGTCGATGCCGAGCGTCTCGAAGTGCTGCGTGGGCCCCAGGGCACGCTGTTCGGCAAGAACGCATCCGCCGGTCTGGTCAACATCGTCTCAAAGGGCGGCACCGATACGCTGCAAGCCGAAGCGCGGCTCGAAGCGTTCGACGATGACGAATATCGCCTGCGCGGCGCAATCTCCGGACCGCTCGCCGAAAACCTGACCGGCCGCATCACCGCCTTCTACGGCAGCTATGACGGCAACATCACCAATATCAACGGCGGGCGGCGCAACCGCATCAATGGTTACGAGCATTACGGCGCGCGCGGCATTCTCGATTACAACAACGGCGGCACGCGCTTCCGCTTCATCGCCGATTATTTCGAAGCCGATGACGATTGCTGCGCCGATGTCACCGGCGTCAGCCGCGGCGCTGTGCTCGATGCCGAACTGGGGCTGCCCGGCGGCGTGGCGCGCGGCGTCAACCAGCGCTTCGTCAACCACAACCTGGTCACGCGCACGCTCGACAAGCAGTGGAGCCTGACCGCGAGCGCCGATTTCGACGTGCTGACCGACCATGTGCTGAGCGCGATCGTCGGCTATCGCAACTGGGAAAATACCGAAATCCGCGAAGGCGACTTCCTGCCGCGCGCGATCGTCGGTACCGGCGAACTGCACGACAATGGTCAGGTGCGTACCGAGCAGCTGTCGCTCGAGGTGCGGCTCGCGTCGGACCAGAGCAAGCCCTTCTTCTACCAGGTCGGTGGCTTTATCTGGGGCTCCGACAACGAGCAGGACTTCACCCGCCGCAACATCACCTGCGCCACCTCGACCCTGCCGATCGATCCGATCACCGGCGGCCGTCCGTGCAACGTGAACGATCGCACCAACACACTGTTCCCGACCGCGACCTCGTTCAGCGCGGTGGAATCGCGCAACTATGCGATCTTCGGCCAGGCAACCTATCGCCTGAGCGACATGTTCGCGCTGACCGGCGGCCTGCGCTACACCTGGGATGACCTGAGCTTCATCCACACCCGCGCGCCGGGCGTGAATGCCACGACCGGCCTTCCGGCGACCGGACCCGGCGTCTCGGGCGCGCCTGCGGGGGGCACGATCGCCTCGGGCGGCAACGGCACCAACACCTCGCGCGGCGACAGCTCGAACGGCAACCTTTCGGGCCGCGCGGTGCTGCAGTTCACGCCCAGCGAGGACGTGATGCTCTATGGCAGCTATACCCGCGGCTACAAGGGCCCGGCGTTCAACGTGTTCTTCAACCACACCGCGCCGACCAACGCGATCCCGATCGACGAGGAAACCTCCGACGCGTTCGAAATCGGCCTGAAGTCGCAGTTCCTCGACAACCGCGTGCAGTTCAATCTGTCCGCGTTCACCGTCACCTATGATGGCTTCCAGGCGAACAATTTCGTGCTGCTCAACGGCGCGGTCGTCTCGAACCTGACCAATGCCGGTTCGGTGAAGAGCGAGGGCTTCGAAGTCGATCTGCTCGCGGTGCCGGTCGACGGCTGGACGCTGCGCGCGAGCGGCGCCTATGCCGATGCTACGGTCAAGCGGTTCAACCCGAACCCCGCGACCAACGCTCCGGACGCCCGCAACGGCACCCAGCTGCCGCTGGCGCCCAAGTTCACCTGGACCATCGGCACCAGCTACGAACGCGATCTGGGCGGCTTCAAGATGTATCTGGATACCGATTTCCGCCATGTCAGCCGCCAGTTCTCCGATCTCGGCGAACAGGGCCCGATCGCGGCCTATGGCATCTGGAACGGCAGCATCGGCTTCTCCGATCCGGACGACAATTATCGCGTGAGCTTCCTGGCGCGCAACATCACCGACAAAGCCTATGCGCTGCTCAACGTGAGCGCCGGCCAGCGCCTGCAGATCCCGCGCGATGCGGACCGCTATTTCGGCATTAGCCTGCGCGCACGCCTGCGCTGATCGATCGGCAAGTTAAACAAGAAGGCCTCGGACGCAAGTTCGGGGCCTTTTTGCGTGCAGCGCATGGTCGGGCTTCAAGTGGAGCAGGCCGTCGCTGCCCATTGTCCCGCAACTGAGGAGATGAGATGGTGAACGGGTGGAGCGACTCGTTGACCATGCTATGCGGCTGGCGGTTCCCATCGAACGCCTGAAGCCTGCCATCACATTGGTGGGCTGGGTGGGCTTTGCGCTGGTAACCGCCGATTATGCCGGTTTTATCGATCTTCCGGTGCTCATCCAGATACCACTCTGGCTGGCGATCGTGACGAGCATCTGTCGCTGGGCTTTATGGGAGGGGTTGATCAAGCCGAAGCTCACGGCTCCGCCCGAGAAGGCCTTGGCTCCTGACGAGCTGCAGACCTCCCGCGACGATGAGTGCTGAAGCGCAGCGCGTTTCTCCGCCGCGCGACGCAGCGCTTGAAGCTCTGGCTTTTGACCTTTGCCCGACAAGGATGGGATGCTAGCCCTGCTTCAATGAAGACCCTTGTTCACCGCCATCTGATGACGCTCCAGCTTGAAGTCGATTTCGGCCGCACCCGGCGCATCGGTGCCATTGCTTCCGGCTATCGCGGCATCGCGCAGGTGACCGGCGGGTCGTTCACCGGTGAGCGGCTCAGCGGCAAGGTCGAATCCGGGGCGGACTGGTACGTGATGCAGCCCGACGGCACGCTGCTCATCGACGTCCGGCTGAACCTGACCAGCGAGGATGGCGTTCCGATCTATCTGACTTATCAGGGATCGATGCGGGGCAGGGGCGATGCTATGGCACGCTTTGCCAAGGGGGCGCTGCTCGACCCGGCCGAGTACAGCATCGTCGTCAACGCGCGGCTGGAAAGCGGCGATGCACGCTATGCCTGGCTCAACGCGCTGAACCTGGTCGGCACCGGGACGCAGACGCTGTCCGGGCCGATCTACGAGATTTTCGAGATCGGCGAGAGCCTGACTTAACCGGCATCCGTGTCCTCCGCCAGCCTGAGGCGCGGGATCATCAGGTGGATGAACGCGAGCGCGACCAGATAGGCGCTGCCGCAGATCGCGAAGAGCGGCACATAGCCCATGCCGCTGCCCAGCGAATAGCCGGCAAACTCGATGATCGCGGTGCCCGAGAGGTTGCCCGCGACCGCGCCCAGCGCGATCACGCTCGCGACGCGGGTGGCGGGGATGATGTCGGCGGTCATCCCGAACACATTCGTCGAAAAACCCTGATGCGCGAACAGCCCCAGGCCGATCAGCACCGCCGCGATCCAGGGGTTTCCGGTCTGCAGCGAGAGCGGCATCGCCAGCACGACGAGCGCATAGAACAGCATCGACGTCTTGCGCGCGCCGTTCACGCTCATGCCCCGGCTGAGCAGGATCGGATAGAGCCCGCCAGAGGTGATCGCGCCCAGCGCGGCGAGGGTGAAGATGATCGCGATCGGCCAGCCGAGCTCGCCCTGCGAAAGGCCGAACTGGCGGTTGAAGAAATCGGGCATCCAGAAGAGCACGAACCACCAGACCGCATCGATGCAGAATTTCGCGCCGATCACGGTCCAGGTCTTGCGGTCGGCAAGCAGCGTGCCCCAGGGTACGCGGGCGCGCTCAGGAATGTCGCCCAGCGGCTTCAGATTGCGCGTGCCCCACCACCATCCGGCGAGCCAGACGAAGCCGAGCGCACCCGTCACCCAGAAAGCTGCCTGCCAGCCGAAGGCGAGAGCGAAGGGCGGAATCAGCAGCGGGGTGAGGATGGCGCCGATATTGGGCGCGGTATTGATCAGGCCGATGGCGATGCTGCGCTGCTTCACCGGCAGATAGGTCGCCGCGGCCTTGAGCCCCGCAGGCGTGCTGACCGATTCGCCCGCAGCCAGAATGACGCGCGCGGCGACGAACTGCTGCACCGTCTGCGCCAGCGCATGCGCCATGCCGGCGGCGCTCCACACGGTCACCGCGATGGCATAGGCGACGCGCACGCCCAGCCTGTCGACGAACCAGCCGACGAACAACAAAGTGCCGGCGGCGGCAATCTGGAAGGAGGAACCGAGATGCGCGTAATCGGCGTCAGACCAGCCGAATTCGGCCTCGAGCGTGGGCTTCAAGAGCGCCAGCACCTGCCGATCGACATAGTTGAGCGCGTTGCCCAGGAAGAGCAGGACGACGAGCGCGATCGCTGCGCCGCGTGCCATGCCCTGATGCCGTGCCTCTTCCATTGCCGATCCTCCCAAGTTCGCGCCTGTCTACGACGCTTCGTGCTTGCACGATAGCCGCTCGCGCGCGTAAGGAAAGCCCAATATGACACCGAAGGACATATATCGGGGACGAGGGGCGAGGCGATGAACGGCAAGCGGCAGGATATCGACTGGGATTCGCTCCCCGCAGCGGGCGACCTGTTCGGCGAAATGTATCTGGCCGAAGTCGCGCCCAAAGCCGATGCCGCCAAGCCGCGCGACACGATCTTCCAGGGGCTTGCCATCTGCGCGATTGCCGCCGGGGCGGCGGCCTGGCTGTCCGAACATTATAATTTCCCGATCATCCTGCTCGGCCTGCTGATCGGGCTGTCGCTCAGCTTCGTCGCGCGCGATCCGCGCAGTCACAAGGGGCTCGATTTCGCCTCGCGCACCTGCCTGCGCTTCGGCGTGGTGCTGCTCGGCCTGCAGGTGACGTTCGAGCAGATTGGCTCGCTGGGCGTGCAGCCCTTTGCCGCGCTCGCGGCGATCATGACCGTCACGTTCCTGGCAGGTATCCTCGGCGCGCGGCTGGCGGGCCAGTCCAACTATACCGGCATCCTGGCGGGCGGAGCGACCGCGATCTGCGGCGCGAGCGCGGCGATGGCGCTCTACGGCATTATCGGGCGCGAGCGATTGAACCAGTCGCAATTCGCGATCACCCTGGTCGTCGTCTCGCTCTTCAGCGCGCTGGCCATGTCGCTCTATCCAATCCTTGCCGAATATCTGCAGCTGACCGACCAGCAGGCCGGGTTCCTGATCGGCGCGTCGATCCATGACGTCGCGCAGGCGATCGGCGGCGGCTATGCGTTTTCCGAAAGCGCGGGAAGCTATGCCGCGATCGTCAAGCTTTCGCGCGTCGCGATGCTCGCTCCCGTCGTCATCATCACCGGCCTTGCCATCGGCAATACCGATCAGGCCGAGGGCAGCAACTTGTGGAAGCGGCTGGCTCTGCCCTGGTTCATCGTCGCGTTCTTCGGCGTGGTGCTGGTCAATTCGCTGGTGGCCATGCCCGATCCGGTGCGCGATTCGGCGCTCAGCCTGTCCAAGGGGCTGCTGCTGATCGCGGTGATCGCGACCGCGATGCGCAGCCGCATGGACCTGTTGATGGAAACCGGAATCCGCCCCGCGATACCGGTGCTGATCGCGACTTTGACCAGCCTCGCGGCCTCGTTCGCCGTGGTGATCCTTCTCTTCTAGCCGAACCGTTCAGCGAGCAGCTTGGCGATCGCTTCGGCATCGCCCGGCGCGACTGGCGCGCCATAGACCTTGACCATCTTGGTCACCTCGTCGTGCCAGAATTTCTCGCCCATGCCGCGCGGCTGGGTGGTGACATATTCCAGGCTGTGGCACGCGGTGCAGTTGTTGACGACGATCTCGGCACCGGCGTCGGACAACTCGGCGGGAATCGCCTCTTCGGGCAGCTGAAAGCTGACCGGCTCCATCCGCGCGGCGACGATTTCCGGCCCTGCGTCGCGATCTATCAGCGCCCAGGTTGCGCCGCCAGCGGCTACCGCAAGCAGGCCAATTCCAATGATCACTCCCTTGGCTTTCATCACACGGCCTCCACGTTGGTCGTCTCGACGACATTGCGCATATAGCCCGCAGGCTGCCAGCGCGGCTCCATCGGCTGGGTCTCGCCGCCGGCCGTTTCGGCGCGAACGCGCAAGGCATGCCGCCCTGACGCGAGCGTCAGCCCCAGCTTCCATTCGCGGAACGAATAGCGACCCAGATCCTTACCCAGTTTTGCCTCCTGCCAGTTCCTGCCGTTATCGGGCGAAACGAGCACGCGCTTGATCGGATCGCCGCCGCTGAAGGCGATACCGCGCAGCTCGGTCGTCTGGCCTGCACTGACCTTCGCGCCATCCTGGTGGCTGGTCAGGAGCGAACGGACGTTGAACCGGGAGATCGGCACGGTCTTGTCGGGCTTGGTGCCCGGCTCGACGCAGCGGCAGTCATTGTCGGGAATGCGATAGGCGGTCTTCATCCAGTAACCGTCGAACTCGGCGTCCACCACGTTGATTTCGCTGAGATGCTTGACCCAATAGGTGCCGAAATGGCCCGGCACGACCAACCGCAGCGGATAGCCGTTGAGGAAAGGCAGTTCCTCGCCGTTCATCGCGAACGCGACCATCACCTCGCCATCGAGCGCATGATCGATGTCGAGCGCCTTGACGAAATCTGCCACGCCATCGGCTGGCGGATTGTCGAGTCCGTTGAAGGTGACCTGGGCAGCGCCCGTACGCACCCCGGCCTTGGCGAGCAGATGCTTCAGCGCCACGCCCTGCCAGCGCGCATTGCCCATCGCGCCATTGCCCAGCTGGCCGCCCGCGACGCGCGGCGTCACGAAGCCGCGGCTGTTCCCCGAACACTGGTTGACCGCAACTATCTCGCTCACCGGAAAATCGCGGCGCAGCGAATCGAGCGTTAGTTGCAGCGGCGTTTCGACATGCCCGCCGATGGCGAGGCGGAAGCTGCGTGGATCGATTTCGGTGGGAAGGCCGGACAGGTGATAGCGCACGAAAAACGCGTCATTGGGCGTGAGCAGGCCCTGGTCGAAAACGGAAAATGGTGTTTCCAGCTGCGGCGGGCGGCTGGTCAAAAGGATCATCTCGCGCTTGCCGGGCAGCGTCACCAGCGGACGCGTGCCATTGGCGAAGGGCAGGGTGAGCGTTCCACCCGAAGACTTGCCCACCGCGCCCAGCAGGGCCGCGCCTGCACCTGCCACGAAAAACCTCCGGTCGATGCCGCTCATCTCCGCTCCCCGATCCATGGCGCCAGCGCCTATCGCCGCGCCATCGTGTCTCTATGTCCACCGTTAGTCAGAAACCTGTGATCACGCAAGAAAGGCAGCATATTGGGTCCGCCAGGCCGCCACTTCTGCTGCAAGCTCGGGTGGTGGCTCATCGCCCGACAGAACCAGCTCTGCCACATCGGCTTCGGGGTGCATCAGCATCTTGCGCTTGCCGTCGCTGAACCAGACCGCCACCGGCCGATCGCAAATGGCGTCGAGCACCCGTGCCGCCATGCCGCTGGCGATCGCATCGCTGCCGGGCAATGCCAGCACGGTGAGGGCAATGGCTTCGAATGGATGGCGCGCCTCGCGGTGAAAACTGACCGAGACGATCAGGCCCGAGCGATCGGGGCGTGCTTCATCGGGCAAGGCGGCGAGCCTGCGCCAGGCGCAAAACCAGGTACGGCAGATCGTCGGTCGCACCGCATGAATGCCGCACCCGTTGGCGGTAAGCTGCGGGCAGGGCGTGCCGGCAGCCTTTGCCAGATCGGGCGTGTCGACCTTGAGCGTCACGCAGCACGCCGTGCAGCCACCGCATTCGCGGTTTGCCAGCACCGGGCCCAGCAACAGGGTCTCAAGATCGGTGGGGTCCGCCATATGCAAAGCTGTGACGGTCTGCGGGGATGATTGCAAGCGGCCCGGCGATCAGCGCCAGTTTATCCACTCGCCATAGGGATGGCAGGTCGCGAGGAACCGCTGTTCGCCGCTCGGCCAGCACGTCAGCGACAGCCGCACCTCGCTGCGATCGGGCGTCCATTCGAGGCTGACCCACGCTAGCGGCTTACGCTCGGTCGCGAACTGGCCCGACTGCACGATAATCTCCGCGAGGCGTGCGCGCTGCGGCTCGGGAAGATATTGGCGGAACATCGAATGGAAGACGACACGGCATGTGTCGGCCGATTGCGGTGCCGCCAGCTTCTGCGCGATCCAGTCGAGAGCCTCGGCTTCGTCGATCTGGGGCGGATGTGCGCGGGCGATATGGAGCGCATGCTCGAGCCGCGCGATGCGGTGGTGCTGGTCCGCCCAGATGAACGCCAGCAGCCTTTCGCAGCTATCCGCATCGCGGGCGTTGAGCGGGTGCAGATCGGCCCCGCTGGCCGACAGGATGCTGACCGGCGCGGCGACCGGTTGCGGGCCGCGCCACTCGGGGGCGATTTGCAGCGCCGACGCAGGGTCGCCCGCCTTCACTCCGCCCAGATCAAAACCATAACGGCCAAGATTGAGGTTGAGGCCGCAACTGGTCCCCAATTCGAGCAATTCGAACGGCAGGCCATAACGGTCTGCGGCCACCATCAGCGCTGCCATGAGGGCGGCGGAGCGGCCGACTTCGTTGGTCTGGGTCGGATCGCGCAGCCATTGCAGAATGAATGCGTCGGAATGCGCCAGCCCAATCGCCAGGGCGCGATCGAAATCGGCATGTTCGCCCCGGTACAATGCGCTGAGCTCGGGGACGGTGCCGCGCCGGGCCACAGCGTGGAGCGCGCCGTTCAGCCGCATGGCGAGCGCCGCTGCGGCGCGGTCGCCCGGCCAGGTCGCGATGACCGCTTCGGTCATCGGGGCATGGGAAAGCTGGCGTTCGGCGGCCTCGAGCACGCGGGCGACGAAGTCCGACCCTAGGCTCCGGCAGACGGCAGCCTGACGCGACAGCTCTGCATGTACGGGTGCCAGTGCCAAGGGCGCGATAGGTGTTATCGGAGATGCCTTGGCCCGCGGCGGGTGCGTCGTTCCGGCGATATTCTCTTTGGAAATGAGTGCAGACATGATTCTCGCCAACG
>FWWL01008133.1_pt1 | contig 13697 bp, 14 predicted proteins | sample 2228331 | NCBI WGS metagenome assembly FWWL01 (sample SAMEA103939775, study PRJEB20133) | metagenome | reverse complement strand
GGCATGCCTTTTCCTTTGATGCAGTTTTTTTGGGGTTATATTTTTGACGGTAGGATGTTTCCATATCCTGCCGTCTTTTTTATTCATATCCAAAGCGTTTCAACAAGCTTTCGTTATTGCGCCAGTCTGCGCGCACCTTTACCGTCAGCTCGAGGTATACTTTGCACTGGAGGAACTGTTCCAGATGTTGCCGAGCCAGAGTGCCTAATTTCTTGATGGCACTTCCGCCTTTGCCCAGCAGTATAGGCTTCTGCGACTCCCGCAGGACATAGATAACGGCATGAATACGAGCAAGTGGCTCGCCCTCTTTCGTAGTCGTTTCCTGAAACGACTCTATTCCCACCTCACAGGAGTATGGCACCTCTTCCTCATAGAGGAGGAATATCTTCTCACGAATAATCTCACTGACAAAGAAACGCTCTGGGCGGTCGCTTAGCTGGTCTGGCGGATAGTAAGCCGGCCCTTCTGGCAAGTAACTCAGGATTTTATCCAATAGTACGCCTAAGTTATCGCCATTCAAGGCCGAGATAGCCACTGCATCAGCGATGTTCAAATGTTTTGACCACCACCGGGTGGCGTCCTCAATACGAGGGGCTTGCACCAGATCGCTCTTGTTGAGCACGAGCAATATAGGAGATTGCGCTTTGCTCATGAGTGCTATGAGCGGGTCTGTCTCCACCAGTGGCTCAGTGAGGTCAACAACGAGCAGAAACACGTCAGCATCTTCTAAAGTGCTTTCCACGTATCGGTTCATTAGGCGGTGCATAGCGTAAGCCGGCGCACCTATGTAGCCAGGTGTATCGGAAAAGACGATTTGATGATGCTCGCCATTAAGAATGCCGATAATGCGGTGGCGAGTTGTCTGGGGTTTGGGCGTTATGATGCTCATTCGCTCTCCAATCAAGGCATTGAGCAGCGTAGATTTGCCTGCATTCGGGTGCCCTACGATGTTAGCAAAACCAGAGCGAAAAGCAGGGGTAGAGGTCTTATTTGCTTCTTCCATGTCTCATTTCGTTCACGTGGTCATTCACCAACCAGCCAAGCGGCGTGTATGCTGATTGACCAATGCCCCCACCATCTCATATACGACTTCCGGTTTTTGGGTGCGCCAAGGAATGCAATTGTATGAACCACCGTAGCAGAGATAGTTGTCGAGGTGTGCGCCCGTCAACTCCTCCTCGATGTGATGCCGAGTATTGAGTAAGGCAATCCATCCACCGTATTCGTTCACGTCCTCCACCCATTCAGCGTAGTACTCCTCGTCGCTAGCGTGAAAATTGAGGACGTTCTCGCAAAAGAAGGCAAATCGGTAAATGCCCTGTTTAATCATAGGGTCCACCACCTCGCGCTTGAGGTACATGATATCGTTATTGACAGCGTCGTTCCATTCTCCTATCAGTTCGATGAGCGCATACCCCTCGTCGTAATCAGTGTACAAGATTTTAGCATACAGCGTCGGGGAACCAAATGAGTCCCACTGAGGGTGCAAATAGAAGTTGTACAGCATATTGGTGAAGTAAAACTCGCTGTACTTGCGCCCATAAAAGGGGGATCGCCGGTCTTCAGCGGCCACATACAGATCTCTCCAGCGATAGTAAGGCTCAATATCGTGCATACAGGTGTGCTGTCTTCTTCTGCGGGCAAAGTTACTTCTCTTCGCCCTTGACAAACCACATGCAGACGCAATATCGAGCATTACATGCGCAAATCCTCCACCCGTACGCCGGGGTAATCCTTCGGGTCGAGGTGGAAATACCCCGCCTTGAACGCCTTGTCTGGTGTAAAGCGGGTTATCTGAAAGGTAAAACGGCTCCCGTCACGGCCGAAGGCCGTTATTCGATCCACAAGCAGGTTTTGCTCGTCAATGCTGACGCGAAGTTTAGCGTACTCCGAGCGCCGGCTTACGGGCTTGAACTCCACGTGTATTAGCGTCTTGTTGCCTTCGCGGCTTTTGTCCGTGATGGCGTACAGGTAGTCTCCGCGCTGGTAGCGGCTCAGGAGCTCCCGCGGCGTCATGAAGCCGCTTTCACCTTGAGGGTCAGCATTTGATATCTGGATCTCCTTATCACTCTTCAAGTAAACCCAGGTCGTCTTCCCATCACTGACGATGGTTTGCTGGCTCATATCCAGACGGAACTTCTGCCCCTCCTGAGCAATTATCCCCTTCTGGGTTTCTTTAGGTTGGTCAGGCAGCTCGATGGAAAGCGCAAACTCAGCCTCCAAGGTTTTGTGCTTTTCGTATTTCTTCCGAACGCGGTCGAGCAACTTTTGGGCTTCCGGGTCTGATTTTTCCGCTACTTGTTGATGGGGCTGAGCAGGGAGGGTTGCTGCCGCAAGAAGCAGACAGAGCAAGCCTGCCAAAGGCACAAATTTTCTCATCACAATAAACACAGGTAAAAGCGATTGTGGGTGAACAGAAAAGGTGTAAAGGTTATAGGATGAGTTCAAGATATCCGATGCACTCTCTTAAACGAATAACCTCCGTCAGAGGTTACAAACGATTGCTTAACACTACTTCTGCAGATCATATAAAAGTCAAAGTAGCTAACTTCTGCGAGTGATGCCTTTCTATCTTCCATTTTTCGGAAAAAAACGTCTTGCGGTTTTAGTTCAGACGCTGCACGTATCAGGAGTGAATGCAGCTCTGCCTGGGCTCGAGCGTGTTTACGTCCTGCTCTCGGGCCTTAATAATAGCGCAACGGCAGCCTCATCTCCCCGCGCCTACAGTAGCAGAGACGCCAACACACAGCTGCGTCATTAGCCGAAGCCAAAAGCGGGACGCGCACCAAAGCCCCAGCGATGACCGCGAATGCTGCAGCGCACGCAGGGGCGCGACACTATACCCCGAAGCCGTATTTCTAAAAAGAAACCTGCTGTAGGAAGTGTAAGAGGTTGGGCGTTCGAACAAACTCTCACAAAGGCGGTACCTTTGTCTCATGAGCAATATGGGTTATCTCCTAGAGCGCTATCGCGAACACTCGCAATTGCTTCACCTGCTCGATGCGTTGCGTCGGCCTCGAGCCTACGTGAGGGTCAATGGCCTAATTGGAGCACAGAAGGCATTCCTCGTCGCCGCTCTGGCGCGTCAGCTATGGCGTCTCGTCCTTTGGGTGTGCAACGACAAGGAAGAGGCGGCCTATCGCCTCAATGATCTTCAGAGCATCCTGGGAGAAAACAGTGTCCGTTTTTTTCCCGATAGTTTCAGGCGCCCGGCGAAATACGAACATCTGAATTCCGCCCAAATACTCCAGCGTTCAGAAGTCGTCAACCACCTGACGATGAAGCGTAGCAATGGTTGGGTTATTGTAACCTATCCTGAGGCCCTATTTGAGAAGGTCATATCTCCTAAAGCATTGGCCAAAAGTCGCATTGAAATCAAGGTTGGCGAAAGGCTGGATCTTGAATTCGTCGTTCATGTCCTGGTCGAGTACGGCTTTGTGCGCACAGATTTTGTCTACGAGCCCGGGCAATTCAGCTTGCGCGGCGGAATTCTTGACCTGTTTTCTTTTGGCAACGAATATCCCTATCGCATCGAGATGCTCGATGTTGAAGTGGAAGGCATCCGCACCTTTGACCCACTTACTCAGCTGTCGCGCCAAAATATCGAGCATGTGCAGATCATACCGAGCTGGGAAGCCAATCAGGCAGACGGAGAGAAAGTGTCGCTTTTCGACGCCCTGCCCGAGGATGTACTCATTTGGGCCGAGGATGTACATTTCCTACTTGACCGCTTGCTGAAGTGTTTCGAAGCGGTGGAAGAGTATGCAGCCAAGTTGACTGCGCTGGATCCTGAAGAGGTGCGAGACCTGCTCAAGGCGCGAGCTTTTGTTCGGCCAATAGAGGTGCTCGAAGCACTCCGAGAACACAACCTAGTCCTTTGTCGGTAGGTGCAAGAGCAGAATCTTTTGGGGATTTCCTGAATGTACTCGCCTCACGGGTGGTCGAAGCGATGCAAGTTGTAGCGCTCGATGACTCCGATGAGTTTTGCTGAGTAATTGCGGTCTGTGGCGTATCCCAGCTCTTCCAAACCTCTTGCCCAAGCTCTGTAGTCCTTCCCGTACTTTTTCAGCCGCGCATATCGCCCTGTGGAAATAAGAATACTGTGTGCACGCCAGCTTTCCCAGGCGGTGTTGTATTTGCGGAAGAAGTCTTTGTGATGATCATCCTCGAGGTTGGTGCAATGTCCAGGGCGACAGCTCTTGGAGAAGCATTTGATCCCGAAATGGTTGTTGTTTTTCACAGCCAGGGTGCTTGTTCCGCAACGACTCTCGATAAGCCCTTGCGCCAAGGCGATACTGGCAGGCACGCCATATTTGCGCATCTCCTGCACTGCAATGTTGGCAAACCGCTCGATGTACTTTTTAGCTTTCTCATCATCGCCCTCTCGGAGCCATGCAGGAGAAGGATCCACTGCCTTCTTAGGGCCTGCGGTTGTAGGCGCCGCCGTAGTCGGTCTGGCCTCAGGTGTAGTGGGCGCGGGCGTCCGCAGAGCGTTTGGCAGCAACACCTCGCGACCTCCCGGCTTTTCTGCAATAGGTGGCTCAGCCGCTTCTGTTTCCCAGACAACCACTTCGCGCTCCTGCAGATTATTGGTGTTCTCAGTCGGTGCAACAACGTCATCGCTAGAGTAAAACACCAGATAAGCCAATGCTGCGATAAACCCTAATTTCAGTGCAAGGCCACTTTTAAAAAGTACTGCGTAGAGATAATGCCACCGGTATTTCAGCACTACCCAAAGGCGCTGTAGGCGGACAGTGAGCACGCGGACGATGTCTTGCATGCTCAGATCGCCATCCGACTTAAATGGCGCACTGCTCGGAACTCCCGCTCGACGCGCTCGTCCTACCCGGTCCCTGGGCGGGAAGTTTTCGCCCATCTCAGCGTAGTACTTCGTCCTTCCCATTGCTAATCAAATTTTAAAATATTTGTTTTATGCTCACAAGGCTGACATTGGCATGGATAGGTACGCTATTGCGTTTTTATTAAATTGATTTTCAAATATTTGAATTGAAATCGAAAAGAATGAGCAGCCTCTGCCCTTCCGCATCGGAAACATGCAAAGGTAAAAAAGAATCTGATTTTAAAACAAAAAATTTTAAAAGACTTCCACCTTATACCTCCATTGCTGCGGCAAGTGCAGGGTCATGCCACTGCACGCGAGGAGGCGTGCAGCAGCCGATTAGCGATGTCAGGTCAATTCGAGGAATATTTATTCTACTATTCGACCAAAAGTCAGCGGAGCATTAGGGCGCAAGAAGAGAGTCCCACTGATAGCTATCGTATCTCCTGGTTGCAGTCCTTCCGTTATCTCGATCTTTTCTGCCTGACGCACTCCGGTTTTGACGATAGCCGGTACTGCCAAGCCATTCCGGCTAACAAAAACGATCTTATCGCGTGACTTGGGCACAATAGCCTGGGCCGGTATGAGCAAGGCATCTTTTCGATCTTGCAATTGTAAGCTGACCTCAGCGAACATGCCCGGAGCCAGGTTGGTCTGTACTGAGCCTGACACTAGAGCACGTACCTTTAGAGTGCGTGCATCGGCGCTAACTGCCGGCTCAGTGGCAATCACCACCGCCTCATAGGCTTTTGATTGCCCTTGTATCCGGAATAGTACTCGTTGTCCCACACTAACCATAGGTGCAGAACGCTCCGGAACGGAAAAATCCAAACGCAGTGGATGTGTTGCGCGAATGGTGGTTATCGGGGTGGATGGCGTTACGTAAGCACCCAAACTGAGTTGTCTAAGCCCGATGACGCCGTTGTAAGGCGCTCTTACCTCTGTTTTTCGCAATTGCACACGTATGAGATCTATGTCGCTTTCTAATACGCGTACTTGCAGGGCGGCTGCGTCATACTCTTGCTGGCTGACGCCTTTGACCTTGAGCAGCTCGGCTAAGCGCTGTTCCGTCAGGCGAGCCTGTTGGAGTTGGGCATCCAGTTTTCTCGATTGGGCCTGTAGGTCTTCATCAAACAATTTGACCAATAGCTCTCCTTGCCGCACAGGCTTGCCCTCGGGCAAGTTCAACATCACTACGCGCCCTGATGCTTCCGGGTAGAGGGTTGTTTCTTCTGCGGGCAACAGGGTGCCAGCTGCTATCAGTTCGTTAGTCATCTTGTGGGGCCTGACGATAAAACCATCTACTGCAGCCAACTCATACGAAGCACGGGCAGGTCGCCCCTGTTCATCAGATAGACGGCGGCAAGAAGAGAGACCCTGCCCAACGAGGATAAGTATCAAGCAAGCATTTCGGACGTGCCTCATGGTACGAGCAAAAGAAGAGCCTTTTTTAGCGACTCTCCTCGCGCAAACTTCAGTAGGTTGAAACGGGGCATCGAAATTTTACGACCAAAAAATGTACATATAGACGAGGAGGCCCAAAGGCTTCAACCACCCTAATGAAAAACCCAAGGCTCTGGCTCAAAAAGAAAAAAGCCCACGCATCAGCGCAGGCTACTGAGGCTATTGAAAGGGCGCATTTCCTCACCAAGCCAATTGCGGTTCCATTCGTCTACAGGAATGAGCCGAGTTGCCTCGCGTTTTACGCGTCGAAACAGATATGCAATTGCTAACCGAGGGGATATGCGCCAAATGCGAAAGAAGTTTGACAGTCTTTTAGCCATAGATTTGCGTAACTTATTCGGATTATATTGTTGAGTGAAGAACCAGAAAGACTAACGAAGTCTGCCAGCAAAAAGTTTTCCAAAAGTCATTCATTCTGTGTTAAATATGCTTGAGTTGGAAGATTTGGCACTTTCCTATGCATTCCGGCGAGGCACTTACCTTTGCCGCACTGAGATATACAAAAATTAACCAAACACTTTCATGGCTGAAACCCTGTCCGTCGTCATACCTGCCTACAACGAGGAACGCACCATACACCTTATTCTAGACAAGATTAAGGCAGTCTCTTTACCTAATGATATGCAGAAGGAAATCCTTATTACCAATGATTGTTCGAAGGATGACACAGGTGGGGCCATTCGCCGCTACATGGAGGCTAATCCCGATTTGAATATTCGCTATTTTGAGCACAAAGTCAACCAAGGTAAGGGCGCAGCTCTGCATACAGGGATACGACATGCCACAGGAGAATACATCGTCATTCAAGATGCTGACCTCGAATATGACCCTGCGGAATACATCTTGCTTCTTAGACCCATCCTGAACGGCTACGCCGACGTAGTGTATGGCTCGCGGTTCATGGGAGGAAGACCGCATCGAATCCTGTTCTTTTGGCACAGCATCGGTAACAAGTTTCTCACGTTTTTGTCCAATATGTTTACCAACCTTAACCTGACCGACATGGAGACTTGCTACAAGATGTTTCGAGCGGACATCCTAAAGGGGCTGAATTTGCGCGAAAAACGGTTTGGCTTTGAGCCAGAGGTAACGGCCAAGATGAGCCGAGTGCCCGGCGTGCGTATTTACGAAGTGGGCATTTCTTACTACGGTCGTTCCTATGCTGAGGGCAAAAAAATTGGCTGGCGCGATGGCTTTCGCGCTATTTACTGTATCCTCAAATACAACATCTGGGCGCGCTAAGGTTGCTCGCTTGCAAAGCGACAAAAATCCGCTGCCACCTGAAGCGTACGACCTGTATAACAGTACTTTGGCGATAGCAAACGCTGGAAGTGGTGGCCGATCTCTGGCTCCTTGTCCAGGAAGTTCATTAGTGTGCGCAGCATTTTGAAGTAGCGCGGGAGATCATGGTATTGTGGTATATTCCGTGCTTGAAAGGCGCGCAGGACTCCACTGAATGACTCGAAACGATAAAAGCCATACACCTCAGGATAACGACAGGTCAAGTATAGGGCAATCATTCGGTAGTCCTCGTGGTAATGGTTATTTTCAATAGTAGTCGGGTTCGCCATTTTGTAGTCGTACAGGAGAGTATCGCAGCCAAACAGAAATCGGCTAATACGGCCTTCTAAGCTAAGGGCTTCGTTGAAAAGGTCATCGAAGAGGGCGTTGGCCATACCGGGGTTCATCTGCCAAAAGAGCAGCATGAGGCGTTTGGGGTGCCAGTTACCCTCGTGCCACACTCGGCGTGTTCGGCTATTTTGGAGACACCTGTCAAACATGCCTGCTGGATCAGGTGCTTGCGGGTCCCAGTTCATCTGAAACTGCCGTATTACCTCCCATTCGTAATCGTAAGGGTGCGCGGATAAGCCTGCCAACCACTGGCGATAACGACTACACGCCTCCTGGATGCGGGCAAGTACCATTATCGTCGGTTTACTTACGGGTGAAGAGGTATGGTTTAGGCTGTTAGCTTTTTAAGATGGCACGGTAGCGCTCTGTATCGCGTAGCAAGCGAATGGCTTCCTCCACCTCGGGGTCATTCTTGAGGCGCTTACGCACTTTACCTCCTTGGAAATAAACGCGCCCAATGATTTCCTCTTCAATTTCGCGCATAATGCGCGCCTTGTTGCGTCCCATTTCACCGGTGCGCTCAGCTTTTATCTTTTGTTCTACCGCCTGTATCTCTGCTTTCAACACAAGCCCTTCAGCAGCAGCTGCGCTCATAAGCTCGCGCAACTTTTTTTCCGACTCTGTCTCGTAGGAGAACTGGCGGCGTTGGGTGAATTGCAAAAAGTCCTCCCAATCTTTAAAAGAGAAAGTCTCTATCGAGTCTACGGCATTAGGGTGCTTACGCATCCACTCGGTCACGTAATCGAAAATGATGTTTTGCTCCAGTAGGGCGCGTACCAGCCCCGAAGCCGTGTCTGCAGGCATTAGCACATCTGGTGTAACGCCGCCGCCGTCGAGCACCGGGCGCCCATTGCGCGTGCGAAAGACAGCGCGCTCAGCGTCAGGAATGTCCACTGGCTCGCCGTCGCGATAGCGCACTGACTGGATGCAACGCCCTGAGGGGATATAGTACTTGGCCGTGGTCAACTTGATTTTGGCGTTGTAGCCAATGTCGCGAGTGTTTTGCACCAGCCCCTTACCATAGCTGCGCTGGCCCACGAGGACGGCCCTGTCCAAGTCTTGTAGAGCACCAGATACTATCTCACTGGCCGAGGCGCTGCGCTTGTTGATGAGCACAACCACAGGAATTTTATCATCCACTGGGTTGAGTGTCGTGCTGAAGCTCCTATCCCATTCTGGCACCTTGCCGCGCATAGCCGTAATAAATTCACCGCGAGGCAAGAAAACGTTGGCCACATTAACGGCCTCATTGAGCAAGCCGCCACCATTGTCGCGCAAGTCGAAGACGACGCCCTTGAGGTCAGGGTTCTTTTCCTTGAGCGCTTTCAGTGCGTCGGCTACATTTCGGCCAGCGTTTTGAGAAAAGGTGGTAAGGTGGATATAGCCGATACCCTCAGCAATCATGCCACTATGCGGGACATTTTTGGCCTCAATTTCGGCGCGTTCAAGCGTTAGGCGAAGTTCCTTGTCTTCTCCGGGGCGGCGCACCGTTACGTCCACTTTTGTACCCTGCACCCCACGGAGGAAAGCCATAACATCTTCTGCGCTCCGGCCCTTCGCGCTTTGGCCGCTGACGGCCGTAATGGCATCGCCTACCTTAAGACCCGCCTTGTGCGCTGGGCTGTCCTCCAGTATTTCCGTGATGACTACCCAGTCTCCCATCTTCTTGGCTTCCAGACCTGCCGCATTATAGCGGCCATCGTATAGGTAGCGGTAGCCTTCGATATCGGTCTCCGAGATGTAGTTGGTGAAGGGATCAAGGCTGCCTACCATGGCGTCAATACAAACGCGCATGAGTTTGCCCGGCTCTAGCTCATCCACATAAGAGTGGTTGATTTCCTTGTAGGCATTAGCGAAGATTTCAAGGTTTTTGATAATCTCAAAGTAGCGGTTGTCCTCAAACCGCTTGAAAGCCATCAGAGAAATAGCTGCAATGCCAACAAGTAATAAAAGCGTCTTTTTGCGCATGGCTGTTCTGTGTGTTTAAGTCAAGGGTGTTTCGGATGTTGCTTCCACCTGCTGGGATGCTCTCATGGTTTCTTCAACGCGCCGAATGAAGATTTCATTGAACGTGGGCAAAATCTCCTCGAAATGCGCAATGTGGATGTTGTGCTGGATGAGGTAACGAAGCAAAGCGTTGCTCCGGCTTTCCTCCTCAGTTAGTTTAACGATCACAGCACCATCAGGGCGACTCACTACTTGAAAATGCTGTGCAAAGTCGGCCGGCAGAGGATCCTCTGTTTCGATGCGGAAAAGGTTCTCCTTAAATTCGTTTTTGATGGCTTTCACCTCGCCGTAAAGCACATTCCGCCCCTGATTGATAAGCACGATGTGGTCACACATTTCTTCCACTTGCTCCATCCGGTGCGTGCTGAAAATGATGCTGGTACCGCTACTGTTCAGCTGGCGTATTTCATCTTTGATGAGGGTGGTGTTGATGGGATCTAACCCACTGAAGGGTTCGTCCAGAATGAGTAGTTTGGGCCTGTGGACTACCGTGGCAATAAATTGAATTTTTTGCTGCATCCCCTTAGAGAGTTCCTCTACTTTTTTACCCCACCAGTCCTGAATGGCGAATTTGTCTAGCCAATAATTTAGCTCTCGCCGAGCATCTGGCGCTGAAAGGCCCTTGAGTTGCGCCAAGTAAAGGAGGTGTTCACCCACCTTCATCTTCTTGTACAGGCCGCGCTCCTCTGGCATATACCCAATCTGGCTGGGGGTGTTCTCATTCAGCGGATGCCCATCGAGTAGGATGACCCCTTCGTCCGGCCCAGTAATAGTGGTAATCATGCGGATAAGGGAAGTCTTCCCTGCTCCATTAGGGCCGAGCAAACCAAAAATGCTACTATAGGGCACGTCAAAACTGACGTGATCCACGGCGAGATGCTTGTCATAACGCTTGACGACATTCTGGACGGACAGGATCATGGACATGAGAGTTATTTTTTCAAAGATGTGAACAAGGGAAAGGCAAAGGTAAGAGCCTGCAGCAGCGATACGCGCTACGGATCCTTCCGGCAAAGATCAAGAAGTAGCATCTAGGAAGACTTTGAACATCAAATTTTAAATATAATACGTCTAAATAATAAACAAAACGCTCAAATTGTCGAGCGATACAAACTATTACCTTGAACAAAATATTCCTAAGCAGTGTTTGGGTGATTGCCTGGATATTCAGGCAGTTAACCAATCAAACTTCTCGTATTATGTACAACTTATCAAACTTACTGCTGTTCTCAGCGCTTTCGCCGAATGACTACGTCGGCTTTACGTTTTTCACGGGCTACATGTCCATGTTAGCTGCCTCTATCTTCTTCTTTTTCGAGCGTCAGCGTGTCGAGGGTAAATGGAAGACCTCCATGCTCGTTGCCGGTCTGATTACCTTCATCGCAGCCGTTCACTACTTTTACATGCGCGATGTATGGCTGACCACCGGGCAATCACCCACGCAATTCCGCTACATTGACTGGGTACTGACGGTGCCACTCATGTGTGTGGAATTCTACCTCATCCTGAAGGCCTTTGGTGCAAAAATTGGCCTCCTGTGGAAGATGATTGGCTACTCTCTCTGGATGCTCATCGCGGGCTATCTAGGAGAAACGGTCTATCGCGACAACAGCGTCCTGTGGGGAATCATTTCCACTTTGGGCTACGCAGGCATTTTGTACGAAGTGTGGCTGGGTTCGGCACGTAAACTGGCCAACAACTCTAATGACCCCAAGCTGCAGGCCGCCTTCTCCGCGCTGGCATGGTTCGTACTGGTGGGTTGGGCAATCTACCCGATTGGCTACATGACCATCGAGACAGACGGCTGGCTGCGCAATGTACTCTCTGTGCGCAACATGGATTTGATTTACAATATCGGCGATGCCGTGAACAAGATTGGCTTTGGCTTAGTCATTTACAGCCTGGCCATCGGTTCCACCCGTGAAGAGGCAAAAGTAGCTGCTGCCTAAGCCATTCAAAATCAAAACGTAGCCGACGTAAGTTAAAGGGAGCTGGACACTGTGTAGGTGTCCGGCTCTTTCTGTACACGAAAACCCAAAATCACAACGTCATGACTACCTATGCACCAAACATCAGTACAGAGAGCCCATTTTTTGAGCAAACATGCAAGCTCTTCACTTGCGTAGAGGAGCAGGACTTTGCAACCTTAAGCCAGCTTTGCGACGATGACTTCGGTATTGTTGACATCGCACCAGACGGCAGCAGCGTCGTTATTCGCAATCGCGCCGAATGGGAGGGTTGGTTTCGCCATCTCTTCGAGCAATTAAACACCATGCAAGCTAAAACTTACACGCACATTGAAGATTACCGAAGCCTCGCCAAGGGTGATATGGGCTACTGCGCAGTGGAGTTTTGCCAACATTTGGAAGTTGGCGGGCAGCACCATAAGTTTTACTGCGTAGTAACCATCATCTGGAAAAGAACGCCGGATGGCTCTTGGAAAGAGTCTCGGTGGCACGCCTCGGTAATCCGGCGAGAAATGGCTGCTTAATCAAGTGTAGCCAGTTCTTGGGCTAAATGCCTTCAGGCGTTCAGCAAGCGGCTGCAGCTCTCATACTTTTTCCGCAACTATTTCGGTGAGCTGCGCCGCTTTATGTTTAACACCGCTTAGATAGGTGTACATGGCCGGAATAACAAAAAGAGTAAGCACCAAAGCGAACAGCATACCACCCACCACAACGATGCCCAAAGGTATGCGCGAAGTGGCGGCAGCCCCCAGAGCCAGGGCAATAGGTAGCGCCCCCAGCACCGTGGCGAGTGTAGTCATTAGAATAGGCCGAAGGCGCTGTTGGGCCGCCTGAATGGCAGCTTCGGTTTTGGAAGAAGCCACGCCAGCTCGCATCTTCTGATTGGCAAACTCAACGATAAGGATGCCGTTTTTGGTTACTAAGCCAATGAGCATAATCATGCCTATTTGGCTAAAAATATTCAGCGTGTGGCCTGTAATGGCTAAGGACAGGAAGGCACCTGCAATCGCTAATGGCACGGTGAGCATGATGATAAACGGATCGCGAAAACTCTCAAATTGGGCCGCAAGGATGAGGTACACCAGCCCCAGTGCAAGCAGAAAGGCGAAGGCCGTGTTACCTCGGCTTTCGCGGAAGTCGCGCGAGGGGCCACTGAGGTCAGTATTGAACGACTCGTCCAGCACGCGCTTGGCAATGGCTTCCATAGCTGCGATACCCTCGCCCAGGGTCTTGCCCGGGGCCAAGGCAGCGCTGACCGTGGCTGATTTGAAGCGGTTGTAGTGGTAAAGTATGGGCGGGCTGCTGGTTTCTGTAAAACGGACGAGGTTATCCAAGCGGATGAGCTGCCCCTGATTGTTGCGCACGTAGAGACTGGCGAGATCCGCTGGCTCATCGCGGTTGCTGCGTTCTACCTGACCGATAACGGAGTATTGCCGCCCATTCATGATAAAATAACCGAAACGCCGGCCTGCCAATGCCAACTGAAGTGTCTGATTGATGTCCAAAACACTCACTCCCAGTTGCGCTGCCTTCAGTCGGTCTATCTCTACTTGCAATTCGGGCTTATTGAATTTTAGATCTACATTCACATTAGCAAAAGTAGAGTCTTGGTTAGCCTCTTCCAAAAAGCGCGGCAGCGCCTCTTCCAGCTTTTTAAAATCCTGGTTTTGAATAACGAACTGCACTGGGAGCGCCAAGCCAGCACCAAAACTGGTGGAAATGGTCTGCTCTTGGTTTGGAAAGATGCTAGCCTCTGTAAACCGCCTGCTCATGCGGAGCAGTTGGTC
>FWWL01001121.1_pt1 | contig 13701 bp, 17 predicted proteins | sample 2228331 | NCBI WGS metagenome assembly FWWL01 (sample SAMEA103939775, study PRJEB20133) | metagenome | reverse complement strand
ATTTAGCATAGACACCACCACTCCCGCCGGAAGCCGCGTTGTTTTTGGGCGCTATAATTTTGAACCCGCCATGGCCACCGTGATGCAAAGCGCCTCCGGGTTCATTCCTCAAACCAGCAATCATCTGACCCAATCCGAGTTTTGCGCGGTTTGCCACAACCTGTTTACTCCCTATGTGGATAACAGCGGCGCTCTCAGCACCGAGCTCTTTCCAGAACAAACCCCCTATACGGAATGGTTGCACTCTTCCTACGCTGTGGCTCAATCCTGCCAGGATTGCCACATGCCAACAGCAGGCGAGGGTGTCCCGGTTGCCAATGCTGGGAGCCCTGCCCGCGATCCCTACCACCAGCACTATTTTGTAGGGGGCAACCAATGGATGCTTCAGTTGCTAAAAACCCACGGGGAGGCCCTCAAGGTCTCAGCAGAAGACTTGCAGTTCGATCAAACCCTCTCCCGAACCTCTGAGCAATTACAAACGAAAACGGCCCGCATTCAAATTATTGCGGAGACAAAAGGGGAGGTATTAGATGTAAGTGTACGCATCGAAACCCTGACCGGCCATAAATTCCCCACCAGTTTTCCATCTCGCCGGGCATGGATACATCTGGTGGTGCGCGATGCTAATGGACAAGTGCTCTTCGAATCAGGGGCCTGGCGCCCGGATGGGAGCATCATTGGAAACGACAATGACGAGGATGAAACGCGTTACGAACCTCACTATCAGGTGATCACTCAGCCAGATCAGGTACAGATCTACGAGCCGATCATCGGTGATCCCAACGGTCAGGTCACCACCGGTCTGCTTCGCGCCCAGCATTATCTTAAAGACAATCGCTTACTGCCTGCCGGCTTCGATAAAAATAACGCCCCTCGCGAGATCGCGGTTCACGGAGAAGCCGCCCAGGATCCGGACTTCACCGCGGGCGGTGATACCATCCACTACCGAATTGCCCTGGTCCCTTCCCCCGCCTATCCGCTCACGATTGAGGCTTCCCTTCATTACCAGTCGATTGGCTTTCGCTGGATGCAGAAATTTTCGTCATTAAAAACTCCAGAGGCCCAAACCTTCATGGAGTTCGCTCAAAGTATCCCTAATGAACCCGTTCGCATTGCCAGTGAACAAACGCGTATGCTGCAGCCATTTCGCTAGGCCCCCATGAAAGCCTAAAATCATGGTATAAAAAAGGCATGCGCACGACCAGTTTGTCGCCAGATTCACCTCGCATCCGCATCCTGGGCATTGAAACCTCTTGCGACGAAACGGCTGCCGCCGTTGTCGAAGATGGGAGATTTCCTCTTTCCAATGTGGTGGCTTCACAGATCGCAGTCCATGCTCAATACGGTGGGGTGTTTCCTGAAGTTGCCTCTCGTCAGCATATTCGCACCATTTACGCGGTTGTTAATGAAGCCCTGGAACAGGCTCACCTCAGTTTAGAGGAGATTGATGCGATTGCAGTAACTCGCGGGCCGGGCCTTCCCGGCTCTCTGGTCGTAGGCCTGAACATGGCCAAGGGCCTGGCCCTGGCTTCGCACAAGCCGCTCATTGGGGTCAATCATTTAGAGGGACACATTTACTCTGCCTGGTTGGCATCTCAGGAGCCCAGCGACCACCATCCCCCTCAGTTTCCGCTACTTGCTTTGTTGGTTTCAGGCGGACATACTGAACTTATTCTCATGACCGATCACCTGGTTTATCAGCGGCTTGGCGCCACCCTGGATGATGCAGCAGGTGAAGCCTTTGATAAGGTGGGACGCTTGCTCGGACTCGCGTACCCCGGCGGACCGGCGATTCAAGAAGCGGCTCGCAATGGCGACGAAACCGCCTTTAACTTTCCCCGCGCTCGCCTGGAAGGCACATGGGATTTTTCCTTCAGCGGGCTGAAAACCGCCGTACTCCGCACAGTACAGGACCTTCAGAAAAGTGGGCGAGGGATGCCGCTGGCCGATTTGGCAGCCAGTTTCCAGGCAGCAGTTGTAGATACGCTGATGAGCAAAACCCTGCATGCCGCACGAACCTTTCGCGTGCGTGAGATTCTGGTCGCCGGAGGTGTTTCGGCTAACCTGGCTTTGCGACGGGCCTTCCAGGAGCAACGGGAATTTCCAGTTCACTTTCCCCCACCATCCCTTTGCACGGACAACGCAGCCATGATCGCGGCCGCCGGCTACTTCCATTACCTCGCTGGACACCAAGATGGTTTAGATATTGATGTTTTACCCACCTGGCCACTCCTGACGACTGAAACCTTATCTGCCCCCTCTGCATCTAAATGAGTGAATCGGTTTCGTCCCCCACTTTTTCTTTGGAGGCTCTGCGCAACGGAGACCGCAAAGAATTCGCACGGCTGGTTGACACTTTCTCAACGCCTATTTACCGCTTAGCCCTCAAGATTCTGGGGGACCCACAAGACGCGGAGGACATTTTGCAGGAAACCTTTATCAAGGCGCTTTCGGCCTTACCCACGTTCGAAGGGCGTTCCAGTCTCTCAACCTGGCTTTACCGTATCGCTGTCAACGAAGCGCTGATGATGCTACGCCGCCGCAAGCCCGAAACCTTGCTGACCGAAAATGATGGGGGAGATGAAGAAAGCGGCGATGGCGAAAGCGCCTACCTGATAGACTGGTGTTGCCTGCCCGAGGAAGAATTGCTCTCTGAAGAAGCACGGCAGTTTTTGGATCGCGCCATTGCCCAATTACCAGAAAATCTGCGCCTGGTGTTCTGGCTAAGAGACGTTGAAGGATTATCCATTAAGGAAACCGCGGAGGCGTTGGGACTCAGCGAAACCAACGTGAAAACTCGCCTCTTGAGAGCGCGCTTGCGACTTCGCGAACTGCTCTCCGATTATTACCGCGAACGCATGGAAGTGAGGCGTGAAGAAGATGCCATCTAAAAAATGCAAAGCCTTGCTTTCACAACTCTCTGAATACGTGGATGGAACCCTGGATCCACGCCTGTGTAAGGTGCTTGAGCGCCATCTGAAAACCTGCGAAGATTGTCGCGTGGTCCTTAACACCATGCGTAAAACAATTGATCTTTACCGCACCGTCGGCGAATCTCAAGCCATACCCAACGAAGTGCGTGAGCGCCTTTTTCACCGCCTCGATCTCAGCGAGTATCTCAAAAAACGCCCCTAAAACTGTCACTTTTTCCGCCCCCACGCATCTAAAAGCAAGGATGGAAACGGAGCCCCCCTCTCCTAATCAGAGCAAAGCCATGGACGAGACCTTATGGCTTCACCTCGCCCAGGATGAGAATTTGGCTTCTCCCAAGGCTGCACAGCCAGGTCAGCCCTGCCCCCGTTGTCACCAGGGGATTATGGACTACGATGGTCTGCTCAACCTGGTCTGCCCCGTCTGTCACTATGTAGAAGGGGGCGGTTGTACCTGATAGAACAATCGCCACGCCCCGGTGGGGCCCCGTCCTGGAATTTACAAAACTTTTGGAGGAGTTTATCCATGACTTTACTCGATGAAAACATTCGTGCCCAGTTGCGTGAGGTTTTTGCCGACCTCAAGCATCCGGTAAAAATCGTCTTTTTTGGAGATGAGGCCGAAAATTGCGAATACTGCGAGGACACCCGTCAACTGCTGAGCGAAGTAGCCGACCTCGCCCCTGACAAGATTCACCTGGAAACCTACGATCTAAAAGGCAATCCCGAACTGGCAAAGAAATACCGGGTCGAGAGAGCACCAGGATTTGTTATCCTGGGCATGAGAGGAAATGAAATCCTGGATTATGGTGTACGTTATGCTGGAATCCCTGCGGGGCATGAATTCACTTCACTCATTAACGACATCATCAACGTCTCACGACAGGATTCGGGCCTTAAGAAAGAGACTCGGGAGGAACTCGCCAAACTCCACGATCCCGTATCCATCCAGGTCTTTGTGACCCCCTCCTGCCCATACTGCCCACGTGCCGTCATCCTAGCGCACCAGATGGCCATTGAAAGTCCGCTTATTGAGGCCGAGATGGTCGAAGCATTAGAATTTCCCAAACTAGCAGATGAATATGGGGTCTCTGGCGTACCCCATACCGTCATTAATGTTCAAAAATCGAACGGCCAAAGAGGATTTGAAGAAGTCGTAGGTGCTGTGCCTGAAAAGAACCTGCTTGAGGCCATATTGGCAGCGGTTAATCCGGCATAACCCATTAACGGAGGAGAAAATCCTATGACCCTGGACGCTAAAGTTGTCTGGAAAAGCGGGTTGGCTTTCACCGGCTCAGCCAATTCGGGTTTTACGGTGGATCTGGACAGCGACGTTGCTGTGGGAGGGAGTAATTCGGGACTGCGGCCAATGGAATTAGTGGCTATTGGCATCGCAGGCTGTACTGCGATGGACGTGATATCCATTTTACAGAAGAAGCGTCAGGACGTGACGGCTTTTGAGGTTAAAGTAACCGCCCAGCGCGCCCCCGAGCATCCCAAACGGATCACCGAGGTTGAGATTGAATACATTGTCACTGGACGAAATCTTGATCCGGCGGCGGTGGATCGGGCCGTCGAGCTCTCGGAAACCAAATATTGCTCAGCCATTGCCACCATACGCGGGTGCGTCACTTTCTCCCGTAAAATCACGCTACACGAAGCCCAGGCCTGAAATTGCCCAACCGCAAACCAATGGGCTCAGAAACGCCCAGAACATTGGGGGCTCTGAGCCCGTTTTTTTTCGAGATCCATTCAAAAGGTAAGTTGCCGCAAGCGTTCAAGTGCGCGTGGACGAGCCTCCTCCCAATCGTACAAAGCACCAAACTGCTCCAGCGCCATTGAAGCCGAAACGGCCCCCAGGCACCCAGCCCAACGCAAATTGCGCTGTTGCACCCATCCCAACAGAAATCCCCCACAATAAGCATTGCCGGCACCGGTGACATCTACAATACAAGGAGGGGAAACAGGTGGAATTGCAATAAATTCCTCTCCAGCCTTTCCCACCAAACTGCCCTGAGCGCCCATCCGCAGGGCCACCACTTTTGCCCCCATGGCCAGCAGAGCGCTCATTACCTCATGCGGAGACCGCTGACCGGTCAGGGCTTGCCCCTCACCCAAGTTAGGCGAGACAATATCCACCCACCCCAGATACTCAGCAAACCGCTCTCGATTCTGAGGGACGCAAAAGGCATCCCATGGCTCCCAGAGAAGAGTGGAAACTCCCTGATCACGCAAGAAAGCGGCCCAGCGCGGCACTTCCCAAGGGGCACAATGCAAATGAACTCCCTGCACATCTTGAAATGCACTCGGCCAGTCCTCAGGGACGGGTACACTCCTCTCTACCCAACGGGCATCCACGCGGAAAACCTCATGACGGGTGCCATCCGCCTCAAATACCTGCCAGGCTCGTAATACTGGGTATGGCCGGTGAAGCAAGCCTTCAGGCAGAAAAGCATGTCTCAACCGAGCCTCCAGGTCGGGAGGAAAGTCGCTCCCCAGGGTTACCAGAAGGCCAACCCGATCCTCCCACAGGCGCATTCCCATGGCCGCATGAGTTGCACCACCCCCAAGCACGCCCATCTGAGTCCTGCCATCGGGCAGGACAATATCATCCAGGATCACCACACCAACAGAGACGAACACACTCATGCGCTCCCATAACTCTCAAAACCTATCATGATTGAAGGGCACTTTTAACCGCTTCCATGAACACTTGAATTCGCTCTAATTCCCATTCATCCAGGAGAGCCTCTCGCGTCCAGCCCTGGCGGGACTTGAAGGTACTGCTAACAATCACCCCATCTGCTACCTGCAAAGCCTGTGCCACGTTACCGGCATTGGCACCACCCCCCAGGAACAAAGGTACGCCCAGACCCGCCGCACGCACCTGGCCTAACATCTCCAAGGACTCTGCAAACGAAAGCCCCGTCAACACCAGCCCGTCTGCCCGCCCAAAAACAGCCGCCTGACGCGCCTCCTCAACCAGCGGTAAACGGCCCAGAGGTTCGCCAGTGCGATCATACACATCGGCCAGAATCGCAATATTTTCTGCTCCCAACTGAGCGCGGTATTGAACGGCTTCATAAGCACACCCCTGGAGAATTCCCTCCGCCTTAACCATCGCGCCCACATAAACCTTGAGGCGCACAAACTGAGCCTCCACCGCCTGCGCAATAGCCAGCGGTTCCCGCGCTCCATGGCTCATCAAGCAAACCCCTAAAATCAGATCGGGGAAAGCCCGCCGCAAGGCTGCCCCCACGACAGACAAAGAAGCCACCGTGTGGGGCTGGACGGACGGCGCAACCGGGGTATCGGCTACATCCTGAATATACAGCGCCGGGATTCCGGCTCTAACGGCACGCTCGGCATTACGCAAGGCGTAGTCCACAATCTGACGCATGGACTGTGCGGCGGGATGGCGCGAGGCGGGATGTGGAGGCAGATGCAGCGCCGCAATCACACGCGGTGCGCTGAACCCCGGAACCTGCAAGCCCTTCATGGTTGCCATGCCTCCCAGGTCTCGCTGGTGCGAATGCGGCTGATCCCCCCACCACCTTCAATGCTTCGCCCGCCACTAAATCCTCTGAAGAATGACTCGCCAATCACTTCAGCGCGGTAAGCAGCAAAAAGTTCTCCTGGGATCGCCGCCACCACTGGGGAGAGCACCTCCGGTACACTGGCAATGGGAAGATGGCTGTCGGCCAATTCCACCAAAGCGGTGGCCTCATTGGGTGCGATGGCCACCACACGCCGACCAATGGTTTTCGCCGCAGTGGCAGCCTCTACCGTACGCGAATATTCCCGCCCCACCGCGGTAATGAAGAAAGTGGGCGTCTCCACCGCCCGGGCAAAGTACTGCAAGTGCCCCCACTCCTCAGTATCCTGACCCAGCGCCGAATCGCCTGAAGCCTCCAGAATCTTGGCTGCTGAAAAAAGCGCCGTACCAAAATTAGGCCCACCACCAACGAAGACAAACTCACTGGCATCTTTCCAGGCTTGTGCCAGTTCACGCGCTCGAGGTTCGGCGTGTTCCAGCGTCCAGGCAACGGCTTCGCCCAGATCGCGAATGCGCGCCCGCCAGGCATCAGCCTCACCCAATGTCAGACGTCCCCGCACCTCCCCCAATCGAACAGCACTCAATAATAAGGCCAGTTGGTTGACAAAGAATGAGCGCATCCCTGGGGTTGCCGTGCCCGGCGGTTCATCAAAAGGTGGCGCTGCAGCCAGAAACGTACGTTCAGCCACCTGAGTAACTCGACTGCCCGGCGTAGCGGTTAATGCAATGGTCACAGCACCAAACTGCCGTCCCATCGCCAGGGCCTCAGCCGTACGTGCCACTGCCCCGGAGACGGAAACGCCAATGACAAGGTTGGTCAACGGTCCAGTAGATGGCATATACCCGGCAGCATAGCGCGCGTACTGCAAAGCCGTCATGGGCTCCGCAGGAACGCCCGCCAGCGCCTCGAAAGCATATTCCGTATTCAATGCCACATGGTGCGAGTCCCCACACCCAACCAGAAAAAGGCGCTTGACCGAAAGGCACAATTCATGATCCAACACCTTGCGTACGGTCTCATCCAAAACTGGGAAGACCTCGCCAACCAAAGCCGGCAAACTGGATATTTGAGCCAACATCGTGTTCATGAAAACCTCCGTGAAAGAAATTGTCTCTTACCCGAACGATAAGGTAGTCACACGGTTTCGTAACTGCTTCAAACGTTCATTCGCCATCTCGCGAGCCGTGATGATCGGAACTCGGGGCATACCCACTTGAGTAACCAGAAACGACGCCGAGACCGCCCCACGCAGACCAGCCTCAACAAGATCCCCGGTCTCCACCCAGCCCACCAGGAAGCCACCGCAAAACGCATTTCCCGCCCCAGTGGGATCCACCACCTCCACCTCAACCGGAGGAACGTGAACCAGTTCATTCCGCCCTCGTTGGGCAAGCAAGGCTCCTTGTGCACCTAATCGCAGCGCCACCACTGTTGCCCCCGCTTCTAAGAATTGGCGCAACAGGGCTAGCGGCGATGCCGGTCCAAGTAAGGAGACGGCTTCCTCAAGATTGGGCGAAAAGATCGTTGCCTGCGAAACCAAATGCTGCACTGTTTCTTGGGCGGGCAAACTTTCAGCGGGCTTAAAGGGCTCCAGGCTGATTACACCCCCGAGTTTGCCCAGAGTCTGCACAAACTCGCCTCCCCCCTCCAGAGGATGGACTCCCAAATGGAATCCCCGCGCCTGATGGTAGGCAACTGGCAGCCATTCAATGCGGCGGCTCAAATGAGCCCTTAAGGCCTCTGGGGGAACGCGCCAGATTTGTGTGCGACGCCCGTCATACTCTAACAACTGCCACGCTCGCAAGGAGGGTTGCTCTGTCCGTCTTACACCCTGCAAATCAATGCCCCACGCCTCTAGCCACTGCCACCACACCTGGGGAAAGTCGGGCCCCACACTCGCCACCAACCCCACGGAATCTGACCACAACCGCATTCCAAACGCCGTCTGCGCCCCTCCGCCACCTAGTTCCGCCATTGCAGTACGTCCATCCGGAAGGACAATATCATCCAGAATGAGGTTAAAGGCCACAAAATCTATCACAAGGCCTCCCCCTGCTCGGAAAGGAATTTCAAGACCTCCTCGCGGGTAGGGAAACCACCCCGTGCTCCCAAATGCTGAACGGAAAGAGCCGCCGCGGCATTGGCAAACCGCACAGCCCGAGAAGGCAACCAACCCCACAACCAGGCTGCCAGATAGGCGGCATGAAAGCAGTCTCCGGCACCGGTTGTGTCTACGACTGGCACCCTATACGCAGGTGCAGCAAACCTACCATCCCGCGTCAGGACAATGGCCCCCTCTGCCCCTTTCGTGATCACCACCTGCTCCACCCCGGCTTCAATCAGATCTTGAGCCACTTCCTCTCGACCAGAAAGGCCTTGAATGGTCTCTTGGGGGCAAAAGAGCAAACGTACCACCGAAAGGACACCCTTCTGATCCAGGAGATCGCCAAGATTGCCTGCTTCAACATCAAGAACCAGCGGAATGCCAATTCGCTCACAAATTTGAGCAACTTCTCTGACCCAGTCAATGGTCCAAGGCACGGTGTAAACAAGCCGTGCTTGCGCCAGAGCGCTAATGACTTCATCGTTGAGCGGAGGTAGACGCCGTTCCGGGCTTACTACCAGGATGGTTCGACGGCCTGATGGCTCCAGAAGAACAACCGTAAAATCGCTCAATGCTGGCGGAGAAGTATTCGGGAACACGACCTCAACCCCAAATTCTTCGAAACCACGCCGTAAAATTTCACCTCCCTCGTCCTTGCCCAAAAGGCCGCTCCATGCCACCCGCAAGCCCAGGCGTGCCGCCGCACAGGCAGTGTTGGCAACCAATCCCCCCGCTACCCGACCCGCGAAGTCAACCACCAGTTTCTCATCCGGCCAGGGCAAGCGGGGCACGCGCAGTATCCAATCCACGGCTGCGCCACCCAGGCAGAATACGTCATAGCGAAAAGGCTGGTTCATGGCTCACGGAGCACGTCAATCAAATCCTGCTTCCAGCGCCTCACGGCAATTGCCCACACTACCCGTAGGTTGGGTGGTTGATTGAGCACGCCGCGCTCATCCACAACCGTCATCCCGCGTGTCATATCACTGGACGCTTCCACCGTCACGTAATGGGAAGAGGCTCGGGTGACCACATCCGGATCTAGCGCCACCGCCATGGCCACGGGATCGGGCAAAGGTAATCCGGGTTCATGCAACCATTCGCGATTTACCCGGAGGGCCTGGCGGTTACAGTCCAACACAAAATCTGCTAGCGGGTGGTTCAAAGCACGAATCTCCGCCATCTCCGCATCATCAAGATTAGCCTCCCCCCGGCAAAGTTCCCATCCTACCATGGTCATGGGCAGGCCGGAATGAAACACTATACTAGCCGCTTCTGGGTCCACCCAGATGTTGTACTCAGCCGCCGGCGTAATATTCCCAAGGGTGGCAGCCGCTCCTCCCATGATATAACAGTGGGGAACTAACGATACGATGTCGGGTGCTAGACGCAATGCCAATGCAAGGTTGGTCAGAGGGCCCAGGGTTACTAACGTTATCTCGCCTGGAAACCGCCGCAAGGCTTCAATCATTGCCAGAACCCCATGGAGCGGAGCCGGGCCTCGCTTAGGCTCCAGATAATTCATTTCCCCCATACCGTCCGCGCCGTGGAAGAAATAAGCCCAGACAGGCTCTCGCATCAAGGGGCGAGAAGCACCCTCATAGACCGGAACGTCTGCACCACACAATTCGATAGTGTAACGCGCATTGCGACTACCCAGCGGTACAGGCACATTACCCGCCACGATGCTGACACCTTCTACATGTACTCCGGGCCAACGTAAAGCCATTAGAATGGCAACAGCATCATCGGAAGCGGTATCAGAATCAATCCACAGCCGTTTCATTTTCCTCATCGCTCTCCATCGGTTTCGCCAAACGCTCATAAATTAGATCAAGCACAGCCTCGGCGTTGACCCCCAGACAAACCTTGACCCGGGGTAAGCCCTCCCACTGGCCATGCCAATCCACTACCGTTTGCCCCATGCACCGCCCCTGCGTTTCCACATAAACCGGTAGTTCAGGTGCCTCAAACCATTCGGGAGCCAGAAGGTAAGCCACAGCTGTGGGGTCATGGGTATGGGTGGCGCCCCCCATACCATAAAATTGATCGTGAAACTGTTGATAGAAAGGGGTAATGGTGCGCAGAAAATCGGTCGCCCGGTTTCCTGCTTGATACAACCGCTCCCAATATTCCGGAGTCATGATGACACGGGTGGTCACATCGAGCCCCACCATCGTCACCGGCCAACTCGCCTTGAAGACAATGGCTGCAGCATGAGGATCGTTGTAAATATTGGCTTCAGCCACAGGCGAGATATTGCCACGTGTCTCAGCCGCTCCCCCCATAATCACCACACGCCGTGCCAGCGCAGCCGCCTCAGGATCCAGACTCACCGCCAGCGCCAGGTTTGTCAGGGGCCCCAGTGCCATTAAGGTGACCTCTCCTGGGAAACGTCGCAATGCCTCAAGAATAAACTGAGCCGCGTGAAGCGGAAGGGGCTTTCCTTTGGGAAGTGGAGGGAAAGTGTTTCCCAAACCATCCTCGCCATGGACATAAGTGCCCACTTCGCCAAGGGGCATTACCAGTGGCCGCTCACATCCCCGCGCTACTGGAATGCCGTAATGGCCTTCCAGTTCAACCAAACGCAAAGCATTCAGGGTCGTCACTTCAGTAGTAGCATTGCCAAAAACGCTGGTTAGACCGATCACGTCCAGTTCTGACGACCGGAGTGCCAGCAAGATTGCCATGGCATCGTCAATGCCCGGATCGGTATCAATGATGACCTTCTCAGCCACGTGCGCTCCTCCCTAATCTGTATCCCGAATCACTCGCACCCACACTTCGCGTTGACGCGGCCCGTCGAATTCAAAGAAGAGAATACTCTGCGATCCTCCCAGCGCGATCTCCCCTTGGGTAATCAGAAGCGTCAGACTATGTCCTACCAAGGTGGACTTAATATGACCCGCCGCATCTGCCGGAGTATCGTAGGTATGATGAAAATCCACCCGCGTAGGAACTAAACGATGGAGTTCTTCAGTCAAATCTTGGAGTGTGGCCGGGTCCAGACAAGAATTTAGAGTAATGGCTGCTGTGGTATGGGGAACATAAAGTACACAAATACCCTCTTTAATCCCACTTGTGCGCACCACCTCTCTAATTGACTCGGTAATATTGATCAAGCCTTCTCGAACCGTTGTCGCAACCTGTACCTTTGTAAACATATTCTGCTAAGACCTCCGTTTAGAAATCAATGTCCACGCGAAAATCGCGCAGCACCCGACGAACCTCATCCGCCGTGGGCACCTGCCGTCCCGAGCCAATCTTCTGCACCTTGGCCGCACCGGTCGCATTGGCAAAAGTAGCCACCTGATGCAACGGCCATCCGTGCAAATAACCGTACAAAAAAGCGGCAGCAAATGCATCACCTGCACCCGTGGTATCACGAAGAGGAACCGGGAACCCTGGCGCAACAATTGTTTCGGCGCGGGTGTGCACCGTACACCCCTTGACCCCTTGTTTGACCACGACCAAGCCGGGGCCACGGTCAAGAAGCCTCTCAATGCCCTCTGCGCCTATACATCCCCCCGTCACCAGCGGTACCTCGGCCTCAGTCAGAAGGATAACCCGGGTGCAACGCAGCAAACGCTCTAAACACTCCGGTATGGCCTGTAACTGGGGGCCAGGGTCAAAGAAAACCGGGATCCCACGCTGGTGAGCCATCTCAACTAGTTGGAGCATGCTCTCCACCAGGGGTTTTTCCATAAAGGTATAGCCCCAAACTTGTAAGGCCTGTACGTCTTCGAGAAAGGTTTCCATCCATGGGCCAGGTAGCAATTCTGGCCCCTCACCGCTACGCCCCAAAAACACATGCTTCCCAAGTCGGTCAACCAGAACGAACACAGTGGTCGTAGTTCCCCCGGGCAAGCGGTGTACTTCCGAGACATCTACCCCCTCTTCCCTGAGGATTTGCAGCACCAAGTAGCCGAAAGTGTCCTCCCCCACAGCACCACCCGCACACATACTCATACCCAAGCGCTGCCCGGTGATGAGGAAGTTACCCGCGCCTCCCGGCTCAATGCGAATGTAGTCTAACAACTGGTCCCGGGCTGCTTCAATGGGTAGCCTAGGCACCCCTGCTACAACATCCATCACCAGATCGCCAAACGATGCCACTCGAAGCCCCATCCTTACCTCTGTTGCGTTAGCATTGAACTGATACCCAGAGAAGCGAGAAAGTGCTTAAGGGTGTCAATGGCTTCCGCATAGGGCTGCCAATCGGTTAATTCGGCCACTTCTTCCAGAAATGGACCTAGAACCTCAGGAGCGGGTAAAGCCAGTCCGGCCCCATAAACAGTGGTAGCCAAAGCCCCCAGAGCATTGGCTAACACCGCGGTTGGGACGAGCCCCAATCCATACACATACCCACAAATAATCCCTGCAGTGAAGGAATCACCCGCCCCCGTCGTATCCCGAACCTTTACTGGAAAGGCAGGCAGATAAATGCGATGCTCTTGATGAGCCAGCCAACAACCTTCAGCCCCCATCTTTATGGCGGCCCAGTGCATTCCCAATCTCAGCAGCCAATCCAGAATCTGTTGAGGATTCAAGAGAAGCAATAAGAGAAGAAAGGGAAAGCCTTTCAGAGGAAAAGCTCGGTTTTGAACCGAATGATATTGCCCTCTGTGTGGGAGATTCAAAAATGACTCCAGCGGAGAGGATTACTGAAATAGGAAAAAGATATGGAAATTTCCACCTGTGGCAGGAAAAGATAAAATCTGCCTTTGACCCCTTTGATCTATCAGATGGAACAAATTATGGTGGAAAATAGAATCAACGACATCTTCCTGTATTCATTATATCTTTCTTAAATTTTGGCCAGGGAAGAAGGGAGGGTGAAGGAATATGGTATCCTGTAGATAAGGCGTAAATTTTGTGGTCCCATGAGCCAATCACTATATCTATTTTTCCGTCACCGTTTACATCTCCTATTGCTGGAGAGGATTCCACAAGATGAAGCCCTTCATTTTCATAAATCCATAGGACTGAGCCATCCTCTCCATTTATAGCGTAAATTTTGTCATCTTCTGAACCAACTACTACTTCAAGTTTTTTATCTCCATCTATATCCCCTATTGCTGAAGAAGAAAATATAAACCATCCTGTTTTA